>Ga0209075_1001308_pt1 | contig 23546 bp, 26 predicted proteins | sample Stecom2011_FD_187523 | JGI IMG/M metagenome (GOLD analysis project Ga0209075, IMG submission 187523) | Agricultural soil microbial communities from Utah to study Nitrogen management - Steer compost 2011 (SPAdes) (version 2) | ecosystem: Environmental > Terrestrial > Soil > Agricultural land...
CTCCTGTTTAGCGCTCATGGCTCCTCCTTGGTTGCTGATTCTGCAGTGGTCGAGATGTATTCAGTGTAGTCTCAAAAAGCCCGGGTGTTATTTGATCTGGGCTAAGGCGGGAACGCATCGCAGGTTCTAGACTTAAGGTATAACAAGATCATACTGGAGCCCGCCATGAAAACCGTCGTCAGCGTCAGCCAGGGATCGTCTGAGTACGACTATGAGCTGGAAACCGAATTTCTGGGCCATACGTTTCGCGTGGTGCGAGTGGGCACCGATGGCAATCTTGATCGGGCCGAGGCTGTTCTCGATTCGATTCGCGCACAGGCTGATGCCATCGGCCTGAGCATGATCCACGACCACTACCAGGTGGGCCGTGAGCAGCTTGAACACCCGGATACCGCCGGGCTGGAAGCCTGTGTACCAGACAAACCGATCACCACCGGGGTGGGCTTGCGGGGCATCCTCCAGGAGTGGGCGGTTCGCCATACCCAGACGGAGCTGGGCCACTTTTTCGATAACGCCCGGGTGTTGTTCCTCAATGGCCAGGCCGGATTCCGCATTGCCAGGGCCTTGTCTGAGCATACCGACAACCTGTTCTTCGCCGATCCATACCTGGACTTTGGCGTGCCCCGGGTACTCAATTCGCTGAACCAGCTCGAAGCCTATACCAAGCTCACGGCCCCGGTGATGTTCAGCCCCAACGCCGTCAGGGTTATAGAACGATTGCACCGAAGCCCCCTGTACCGCATGGGGGAGAAGCTGATCAGCGGCTCGTTGCATGAGGCGGTAAAAGACTGCCACGTGATCGTTGGCGCCATGGGTGATCTTGAAGTGTTTTCCGAGAAGGAACTGGATGGCAAAACTGTGATTACCTCCAGAGTCACCGCATCCGCCCTGGACTGGTTCCGCTCCCGGCGCGTGGCCATGGTGGTGGATTACAGCCCCTGGCTGGCAGGTCGCCCCGTGGGGGTCAACGTGATGGAGGCGATGATCAGCGCGGCTCTGTCTCGCACACCGGAGCAACTGGGTGCGGACGATTTCCTGGACGTGATTGAACAGTTGGGCGTAGAGCCCCGCATCCTGTACCCGAACGGCTACCGTCGGATCAACCGCTTTGCCTTTGTGATTCACCCGTTGTCTCAGCAATACCTGACCAAAACCCCGCCCCTGGATTGGGTAGCGAGCGTGTCGCCACCGGCGGTGATGAACCTTGTGGAAAAGGCCATTGCCTACACGCCTCCGTTTGTTTACTCCAAGGTTTCGGGCATCCAGTCGCCCACCGGCGATGAGGTGGAAGGCTGGCTGATCACCGTAGGCGGCACACCCAGGGAAATCATGGCCCACGACCCGGAATTCACCTACAGCCGATTGCTGGCGGCGGCGAATCTGGCGAAGAAACTGGGCGCCCAGATCATGGGGCTGGGGGCGTTCACCAAGGTAGTGGGCGATGCGGGGATCACCGTGGCCAAGCGGGCACCGCTGCCGATCACCACCGGTAACAGCTACAGCGCCTCGGGCGCTCTTTGGGCGGCCCACGATGCGGCGAAGAGGATTGGCCGTGTCAGCATTGGCAAGAGCGGTAAGATGGCCGGCAAAGCCATGGTTGTCGGCGCCACCGGCGCTATCGGCTCTGTCTGCGCCCGGTTGTTGGCCAAGGCCGTGGATGAAATCTACCTGGTGGCACCGGAAGCCGCCAAGTTGTTATCCCTTAAAGAAAGCATTGAACAGGAAACCCCCGGCGCCATCGTACATGTGGCCGCCACCACCAACCGTGATCTGGGTGATATGGACATGGTGGTCACTGCCACCTCCGGCGCCGGTAAACGTATTCTGGACATTATGCAGGTGAAACCCGGCTGCGTGATCACAGACGTGGCCAGGCCCCTGGATATCCCGGCGGAAGACGTCGCCAAGCGGCCCGATGTGCTGGTGATTGAATCTGGAGAGATCAAACTGCCTGGCATCGTGAAAATGAAAGATATCGGCTTGCCCAAGGGCATTGCCTATGCCTGCCTGGCAGAAACCATCGTGCTGGCGCTGGAGGCAAGGTTCGAGAATTTCACCCTGGGCCGGAATATTGAATGGGAGAAGGTGCGGGAAATTTACAAACTGGGCCTGAAGCATGGTATGGAGCTGGCGGCGATATCAGGCGTTAACGGGGTGTTTACCGAGGAAGATTTCGAGAGAGTGCGCACCTTGGCCGCCCACGCCACGGAACCGGCCTGAACCGGGCAAAGGCCTGAAGTGTACGGGTAGCGGTGGATTTTGGCCTACAAACACCTGCCGCCCACTCCCGGAGCAGCGTAGCCTGTTGACTACGCAATAAACGAATGGCTTCGGGAGAGTTCTGCCATGAACGCGCCAGTGTCACAGATCAAGAAAACCAGCAATGCAGCATACCGGACCGCAACGCCCCCTGGATTTCTACCGGAAGTACGCAGCCCGGATTTCGAGTTTCCGGAAGACCTGCCAAGGTACTGGTGGGACAACGACCCGGCGAAAACTCTTTTGCTGGCGGCGTTGTCTGCCAGCTTCCCGCCGGGAGAGAGATTCTTTATTGATACTGTTCGCCACTACCAGAACCAGATTACCAACCCTCAACTGAAAAAAGCGATTCGCGCGTTCATCGGCCAGGAAGCTCACCACTCGAAAGAGCATAAAATGATGAACGGCTTCCTCGAAGAGCGGGGGGTTAACCTCAGCCGGTTGGAGCGGGAAGTCCAGTGGTTTATGAACTGGATGCGTAAGCGCTTCACACCGGAGAGACAGCTGGCCCACACCGTGGCAGTGGAGCATTTTACCGCCCTGATGGCCGAAGAATTCCTGCTAAAATACGATGCCCTTGAAGAGATGGACCCCCGCATCGCACCGGTCTGGGCCTGGCACGCCATTGAGGAATCCGAACATAAGGCCGTGGCATTTGATGTCTATAAAAGCGTGGGCGGCAGTGAATTCATTCGCGTAACGGAAATGATGTTTGTCAGCGTGATGTTTCCGTTGTTCAGCAGCATTCACCTGATACAACTGATGAAAGCCGATGGCCAGCTGGGCAACCTGAAATCCTGGGCCAAGGGCCTGAACTACATGTGGGGCAAACCGGGGGTCTTCCGGAAACTGATCCCGTCCTACCTAAAGTATTACAGCCCGAACTTCCACCCCTGGGACAACGATGCCCGGGATCTGGTGGAGAAGGCCAAGAAGCGTTGGTTGCCGGCCTCACTTCAAGGCTGAACAGCACCATTTGCATTCGTCGAGGGGCAGCCGCAAAGGCTGCCCACCGGATTACGCCGTCAGGTCCTTGCGCATGTTGTAGCGCAGGAACTGAGCCCCGCGAACCGTCACCCGCTGTTCATCCACCACCTCAAAACCGTGGCGTTCAAAGAAGGGCTTGGCCACTACGCTGGCTTCGGTTTTCAGCTCTTTTGCGCCTTTGGCAATCAGTTGCTGTTCCGCCTCATGATACAGCGTGGAGGCAATGCCACGACGGGCATAGTTTGGGGCGGTAAACACCAGATCAATGGTGCCGTCGTTATCGTAGGAGATAAAGCCGGCCAAGTCCTGGCCCTCTTCTGCCACCAGGGTTTCCAGTGACTCCAGCCTTTGCCGCCAGGTGTCCAGGTGTGGTGTGCGGGAGGCCCAGGCAAACCGCTGGGTTTCATCATAGGCGCCTGCCGTGAGTTCATGCACGGAATCGGTAAACAGGCGAACCACCGGGCTCAAATCCTGAATACGGTACTTGCGAATAGTGATCGACGTGATTGTGCTCATGATGACTCAGTGTGTACCTGTGTTGGAGCGCGGGTTAATAACCCATAAACCCGCTACTCCAGTCAGCATACCGACAACCGCAGGAAAATCCAGCCTTTGAATTGCCTGAATCAAGTGCCTTGTTACAGGCTTTCCATGTGCGCAATCATCCGTTGTCGCATCTCATCATCCGGCACCCGGCCCATTGCTGCGCCCATGTTGTCGATCATGTGGCGAGCTCTGCTTGTAGCGGGTGTGGCAGCGGTCACCACCGGGTGTGCCAGCACAAACTTGAGGAAGAACTGGGCCCAGGTATGGGCATCGAACTCTGCCGTCCACCCCGGCACCTCTTTGCCCCGAACCTTGTCCCACAGGCGAGTGCGACCAAAGGGTGCGTAGATCAGTACAGCAATACCCTTGTCCCGCGCCAGAGGCAGAATGCGCTCCTCCATGGTGCGGTTGTCAATCGCGTAGTCGACACCGATAAAATCGATGGGCTCTTGCTCCATTACCCGTTCCAGGCCTTGGTACTGCTGGGGGAATGTGGTGGTCACGCCGATATAACGCACCCGGCCTTCAGCCCGGTATTCCTTAAGCATGCCCAACTGCGTGGGAATGTCCGCCATGTTGTGCACCTGGATAAGATCAATAGGGTCTTTTCCGATCCGCTCGAATGACGTTTCCAGTTGCGCCCGTGCCTGATCCGGGTCTGCCTTGCCACCGCCGCGCCCCGCCACATTCAGTTTCGTGGCCCAGAACAGCTTGTTGGCGATGCCCTGCTCATTGGCGATACGCGCAGCGACTGCTTCGGAAGCACCATAACTGGGGGCGGTATCAAACACGGTACCGCCTTCCTTCACCAGGGCTCCCAGCACTTCCCGAAGTGCATCCAGGTCTTCACTACGGGCAGTGCTGGAAAAAGTTGCGGAACTGCCAAGGCCAACCCCCGGCAAACGCTCGCCGGATGAGGGAATGGGACGGGTAATCAGCTCCAGTTTGCGGTCTGCCTCAGCCCACAGCAGGCTGGGCCTGGCTGCCAGTGTAACGCCGGCGGCCATGGCCAGTTTCAGATAAGCTCTACGGGATATCATGGCGTGGTTCTCCTCGTGTTCCTTGGATCATTGGTGAAGCCGCAATGGCTTTCTGCCGCTGGCTCTTACCCAGCCAGAGCGCCAGGCCGGCCCAAACAAGGGCCAGTGGCACAGCCACGGTGGCAATGGCCGCAAGGCCCATGCCCAGCCGGGCCAGCAGGCCTTCGGTCTGGGCGCCGACCACATCACCGGCCCGGTAAACAAAGGTGTCGATAAATGCCTTTGCCTTGTACTTTTCTTCCCGTGTGGTCACGGTAAACAGGGTTTCCCGGGCGGGTCGCATCAAGGCTCTCTGAACAGCCCGGAACGAGGCTTCGAGCACCACCAGCGCCGCAAAGGAGCCAACAATGGCCAGCCCTATGAAGCCCAGTGCAGCGGTCAGCGGCAGCAAGGCCAGCGTCAGGGAAACCCCCAAACGCTTCATCAGGTGCCCGGCCACCAGCGCCTGCATCACCAGGGTCGCCACCTGGGTAATCAGGTCGATGCGGGCAAAAAGGGTGGTGCGCAGGTCTGTACTGTCTTCCATGGCTGCCACCATATGCAGGCGGGTGAAATAGATAAACGTCGCCATGATGGCCAGAATCACCACATAGGCGGCAATCCCCATCAAATACCGGGACTTGAACACTGCCCGGAAGCCCTCCCAGGCACTGCCACCAATGCGTTCATGTTCATCAACGGCGGGCGGATCTTCCGGGTCTTTGCGTTCTGCCGGGTTATGGGGTTGCAGGCCGGTGAGCACCCAGGCCGCAATCAACGCCAGCACCAGAAACCCGGCCGAGACCAGCAGCAGAGCCGGAGTGCCTATAGGCTCTGCCAGTCGCCCCGCCAACCATGGCCCAAATATCGCGCCCAGGGTTCCCCCCACTGCAATAAAACCAAAGAAACGCTTGCCCTGGTCAAACGAGAAACGGTCGGCCATCAAGGCCCAGAAAACCATGGTGACAAACAGGTTGAACACGCTGAACCAAACATAGAACACCTGCCCGGTGGTCACCCCGATCACCTCCGGGGTTAGCGTCATCAAGCTGTAGAACACCAGCAGGGTGAAACTGAAAAACAGGTAGGTAGCGGTTATAAACAAGCGGCGGGGTAGATGGCTGACCAGCCAGCCAAAGACCGGGTTAACGGCCAGCGTTATCACTGCGGTGCCAACAAACAGCCAGCGCACTGCATCAATGCCGCCCTGCATCCCCAACGCTTCGCGGGCAGGGCGCAATACCATCAGCGCCGTCAGTACACAGAAAAAATAGAACACAGCCAGGAACACCGGAACGATTTCGTGGCGGCGAATGTTGAACGCTTTCTGAAACGGGTGGCGCACGTGATGGCTCCCGATGGGGCCGGGGAAATGCGACGCGGTGCTCCCTGCGGCTATGAATTCTTTTTATCGTGTTAAACGAACTTTGATGTTAATCATAGGCCAAAGTTCCGCTGGATGGGGTGGAGACTGCATCGCTTCCTCATCAGCTGCCCGTAAATACCCGACAGGCCTCTTCCACCACAATCCCGTGCCGTCTTGCGAGGTTGGCCCGGTTGTCATCATAGCCACCTCCAATCACTGTAGCCACGGGAATACCCCGGCGCTTGAGTTCCCCCAGCACAAGCCGGTCCCGCTGCCGAATACCTTGCTCCGATACGTTTAGCTTGCCAAGCGGATCGCCCTCGTAAACATCCACACCGGCGTCGTAGAGCACGATGTCTGGCTTGGACAGCGCCAACGCCTGTTGCAGGGTTTCGTGGACAACCGCCAGATAGTCTTCATCACCCATGCCATCGGGCAGCGCTACGTCCAGATCACTCATTTGCTTCTCAAAGGGGAAGTTGCGCTCACAATGGATGGAACAGGTAAATGCCCCCGGTGTAATGGCGAGCAGGGCGGCAGTGCCATCCCCTTGATGCACGTCCACATCGAAAATCAGCACCCTGTTGATGCCTTCCTGCCCAAGCAGCACGTTGGCAGCAATCGCCAGGTCATTGAGGATGCAGAACCCGGAGGCGTAATCGAAATGGGCGTGATGGGTGCCGCCAGCAAGATGGCAGGCAATGCCGTGCTGTAAGGCAAGCTGCGCGGCAAGCACTGTACCGGAGGGCGCCAGAAACGTACGCCGCACCAGGCCGGTGCTCCACGGCAGGTTCACTTGCCGTTGCTCCCGCGCCGTCAGCCGGCCTTGCGCAAAACGGGCCAGGTAATCCGGGCAATGGGTTTGGGTCAGCCAGCCCTGGCGGCAAGGGGCAGGGCGGAAGCTATTGCGGCCGGTGAGCAGCCCCATCGAACGCATGTAATCCGCCAGAAGCCCGAACTTTTCCATGGGGAAGCGGTGCTTCTCAGGGAAAGGAAAGCTGTAATCCGGGTGGTGAACAATGGGTATGGTCATTCGCTAGGGCAGTGCCGGAATAATGTGGTCTTCAATTAACTGAAACAGTTGGCGCAGGTGACGGGAACCCGGCGAAGGTGGGGTAGGGTCTGAGGTCATCACCACGGTCAGTTCCAGAGTTGGCACCACATAGAGCACCTGGCCGCCAAAACCGCGCCCGTAATACCCCTTCTCTCCTGACAAGGACCGCAGGAACCAGCCGTAACCATAGGGATCATCAGTGTAAGCGGATTCGCCGCGACCGTTCCAGGATTCATCTACCCAGTTCTCCGGGAATAATTGTTGGTCGCCCACTCGCCCGTTATTGCGATACAGCTCGCCGACTTTTACCAAATCACGAGGTGAGAGCAGCATGTTGTTACCGCCAAAATAAACCCCTTGCGGGTCCTGGTCCCAGGGCGGGATATCTATGTCCAGAGGTTTCCCCAGCCACTCCCGAGCCAGGGAAAGAGTACTGCGGCCAGCACTTTCTGTTAAAGCTGCAGAGAGCAGGTGGCTGCTGCCTGAGGAATACAGCATGCGCCCGCCTGGCTCATCCACGAACGGCCGGGTGAGCACATGGCTTACCCAGTTGTTACTGGCCACCCAGGGCCCATAGTTGCCACCAGAGGTACGCTGTAACCCCGCTTGCAAGGACAACAGATGCCCGAGCGTAATGCGCTCAACACCCTCGGTGGCCGATGCTGGCACCCGGTTGCCCAAGGCTTCTACCACAGGCTGATCGGTACCCTCGAATACCTCGTTCTTGATGCCCATGCCCACCAGTGCAGCCAGTACCGTTTTAGACAAAGACTTGATGTTGACGGGCGCATCCAGGCCCTGGCCCCGTAAATCCAGTGCCAGAATTTCTTCGCCCTGATGGGTAACGATCAGGGTGTGCAGGCGATCAAGTTGTGCGGCTTCTTGCTCGACCTGGGCTTGCCAATTCGAGGGCTGTGCGTGGGAAAGCGAGGGGATAACGAGGATCAGAAACGTTTGAGCCCACCTGGATAACCTCTGCATAGCGTTGGGATACCCTTCGTTGATGTAAACATGAAAATCATAGCTGGATAACGACTGTACGCTACAAGATTAGAACGGGCTCACTTCCGTTATTTGATTTCGCCTCAGTAATCGCCCACCTCAATAAACCTCACGGCAACATCACTGAACTGCGTGCCGTGCCCACCTTCACGGTTTGAGCCGAAGAGGTTGATCCACTGGTCGGCGCTTAGCAACACTTCTCCGCTACCGGTGCTGCTCTGATCTCCAGACACATAACGGCCGGCAAAATTGAAGGCGAAAGCGCCAGGGGATTCCGGCAGTGGAGTTAACTTGAAGCCAATCGTCAGTTCCGGTGAAGACGCGTACCCCCGGCCTTCATCGGCAAGACCTACCCGCAAGAGGTGAGAACGTTCCAGAAATTCCGGGCGCAGTTCCGAAGGGCTGCCATCGGGCTCTGTCGCCTGGCATTCGCAATAGCGAATCTCCAAAATCATCGAACTGCTATCTAGGAAGTGTTCGGGAGCTGGGCCGCCGGCATGTGTAAATCCGGGAACCAGTCCCAGTGCGGTAAGGCCAAGTAGAGTGAAGACGGATGATGCGATCCTTTGCATGATTGAACTCCATATGGTGATTACCCAGAAACGCCCAAGTTATTCTGTTTTGAATCCCAACTCAAGGTCGCCTGGTTCTTTACCTATACCTCACACCTTCCCGGGCGTAATGCGCGCAATTGCGCGGAACTCCCTGGTCATGTGGGCTTGATCACTAAAACCAAACTGATGGGCAACCTCTGCCAGGTTTGCCCGGCTGTGCTCGCGGATGTAGTCGATGGCTCGTTTCACCCGCAGGATGCGCTGGTACTGCTTGGGTGTCATTTCCATCCAGTGTTTGAAAAGCCGCTCCACATGCCGCTGGCTGATGCCGATTTGTTCGTTAAGCACCCCCGGTGTTGCGTTCTCGTTGAAGTTGTCCAGTGCCTGCTTCAGCGGCCCGGGGATGCTCTTTGTGAGACGGAAATGCTTTCTCAGCCATCGTTGCAGCAACTTCACGACCGGCTCGTTTTCCTGTTCGGATACTGACGCGGACCAAATCCCTTGCACAAACGCCGACAACTGCCCTGACGGGCAGGACAGCTGAAAATCGAACGCTGGTCTGGAAAGGCTATTGCGGTTTATAGCTGCCTACCTCTGGCTTGAACGTTTTGGCAATCCGGTTCCAACTGTTGATGGCGTTAACCGCGATGGTCAAATCCACCAGAGCCTGCTCACCCAAAGCTTTCACCGCATCCTGATATTTCTGGTCGTCTACCGGCCTGCCAAAGGTAAGATGCTCCGCCCAATCAAGCGCAGCTCGCTCTGTGGGAGAATAGAAAGGCATGTCATGCCAGGCGCTCAAGCCCATCATACGCTCCGGGGTTTCACCCTGCGCCGTGGCATCTTTGCTGTGCATGTCAATGCAGAAGGCGCACTGATTGATTTGCGACACCCTTAGCTTTACCAGCTCCCAAACAGCCGTGCTGAGGGTGTCTGACGCCCGGAACTGCTCCCTCAAATACGCTTCCTGATCCATCAGAATCTGCATCGCTTTCGGCGCCAGGCCGATGTAGTTCGCGCGTGCGGTCATGATCCATGTCCTCCAATTGTTGTGGAGTTACACGGTAATAAATGGCCCGGGATCGGTATTGAAGATTTTCGACATCGATACGGCGTTACCGTGATGGCTTCCAATCGAAATCTACGAGGACGCGCCAGGGCTTGCAGCGGAACCGGCGAGCACGCCGCCATTCACCCTAGAGCATATCGATGGCTCTGCCGATGTTATATCTCGCGGTGCTCTCGTATTTTTCCTTGAACGGATCAAGGTTGTAAATACTGGCACTACTGAGAAACGACTGAAGCAGGTCCTTCCGCTTCTTGCGGTAGATAAACCACGGCACCAGCCTGTATTCCTTGCGCACGTTCCGTTCAAACTGATCGTACACCGCGGGCAGGGCACCCAGAATGGCGAGATCTATATCGACGATGAGCTGCGCATCGTGGCTCTTTACACTGCCATTGTGCAGCGTGGCCATGATCAGGTTGTGCACGCGCGCGATACCCGCCTCACCGTAACCATGGGAGGCAAGAAACGCCTGTGCCCAGTTTGCGCTGTCCAGCTCGTTGGTCTTTGACAGGGGCTTGTAGATGGCATCGTGGAACCAGATCGCCAGCTCCAGCTCTTCCGGTCTCTCAGCGATGTCCTTTACGCCGTCAACGTGGGTGAGCATGGCATCAATGTGGTCGACCGTATGGTAGAACCGGCGCTTCTCTGAGTAGGCGGCGTGGAGTGCGTCATAAACCTCTGGTGACTGCGGAAGCCCCATAGCGTTCATCAGGGTTTGCCATCTGCTTTGGTTCATCATGTTCAGCCCACGCATCGTTAGACTTCATACTCGTCGTGTCGGCGATTCCACACATACGGCTTTGTCTGTGGCCAACCTTCGTACTCGACGCAACGGGCACCCGTAAAGTAGGTGCGGTAGACATCACTCCCGTCACGAAGGAATACGCTTGCGCCGTGCCTTTCTCCGTCAGCTGTCGTTACGCCAAAATCATAGTTGAAGTCACTTTCGAAAGACGAGTACCAGGGCATCGACCAGCCCATACGCTTTTTGTAATGCGCAAGCTTCTCGTAAGGTGCGCGTGACACCATCACAAGCGACGTATCGCGGGCATGCAGGTGGGCAGGGTGGGTCATGGCGTCGGCGAGCCAGGAGCATCCGTCACAACCGGCCTTCCAGTCGGGTGCGAACATAAAATGATAAACAATGAGCTGGCGGCGCCCGCCGAACAGGTCAAGAAAAGACACACTGCCTTCTTCGCCCTGCTTCTCCCGTTATGTTTGTGAAGCACCTGCTGTTTCGCCCACCGAGACTGCAGAGCGTTTATTACACTTGCCCCAAGACACAATCAATCTCCGTTTCCACAAGCCAGTCGGGGTTGATGAACCGACTTACTTCAACAAAGGTGCAGGCGGGCTTAATCACAGAAAATAGCTCACCATGTGCTTTTGCTGCCTCTTCCCAGCGAGCTATATCCGTAAGCATAATGCGAGTTCTTATAATATCGTCGGGACTCCCACCAGCTTCCTCAATAGCCTGAATAGACAGTTCCAGGCAATATTTGGTCTGGCCGTAAACGTCCCCGATACAGGTCGTTTCACCATTTTGTATTGGTGCTGTACCTGATACAGAAATCATGTTCCCAATTCTGCAGGCTCTGGAAAAACCAATGGGTTCTTCCAAGGGAGAGCCCGAACTTACCTGTTTTTTCATAAGTTCCTCACCAAGCGCCGTTATTCCGAGCCAATGAACTGAACAATAGCCATCTTTCTCTCGTGGTTCTTCAGCCAATCCCTGACTTCTACGGCCTTTGCGGTATCGCTTTCCCCAACCAGCCTCTTCAAACGGTCGACTTTTTTGCTCTCCATTTTTTCATCCCGCACCTTTCGCTGCCATTGGTCGGTAAAGACCTTGGGAAGTTTGTGTGCCAGCTCGAGGGATTTGAGCAACGTCCATTCGCTGCCATCCAGCCAGGCCTCATCACAGAAACCGCAAAGATCAATACGGTTCTTGTGCTCGCTGGATACCGAGTACTTGGTCATCAGCTTGCTGCACTTGGGGCAGGAGAGGGCGGTTTTAGCATCGTTCTCGACGGTTACATCTGCATCAAAGTGATCGCTCTGCTCGACGGGCTCATTTCTTTCCGCCCAGTCGCGGTAGTAGAGCAGTGACAGAGAGGCGCCGTCACAGCCTGGACAGCCCATAACAGGGAGGCCATCCTCAATTTTGGTGGGTTTCAGGTCAGTGGTTCTGCATTTGGGGCATTTCATGGTCATTCCTTTTTTTGATGAAAGCCAATCTGAGAGGCTACCAATGTCAATCCTGTATCACCCATGCCGGGGGACTATCACTCGATAAACAGCGCGCCATACTACCGAGTCCAGCGGAGCATATCGCAGGGCCTGGGCAATTGCGCCCCAGGCGATGGCCGTTTTCCCCGCCGACGCAAAATAACGGGCTTTGCGGCAATAGAAGCGGGCCAGGCCCCAGTGGATCTCCCGGGGTTGAAGCGCGCTCCCGTGTTCCTCAATAAAATCCCGAATAATCGACTCGTTCGCTGCAAAGCGTCGTTGTTTGTCGCTGGAAATCTGATCTGCCATCACCCGGTAATAGCCCCAATACTCGGGTACATAAAGGAACGTAAACCGGGCCGAAAAACGCAGCCAGATGTCGTAATCGTCGGCAACGCCGTAACGGCCGGAAAACCCGCCCATGGTATCGAAACATTCCCGCCGCGCCATGACCGTGTTGATGCTCACGCTGTTGTCCACCAGCATCTGCCGGGCAATCCGCCCGGAGTAACGGCGCATATTCTTGCGGGACAACTCGCGGCCCTGTTCATCGATCATGATTTCATCACTGTGAAGCACGTCCACCTCCGGGTGAGCCTCCATCAGCGCCACTTGCCGTTCCAGCTTATCGGGCACCCACAGGTCATCAGAATCGAGAAAACATATTAGCTCTCCCTGGGCGTACTGAAGCGCCAGATTCCGGGCAAGGCTCTGGCCCTGATTCTCCTGAAAATGGTACTGAATACGACGATCATCCAGGTAGCTGACCAGCTTTTCACGGGTGCTATCCCGGGAGCCATCATCGATGATGATCAGCTCCCAATGGGGATAAGACTGGGCCAACACAGACTCGACAGCCTGTGTGATGGTTAGCTCCCGGTTGAAGGTGGGGGTGATGATGCTGATCAGGGGTTCCTGAGTAGCCACAATGGGTCCTTTCTTGTGCCAATAAACGTCGGTGCCGCGTAAAAACGAGGTATAACGGACGTTACTCGATACTCTACTGACGTGCGTTGACCGTCAACACAATCGCTTTACCTATCTCAGCAATTGCCGCATTCCGCTCTTCGAAGGAAGCCTCCGTCTGAGTCAGATACAGCGCCACAATGATAGGTTGGCGCTCAGATGGCCAGATGACGGCCGTAATAGACCTCGACCCGAAACCTCCCGCCCCGGTTCGATCTGCGACAGTCCAGCCCTCTGGTACAGCAGCCCGAAAAAGCCCGTCCGCAACCTGGTTGCCCTTGAGCCAATCACGCAGTTGCTCTCTGGACGGTTCGGATAAGGCGTCACCCAACAGCAAGGTTTGAAGATTCCTGACCATCGCATTTGGCGTTGTGGTATCTCGGTTATCGCCTGGTAACGCTTCATTCAGTTCCGTTTCCCACCGGTCGAGACGCGTTACGTCGTCTCCCAAATGCCTCGCAAACGAGGTTACTGCTTCTGGCCCGCCCAATTCTCGTAAAACCAGATTTGCGGCCGTATTATCGCTCGTTGTCAGTGTGGCCTCGCAAAGATCTGACAGGGTCATCGCCTCACCATCAGCGTGCTTCTCTGTGATGGGGGAGTAGGTCACGAGATCGGATTCGGAGACATTCACCTGTCTGGCGAGGTTCGCCTGTCCCGTATCGACCCGATGGAGCAGGGCGGCACAAGCCAGGGTTTTAAACGTGCTGGACATCGCAAAACGCTGATCAGCGTGATACTCCCATCTCTGGCCCGATTCCAGGTCGTAAGCAGCAAAGCCAACACGGGCCTCCAGGTCGTCAGCGACTTTCTCGACAGTTTTAATCAGGGCGTTATGTTGGTCAGCAGCGGCAACTGAGGTGAACAGGGTAAGTAAAGTAGCTGCGATAAGCTTTTGAAATATCATCAACGGTTCAACCTTCATCATAGGCTATGCGTAGTGGTGAACTAATCTCGGGAAGTCCAGCATCCCGACGACCACATCGTTACACATTGATCGAGTACTTAAGGTCGCGAGCCTCATCTCCGGTGATACCACGAAAGCCCCAGCAGTGGGGCGGTTGTTCCTTGATCGTGATCTCAACATCCACGGGTGATATGCCAATCACGGACTCAATCTTGCTGAAGAGCTCTTTGATCAGAGCTTTCTGTGTCTCGGGCGTTCGGCCCTGCATCATATTAATCTCGATGGCCGTGTAGGCGGGCGTTCTGCCACCGGGATAATAAAAATCCTCGGGTTCCATGGGGATAAAACGATGAGCTCGCTTGTCTTCCGGCATACCGAGTACGGACTGCATACATCCGTGAATAACCTCGGAGAGCTGAGCCTTGATCGGATTAAGATGTTCTTTGATTCCATAGATGACTATCACGATGCCTCCTGCAATGTTTACGGATGTCCTTATCTCCCAAAACCAGTGGTAATGGGCGCACTACAACAATTTGTTGTGCAATGCCCAATCTTCGCATGTCATTCGATACACCCGCACCGGTCGGTTATGAAACTCTTGAAGCGCGTAGTCTCGGAACCCGACCTTCTCCGTTACCCTAACGGAGGCGATATGCGCCTGCTCGATAATAACAATGACCGATTCACAGTGTTTCTGCTGGAAAGCATACCGGAGAACGCCTTTGACAGCTTCTGTCGCATACCCATGATGCCAGAACCTGCGCGCCAGGCGATAACCCAGATTGAGTTCTTCAACTTCGCCAACCAACTCCGGCCCAACGCCACAGAAGCCGATAAATTCGCCTGATTCTTTCTCATACAGAGCCCATGGCCCGATTCCATGAGAGGCGTAACACTCAAGGCACCAATCAACGAACTTTCGGGTAGCTTCTTCGTTGCAAACTCCTCGAACGGAAAACTTCATGACTTCCGGATCACTGAGCATTGCGGTGAGCACCGGAATGTCTTGATGGGAGAGCTTTCTTACAACCAACCTCTCTGTTTCAAACAATGGCACTGATTTTTCCCTGTGCAGTCTCGTGGGGCCGGCGTTTGTTCTTGATGGGGGCAACTCGCACGTGATAAGTGGGAGAAGCCAGCCCATAATGCTCGAAAACCCGATAAAATTCTTCTATTGTTTACACACACCTATTGCCGGACAGCAACCGAGTGATGGACAACAGGATAGCTAGCCAAGGAGAGTGGCATGAGTGGCAAAAAAATTGTATTGCTAGGTGATCAAGGAACAGATCATCAGGGGTTTCCGCCAACCCCGGTTATTGCGGGTTCCCCCAACGTACTGGTAGATGGAAAGCCCGTGGCCAGGGTTGGAGACCCACTTGCTCCGCACTCCAAACCGAAACACCCTCCTCACCCACGGGCCATTGCCTCGGGGTCTTCAACTGTGCTGATAAATGGAATTCCAGCTGCGGTAACAGGCGGCGCCATTACATGTGGTGGGGTTACGATTGGCAGTGGTAGTGTTGTTATCGGTGATACCTATACGCCAGCACCTTTTTCTGGCCTCTCTCCAGTCCCGTTGAAAGCTCAGGCCAAACGGGCAGTAATCTCCTCGACTGAGATCGAACCAAGCCAACAAAATGCTAACAGCGATGTGGGAGCGCAGCAGAGTAGGGCTTCTCACACTGAATCGATGACGAACGCGACCGGTCAGGGCGAAATCGCTCAGCCTGATCCGGCGAGACGGTCTGATGACGTTGGCGATAGTTCTGGTGGTAATGAAGAACTTAATGCTGAAGTAACAACAGACGATCGCACTCAGAATTATGGGCCGCTGAAAGGCGAGTGCTGTACGCAGCCGGGTGAACAAATTTCTGGCACATACTTCTTCCCCGGAGCGGGCATGGACGGGGCCTATATCAGGCCGATGGTCAAGGCCATGAGGGAAGCGGGTATCAACAGCGCGATGTATGTTGACCGAGACAAATGGTCAGGCGGAACTGCAATGGATGCGGCTGTTGGGTCAGTTTTGGGCCGGGATTATGACCCGCGCTTTCCCATGTTGCTGCGCGTTGCCACAAACCAGACAGCCAGTCAGTTCAATTTGATAGGGTACTCCTACGGCTCAGTGGTGGCAGCGCAACTTGCCGCCAAATACGCGAGGCAAGGCACCGTTGTTGATCACCTTGTCCTGATTGGCAGCCCGATTAGCCAGGCTTTCCTGGAAATGCTGAGAGACATTACGGACATTCGCAAAGTGGTTGTTATTGATCTCGATGAACATGGAGACCCAATTTACGCCGGAATGAGCGTAATCGAGCTTTTCATGGAATTGCCGTTACTTGCGAGCCAGATGCCGCATTCAGAAGGGCATTTCTATTACGCTGATCCCTCTGAAGTTGGAAATGAGCGACGGCGCAAGCTTGCCGAGGAGCTTTACCGGGTGGGAGTACGGTAATGAATGCATTGATGCTGCGCAAAGCTCTGTATCCGGCGGCGTTACTGCTAATTACGACCGTGCAAGCGTGGATCTTTTATATCTTCAGCCGGTTCATTGTTGCTGGGGAGGGTGTCGGGGTTTACGCAGTATTTTTGTACCTGATTGTTTTGGTTGTCAGTGCATTGTTATGGGCTGCGTCATATTACTATCAGCGGGGGAGGGCAAAGGCTGTGGTGTTTTGGGGCATCGCTTTGGCCCTAATGCCCATAATATTGGTTCAGCCAGTATGGTGGTCTGCGCCGATGATTGGGAATTAGAGGGGCTTTTCAGCTGGACAACTACACTGACACATAGGGTGGCATCACCGGAAAAGGCCCCTGGCGCAGCTTGATGACGCCGGGTATTCAGCAGGCTCTGCCCAATGAGTACCGGAAAGCCGAGGGACTGGCATCACTGCGCGACGGATGGATCAAGCTTCACCATTCCCGGTGAAATGCCCTGTGCGGAGCCGCATGCAGGGTGTTGTGGGGGCTGGGGGGGGGTAGATACCCCCGGCTACCCGATTAAAACCATCTCACGCTCTCAGCATTGGTAACGATCCCTGATATATCGATGGTAGTAGCTGCCGACAGAGCCCGCACCGACGAAGTCTCTGAACACTCGCTCCGGAACCCTGCAAAAGGTGTATTGGGGAGTACTGTCATGGAAGTCAATATACATACGCTGAGTCGCAGAATCATACCCGACTCTGCGAATTGCCTCTGAGCGAACATGAACCCATTCAACCATCGCAATAATCCTCTTCTGTTAGTTTCTTTGCACTAACACTCGGAATGTTAAAGTAGCATTGGGTCAGGTTGGACTTCCCCCCAAAAAGTTGGCCCACAATACATCATTGAATTTGAGCATCGTCCTTCTGCGAGCACCTTTGTGAACGTCACACTCCCATCTATCATGTTCCCCAATGTCAGCAATATAGTGAAAGTATTGTTTTGGTCTCGTTTGAAAAAACCGACATAACCTTCTGATCTTTCGCAGTGAAAAGATTCATTGCAATCGTCAAATAATATCGCATCAGACCCTAATTCCTTAACCACCCAACTCCCACTTGAATTTGTATGTATATAATTTTTATCACTCACATCATATATTCCCGGAGTGAACCTCTTCGATCTATCTTTCCCTGTCTCGCTCTTGATCCCTGCTCCAGCTTCAGCGGCACATAAGTACGTTTCGGCCAAAACTTGAAGAGGAACGCATAACAGGAGACCTACAACCCATTTCCACATAAGATTCAATCCAATTGCCCATTTTTGGAGATGCCACCTCACTTTTAATCGTAATTCTACCGCAAAGCAGAGACTTGTCAGGGGCGATCGCCTTCGCGGCTTGCAAGAAAATCAAAGATGTCGTGGGCAATCACCGTATTGCCCGATGAGACACGCAATTTTGTCTTTATCATCAGATTGCCACAGAATGGAGACGTCTTTGTCTAACGAACTGAAGGAGGAGAAAAGATACTGCCCATACTTGCAAGTGAGAACTCTATCAGTCGGAGGATCCAACGTGGAGGTTCCCTGATAGTCCACTCGCTGTGATCCTCTTATCCAGCCTGTTGGGATCAAATGCCATTCTGCCCGCTCCTTGCTTGCTGAATTTAGTAACTCCATTATTTAACGCCTTGAATAAGCCCCCAATTTAGAGCAGCAGCGGAAAATTGGTCGGATTGATTCAATTTTTAGCTTCCTTCGCTAGGTCGATAACATCTCATTTACGAGATCCTGCAGTGCTTCAGACCTAAGGTCAGCCTCCCAAGCGCTCTCTAAAGCCCGTGATACTGCGAGAGGGTTTTTATTCAAACCGCCAGCATTACCATAATATGCAGCCGCCTGATCCACATGCTGCTTCCATTGTTCACCTAACTCCGGGCCGACTGTCTTTGTAATATTCGACTTCCACATCCTGAGGTTGTTCTTTTTAACATCGTAGTCCGGCCAGTTTTCGCCTTTGTCGTGCCCCAATAAGTGCAAAATAGCCGCATTGTCTTTCTTGTGCTTTCCAACTTCTGAATCGTTAGTCTTGTCCGTGTCGGCATCGCAAACTACAAAAACCTCAATATCGAGTAGCTTGGCAATAGCTAGTGGCTTTATCAGTTCATTTTTTCCGCCTACCGGAATAATGTGATACCCAGAGCGCCTAAAATCGTCATATCTACCCATCAACTGTATATACGATGTTATATAGGCAACATCTTCCACGCCCTCAACTAATACAAGCCTTTTGCTGAAAAACATTTCGCTGATCTCTGGGCGTAGAGTTGGATAGAGCTTCGCAACCATACCGTTTTCTTTTACTGCCTTTTCGCCAGCCTTTTTCAATTCTGACGCGAGCTCACCATATTTCAGAGAGGAAACGGCGGAGCGAGCGGGAATGCCATACTCCCTAACAAGTCTCACATTATGAAAATCATCCCCCGGTATAAAATGGGGACTGTGAGAGCATACGATGATCTGCGACCGGTCTTTTGATAGCTTCTGTAAAACCTCTGATAGATAACGAGCTTGGGGAGGGTGCTGATAAAGCTCTGGCTCCTCGATGGCCATTACTAGTGTTGGCGAATTTTCATCGTCCAGAGCTGCAAGTTCTTGCAATAGAGTTAAAAGATAAGACCTCTGCATGCCATGGCCAAATCTTGCGAGCTCACTTTCAAAACCCTTTTCGCCAATCCGGATATGGGCAAGGGGCTCTTCAATCTTAATTGATTTTTCAGCGTCATTTTTCCATAGAACCTTTGCTGTTGCACTTGGATTGGCCCATAGTTTCAATTTGCTTTCGAGCGAATCAGATATATTCGAAAGAACTCCTTGCTCCTCATCCAACATTTCTTGATAGCTTTGCCGTAACCCATCTTTTAACTCAGTCACTTTCTTTGAGAAATTGACCTTGGCCCTGATAGCTCTAGACAGGAGCTGTCCAAGCGCAGAGTTCTTGCTTTCTTCCGCTTCCTCGGAAAAGTCTTTCGACGCGGAGACAAAAACCCACTGCAAATGAGTCGCAAGCCGATTGACTCCTTTGGAAATTCCATAGAATTGATCTTCACTTGGAATCAAACTGCAGCTATCGGGATTAGATGCTTCAAATTCATTTAGAGCCGCTGCCATATCAGCTTTTGAGCTAGCCGCTGGAATTCCAGGCCACTGTTCTCTTAGCTGTCCAAAAATCTCTTTCAACTCTTTGGCTGGCGTCTTCGATTTCTCCGCTTCAAACCAAACCTTGAACTCAGCCATGCCAAGCCGGTTTCCGTATTGCTTGACCTCAGCTCGCTCAGTGCCCTCATCGTATTCAGCTTGTGAAGTTACAACGAGCTTTCCTTGCCTTACATAATCAGCTAAATCCTCCTTTGCTTCATCTGAGAGGTCTCTGAATGTAACGGTTATCGAAATTGGATCAGAGGTATTCTTATGATGGAAGTCATCAGCAGATAGCTTACTCAAGTCAGTTTTAGAATCTTTATGTTGTCGGAAAAACACGTTTAACGCATTTATAACTGTTGACTTACCGGCACCATTTGGGCCCACAAAACAATTGTAATTATCAATTTCTATCGTTTCGTCTTTAAATGCTCGAAAGTTCTGTATTCGTACCGATTCCAACTTCATTTTTGACCCCCGATTTAAAAACTAATGCCCGCAGCACCCGCGGCTTTGTAAGGGAGGCACAGCCGCAATGAAAATGCCGTCGCTGTGCCTGCGATTATTATGCTTTGCTATATTAATACTCGAGCAGCCTTGTCAGTGGTGGCGGAAGCTCCTTTTTTCCCAACTCGTAATCCTCCTCAATTATTGCGATCACGGAAATTGCTGCAAGATACGGCTGTGCCAGATGTGAACCTGCTGCAGCAAGACCCATAAATTCAGTGAGATCCATTTCATACTCTGACCGAGGATGCCGTCCTTCTTCATATCTGATTTTGTTTTCAACAGAGTCAAGCCATATTGTTTCATGTGCTATAGCGTTTCGAATTTTCGGGCGGGCAAGCCGGAAAAAAAGATAAAAGGCCCCATCGTCTCCGCCGGTTAGAGCGCCAAACTGATCTATCTTATTGGCATATGTTGCGTCAAATACATTGGTCTTGACTGACCGCCCATCCTTCACACGCCACAGTATGATCAAATACGCAAATAAACCGTTCAAGAACTCGTTGTAGGCTTGAAACTGCTTACACGCTTGTTGCCAGATCATTAGACGGTTTTCTGATTGCGCTACCTCACGCATAGCAATGCTTGCCTGAGCCAGCGAACACCAACGTGGAAGAAGCGTGGACTCAGGAACACCGGGATAATCAGTTGTGAAACTGTTGACTAATGACTGGGCAATCTCTGGATTCCGCTTTTTGGCTTCCCGATATGCCACTAACAGCAGTTGACAGGAAAGACTTCGCATTTGTGAAAATTCATCGTTCTTTTTTAAGATGCCTCCCCAAAAATCAAGAACGAACTTATGAAGAATGGTTAAACTGGATAGATGACCATATTCTTGTTGCGCCTTCTTGATTGAGCCACCGAACTGCCCGTCAGCGGCCATATTCCCAAACTGTTTGAGCAATCGGGTATGCGATTCCTTCATTAATAATGTTCCCTTAACCTTATATGAAATAAGATGCTAGACCCAATCATAGGCCAGGAGTGTCCACTGCACCGGGGTAAGTCCATGTCGCTGTTCTTGGCCTAGCTAGGGCAATCAACGACCACAAGAAATTTTGGACAGCTCCTCATCGCTCAAAAACTTCTCCAGAAGGCCCCGCAGCTCGACTGATTGCAGACTCTTCTGGGTAATATTCGCAGCATCTAGTCTAATACATTGATTCGAGAAGGCAGATCCAACAAACTTAGCTGCATCTTTGAGTATGCCCAGATTTTCAAGCTCCACGACACGACCCAACCAATCGAATCGACATGGAAACCAAAACTCGCGCGCTTTGAGCGAGCGAGGTATGATCGATTGGGCCTCACTTTCAATATCGCTTAATATCCTACTCGCGACCTCTGTGTCATATATCCGGAAATCAGCTTCATCAAACAAGTCCCAAAGCTGAGAGCGGGCCTCTGAAAACTCCTCTTTTAAATGAAGGATTTCACCAGCAATTGAGTCTCTATCTGATGAGCGAGATAGGATGATGCTCAAGAATAATGGTATCGGAATTTCTAATCTACGACGCAATTTGTGATTGTGCTTAGCCCAATGTTTATCTAGCACATCGAAAAATTCTGCTGCGTTATAGTTCCTCAAACTTTCGTAATGAGTACTAATACTTGGGCTCCCCAAATACACTGCATATCCCGACGCCGACAAGGGCGATAGAAATTTCTTCATGTAGTGTTTATTTGAAAGAAATACATCGGAGAAAAATGCATCTTTGCCTGAAGCGACAGCTTCAATTGGAGCGACACTTGGATCTACTCTCAAGGTTGTCAGGGGAATTCCAAGAGCTCTATGCTTCTCATCTTCTTCCGCTAATTTTTTTCTTCCTATACTCGTCATGCCGTGATAAGTAATCGGCCACATTTACCTGCTCACCAAAGCGTAATAGCTGATCTACTCCGCAAAGCATTACGCTATGGTTTGATGACTTAAGTGCGTCCAGCAGGGGGGCTCGATTCTGTGTGCTAGGAGAGTCGTTATAAATAAATGGCGAGAAGCCAGGATGGACTACCTGAATTTTTATAGAAGGCTTAATCTCTTGAATTTTATCGTGGAATACAATTGCCCTCAGTGCAATTTCCGCTGCGTACAAATCCTCAATTCCAGATATCCCACCGGAAATTAACGATACAAGCCTGTCAATGGAATACCAATCGACAAGACCGATGTCCAGCCTATTAGCAGTGATGGCCTCTAGAGCGTATCCGATTTCCAGCTTTTTAAAGTCACCGCCAAATCTATAAAACTCCAAGATACCTCCAAAGTTTTCATTCTGCCCTAACAGCGTATTAGATCGCAGCCTTCATTATTACGATTATTGAACTGCTTCATTATCACGCGTCGATAAGACAACCTTACAGGCCACCGATGTTAAAAAAACCTAAAATATCGTGTAACTAAAAATCCAAAAAAGAAATATGTCAGATGCTACCTAGTAATATCAACGCAGCCGCATTCTCACCAATAACGAAGCGCCACAAACATTCCCACCCAACAAAAAGGCCCGGCAGCTTCCGCAACCAGGCCTTTTCGTCACTCAGCGGTCAATCACCTCAACCGCACTTGCTGTCGCCGCAAGACAGGCAGGTGGCGCATCCGTCCATCACAATCACCGCTTTGGTGCTGCATTTGCCGCACATGGTGGCGTTGACGGGGTAGTCGCTGCCGCTGTCGTCGTTGGTGGCTTTGTTTTGGCTGGCTTCGAACTCGGCGCGTTTCTCGGCGAGAATGCGCTTGGTGGTTTCGCTCAGTTCGTCGCTTTCCAGCAGGCCGATGGCCTTCAGGTGCTTCTCGATCACGGCGCCGATTTCGGCAACCAGTGATGGCATGAACACGCCACCTTTCTTGAAGTAGCCGCCGTTGGGGTCGTACACGCTGCGCAGCTCTTCCACCAGGAAGGTTACGTCGCCACCTTTGCGGAATACCGCAGAGATTACGCGGGTGAGGGCGATAACCCACTGGAAGTGTTCCATGGATTTGGAATTGATGAACACTTCGTACGGCTGCCGGCTTTCGTGGTCGGTGTCTTCGTTCAGCAGGATGTCATTGATGGTAATGTACATCGCGTGCTCGGCCACCGGCGGTTTGATCTTGTAGGTGGTGCCCAGCAAGAAATCCGGACGTTCGATGTTTTCGTTCATCTCCACCGGCTTGGTTTCAGCCATCACCGGTGCCTGGTGCTCGTTAGGGGTTTCCGTGTCGGCTTTCTTGACTCGGTAGCCGACAATCTTGTTGCTGATTTTCACTGTCATGTTCGTTGTCCTGTCTGTCGGTTCCCGGGATCAATATTTACCGTAAGTGCCTTCTTTAAGCGCATCAAACAGGTTGGCGGCGGTGTGGGTTTCGCCGTCGTACTCTACCTGTTCGTTGCCCTTGAGGGTCACTTTGCTGCCATCGTCCAGGGTGAATTCGTACAGGGTGTTTTCAAGGTCTTTCTCTTTCAC
>Ga0209075_1001310_pt1 | contig 23484 bp, 21 predicted proteins | sample Stecom2011_FD_187523 | JGI IMG/M metagenome (GOLD analysis project Ga0209075, IMG submission 187523) | Agricultural soil microbial communities from Utah to study Nitrogen management - Steer compost 2011 (SPAdes) (version 2) | ecosystem: Environmental > Terrestrial > Soil > Agricultural land...
TCGGCCTTTTCGGGGTCCAGCGAGACCACGAATGTCACGTCCATGCGCCGCGCCCCGGCGTCCTCTTTGGCGCCGTCAAGCGCCTGCAAAAGCAGCGTCGCGGTGGCGCGCTGCTTGGCGTTAAGACCGCCGCCATTGCTGGATTCGCGGCGCAGATAATCGAGGATCGACGCCGCCCCGCTCCACGCGTCCTCCTCATACTCACCGGCGTCGATCTGCCAATAATCAAAGGCCACGACCTCGTCTATAAATGCCTCGGGCAACAAACCCTGCTCGCCGCGCGCGACTGGCGTCCAATCGGTCCAGATCGCCTCGGAGGGCTGGGAATCAAGACCCATCAAGCCGGCGCCATTTCCCTGCGAGCCGCTCGACGCGCACCCCGCGGCGGCACCGAGCAATAAGACAACCGCCGCGCTGGCAAACTTGCGCCCCAGGCGCGACATCCCGCGCATCTTTCGGCGCGACCCATCGCGACTCGTCTGCTCTTCTTTTGGCGTCATCCAGCGTTTGGCATTCATGAAGTCCTCTTATCTCATCTTGGGAACGTCTCAATTTCGAATTTCAGCGCATCCAGCCATCAAATCATCCTATCTTTGAATTTCGCGGCGTTGCGAAAGTCTGATCGGTTGCTTAGATTCCACGCGCCTTGCAATTTTTGCTCTCAAAAATATCTTCATTCAATCAAGCCTATGAAATCACCGCTACGCTTTCGCTCGCTCATCACGGCGCTCATCTTCGCCGGGCTTGCCGTCGGGTGCGCCAAAAATATCGCGCCGCCCGAAGACGTCATCGAAGACCCCGAGGTGCTGCGCGCCGCGATCGACACGCGCCTGTCGCAGATCCAGGACGCCCGCTTCAATGAGATCGTACTCGACTATTTCGGCGACGGCCAACGCGTCAAGGTTCGCCAGCTGATTCTGGTCAAACAGCCCGACATGCTGCGGGTCCAGACGCGCATCCCCGGCACCGACTCGATCATGAGCGTGCTGGTCACCGACGGCGAAACCTTTGCGATGCATAATCGCGAGAGCAATGAGTATTTTAGGGGCGAGCCAACCCCTGCAAATATCAGCCGCCTATTGCCGGTGGACCTGTCGGCAACCGACGTGGTGCGCGTGATGCTCGGCGGCGCGCCCTGGGATCGCTTCGCGCGCAGCCAGGCGCCGGCTGAGCTGAGCTGGGATTCCAAAACGGGCCGCTATCTCTACCAAAAGGCGACCCCCTCTGGCGGGGCGCTCAAGATGCAGGTGCGCCCGAGCGACTACGCGGTCGTCGAGCTCATCGAGACCGATAAGAACGGCTCCATGACCTATCGCTATACCAGCGAGGACTGGAAGCGCGTCGATGGGAATCACGCGATCGCGCTGCCCGAGTACCGCCGATTTGTGTGGCCGGCGCGCGACCTCGACTTTTCGCTCGACATCCGAAAGACGCAACTCGACCCGGGCTTGGACGACAGTCTTTTCCAACTCGCCGCGCCCCCGGGCAGCACGGTGATCGAGGTGCGATAATCTCGCTGGCGCGGGAATTTTAGGGCCGCCCACGGGGTTTCCCCCGTCTAGACGGATCTGGCGCGCATACGGGCGCGCGCCAGCCTGCGCCCTTGACGCCCGTCAGCGCGAAACCTAAGTTTCAATCCGGTTGTATTGCACACGCATCAACCCATATTTTGTCCACGTTATGAGGCTTGAAGATGATCTCATTGACCGAAAAGGCAGCCAATAAGGCTGTTCATATGATGCGCGAGAACGAAATTGACCCGAAGAGTTCCTACGGACTTCGCCTGGGCGTCAAAGCCGGCGGCTGCTCCGGCATGAACTATGTGCTTGATATCGTTGAGAAACCACGCGACAACGATCGCGTGTTTCAATTGCACGGTATCAACGTTTATTGCGACCCCAAGAGCTACCTCTACCTCAATGGCACCGAGGTCGACTGGCAAGACGGCATGGTCGACGCAGGGTTCAAGTTCACAAACCCCAACGCCAAGCGATCCTGCGGGTGCGGCACCAGCTTCACCACCTGAACCACACGTTGATGAAATCGAAGATCCAAAAAACCGGCTCCGATGGCCGGTTTTTTGGTGCCCCAATATGATGACGTTTTTATACCCGCTTAGACCCCGGAGAGGCCCGCTGCCGCCAACATCGCTGCAAAGCTGCCGAAGACAAATACCACCACCGCAACCGAGATGCAGCTGCCGAGCACGAATAGCCCAATATTGACCACGCTGAGCCAGAAGCCGACCTGCGTGATGGTCTTGCCGGCCGCGTTGCTCGTGCCCTTCTTGATATTCTGCAGCTCCATCCAACCGATTAACGCCCCCACAAGCGCCCCGGCGACCGGCAAGAGGGTCCACGACGCAATGCCCAGCCCCAGCGTTGCCCAGGCCAGGCCGGAGGGGTCTGCCGAGGTGGCGTGCTGAGGCGGCGGCTGGGACGGGGGCTGAAAGCCCGAATTGAAATTCGGCCAGATCCCCGGCAGCCGGATCAGAAATAGGAACGTCGTCATTAGATAACGGAACATAAGTCTTCCCATAATATGGAGTGCATGCGAGCAATGCAGGACAGCTTATACCATCCTTGAGTTTAGCGCAGATCCCCCAAATAATCGAGTTAGGCGGCATCCGACCCCGAAATATCCCAACGTCTCATGAGCCTGCATCATAGCTTGACGCCCCGAATCCGCTCGTGTAGGTTCCGCCACCTTCGGGCTGCTCGCCCACGCGTTTGTTTCAAGGCAACGCGTGATTGGAGACAACCTGTGAGCAAACTGATCGTTTTAGGGCAGGTCGCCGCGACGATTTGGCCCCCAAAATAATGCGTCTAAGCGAATGCGATAGATTTTTTTCAGGAGACCCATCATGCATGCAATTTTCAAGACCGGCGGCAAGCAGTACCGCGTCAAGGCTGGCGACGAATTTAACGTCGAGAAACTCGACGACGCCCAGGCGGGCAGCGTCATCACCTTCGACAACGTGCTGGCAATCGGCGACGGCGATGATATCGCGGTCGGCCTGCCCTTCGTCGAAGGCGCCACGGTGAAAGCCACGGTCGTCGATAACCATCGTGGCCCGAAGATCATCATCTTCAAGAAGCGCCGCCGCAAGACCTACCGCAAAAAGCAAGGTCATCGTCAGTCCTATACGCGCATCCGCATCACGGATGTTGTGGCGGGCTAAAAAGCCGATTGCCCCGAGTTCCTTTCGACGCCACTCGGGCGTCGAAATACTTTGGGCAAGATAATCCCGAGTCAATTCAAACGCGAATTGGTTCACCCAAGAGCAACTTAAAGGAGCGTCTGATATGGCTCATAAGAAAGGTCAAGGTAGTACACGAAACGGTCGCGATTCCAACCCGCAGTACCGCGGCGTCAAGGCATACGGCGGCCAGTTGATCAAAGCCGGCGCGATTATCGTGCGCCAGTGCGGCACCAAATTTCATCCCGGCCTCAACGTGGGCATGGGCCGCGATTATACGATCTTCGCCAAGAGCGAAGGTTATGTGAATTTTCGAAATGTCGCAGGCGGGCGCAAGGTCATCTCGATCATTCCGGCCGAATCCGCGGCTGCCGAATAAGCCCGTCCTCGCCTGCGGGCGTGGCTATCGGCTTTGAAAGTTAGCACTCTGCGAATCGCATCGCCCCTGTCCCACCCTGTGCGTGGTACAGGGGCTTTGTTATTGGAAGTAATTCGAGCACACCTGTCCCTCACGAGCCGGAAAACTGATGTTCGTTGACGAAGCAACCATTGAAATCTTTGCGGGCCGCGGTGGCGACGGGTGCAGCTCATTTCGGCGCGAAAAATATATCGCGCGCGGCGGCCCCGACGGGGGCGACGGCGGCAAAGGGGGCGATATAATTTTTGTCGCCAGCAATAACCAGCATACCCTGAGCGACTTTCGCCACAAGCGCACCCTGAAGGCCGAGAACGGGCGCCCCGGCGAGGGCCGCCAGTGCACCGGCGCGGGCGGGGCGGATCGGGTGATCGAGATCCCGGTCGGCACGCTGATCTATAACGCGGAAACAGGCGATCTGATCGCGGATTTCGTGGAGGTCGGCCAGCGGGTCATTGCGGCGCGCGGCGGCGACGGCGGGCGCGGCAATGTGCGCTTTAAATCGGCCACCAACCGCGCCCCGCGCAAAGCCACGCCCGGCTATCCCGGCGAGGCGTTCACGATCAACCTGGAGCTCAAGCTCATCGCCGATGTCGGCCTGGTGGGGTATCCGTCGGTGGGCAAATCCACGTTGATTGCGACGGTCTCCAGCGCGCGCCCGCGCGTGGCGGCCTACCCCTTCACCACGCTCGTTCCGAACCTCGGCGTCGTCCAGTGGACGCCGCTCGACGAGTTCACGATCGCCGATATCCCCGGGCTCATCGAGGGGGCGCACGAGGGCAAGGGCCTGGGCGTTCAGTTCCTCAAGCATATCGAGCGCACCAACCTGATCGTCCATGTGATCGAGGTGCTCCCCGAGGAAGAGGCCAAGGCGAGCGGGCGCGACCCGATCAAGGACTTCGAGGTGCTGCGCGGCGAGTTGGCGGGGTATAATCCGGAGCTGCTCGACCTGCCGGAGATGATCTGCCTGAATAAGATCGATCTGCCCTTTGTGGCCGCGCGCCAGGAGGAGCTTCGCGCGTATTTTGAAGACGAGTTACAACTCCCCTTTATCGCGATCTCGGCCGCCACGCTCACCCATATTGACGAGCTCAAGAAGATGCTCGGCCACGCGGTCAAAGAGGGTCAATTCGACCCGGTCGATGATACTCCCTGGTGGGAGCAATAATTCGCGAGGCTCAGGCAGAGCCTTCGACGTCGCCCGCGTCTTCGTCGCCGGCATCTTCCTCGGCGGCATCATCGACATCATCGACTTGCTGGGCCCCGCGCGCCGACTTCTTATCGCGCAGCGCCTGGCGGCGCTCGCGGCGTTTGCGCAGCTCCCTCGCCTCTTCCTGGGCCGCGTGACGCCCCATATAAAAGCCGGCCAGCAGGCCGATAAATAGGGCGATGGGGATATAAAAAATATGTGCGCTCGACATGTGATTTTCTCCTATTTCATATCCTCAAATACGACGTCCATGCGCCGCCCCAGCTCGGACAACTCTTGATTCAGGGCGCGCTGGCGGCGCATGGTCAAAAAGATCAGCGCAAAGACGAAGATCCACAGCACAAAGTAGGCCGCAATGGTCAGGTTGCCCCCGGAGATGCGCGCGTGTTCGCGCGACTGGCGCTGGGCGCTGCGGCTGGCCTGGGTGACGACCTCGGAGCTTACCGCGATCGCGGTCGCCAGAGACCCCGGGGACGAATTTGCCGGGGCGGCCGGCGGGGCGGCCGGTGGCGCAGCCTGCTCAGCCGGAGCGTCTTGGGCAAACGCCGCCGAAGCACCGCCTAATGAGCCCAGTGACAGGCCGGCTAAAAGAAGCGCCACGACGCCATTTTTGAGCCGGCGCCTTTGCGGATAGATGCAATCTTTCGAACTCTTCATCGCCACTCTTATTTGTTGAGAATCCAGGCGCGAAAACCACTGCGCTCTCGCGCACCCTTGAGCGTTTGCTTCAGGACCCGGCGAGCACCTGGGCGGCGTCCTCGACATCCAGGTACAGGCGATCGACGGCTTGCTGGGTCAATCGCACGCGCAGGCGCAGCCAGAATAATACCAGAAATAGCCCCAAGAACCCGAGCATCGCCGCCGAGAACGCCAGCTTCATCTCCGGGCCCAGTCCGCCGCCGCCCTCTCGCTCCACCACCGGATGCATGCCGCCCCACTGGCGCACCGCGTAGTGAATGATCGGAATATCGACAAAGGCAATAATCGCCAGCACCGCCGCGATCTTGCGCACCCGCTCCCCCGAGCCCGAAAAGATGCGCAATAGCATATACCCGGTATAGAGCAAAAAGAGCACGAATGTGGCGGTCAATTGCGGGTCCCAGGTCCAGGCCGTCCCCCAGGCTTTATACGCCCAGAGCGGACCGGAAACCAGCACATAAAGGCAGAACAGAAGCCCGACTTCGGCCCCGCTCACCGCCACCATATCCCATACCCGATTGGGCTTGAGCAGGTATAAAAAGCTCGCCAGCGACGCGATCGTAAACCCCGCGTACATGATCATCGCGGCGGGAACATGCACATAGAATATCTTCTGAACCACCCCCATCGTCAGCTCGATGGGGGCGTGAAAAAAGATCAAATAAAGCGAGGCCATCATGGCCAGGGCGCTCAGAATGAGGAGCACTGGGAAGATTTTTTCGAGAATACGAACCACGGCCATCACCTGCCTGTCGGGGTGGGAGCTAGATCTGGCGCGCCGACATCTTTTTTGGACGCTGCTTCGGGGATGCGGGCGCCGCACGCGCACCGCGCTGCGATTAGCACACGCGGCCAGCCCTAACAACGCATAAGCCTGCGGGTCCGCGCGATTGCGTCATTTCAGGGGCTATTGTATGGTTCTCCCGTAGCAAGCCTCAGTGATAACTCAGTGAATTCGGACACCCGCAGCTATGATTCCAAAACGAATCTTTGAACAATCCATTCAGCGCTATTTCAAACCAATCCTGCCCTATCTTCAGGATGCGTCGGTCAGTGAGATCATGATCAACGGCCCGGAAGATATCTGGATCGAGGTCAGCGGCCGGCTTCACAAGACCGATGCGCGCTTTGAGACCAATGACGATCTGATGGGTGGGGTCAAGAATATTGCCCAATATGTCGGCAAGACCCTCGATGAGTTGAACCCGCGCATGGACGCGCGCCTGCCCGACGGCAGTCGTGTTCACGTGGTCCTGCCGCCGTGCGCTCGAAACGGCATCAGCCTGGCCATCCGGCGCTTCGGCACCTTCTCGCTGAACCTGGAGGCCCTGATCGGCTACGGCAGTATCACCGCGGACGCCGCCGCGTTTATCCAGACCTGCGTCGAGATGAAGCGCAACCTGGTGGTCGCCGGCGGCACCGGCAGCGGCAAGACCTCCTTGCTCAACTGTATCTCATTGCTCATCGATCCCAACGAACGAATCATCGTGATCGAGGACTCCACCGAGCTTCAGATGCAGCAGCCCCACGTGATCATGATGGAGGCGCGCCAGCCCGACGCGCGCGGGCGCGGCGCCGTCACGATCGGCAACCTTTTCCACTCGGCGATGCGTCTTCGCCCCGACCGAATCGTCATCGGTGAGATCCGCGGCGGCGAGGCGCTCGACCTGCTCCAGGCGATGACCTCGGGCCACGGCGGCTCCATGACCACCACCCACGCGACCTATCCTGACGATACGCTGCGGCGTCTGGAGACCATGGCGATGATGTCGCCGGTCCAACTGCCGCTGAACGCGCTGCGCAGCCAGGTCGCCTCCGCGGTCCAGGTGATCGTACAGACCAGCCGCTTCAGCGACGGCTCGCGCAAGCTCACCCATATCGCCGAGGTCCTCGACCTGTCGCCCAACGGCGAGTACGTGATTCACCCGCTTTTCGAGTTTGTTCACCGCGGCACCGACGACGACGGAAAGGTCCAGGGCAAGCTCGAACCGGTGGGGAATTTACCCACCTTCCTCAAAGAAGCGAAGCGCCAGGGAGTTCGGTTGGAAGAATCCTGGTTCGCCCGCGATGCCGATTCCGACTGAGCAGTACTTCGCGCTTTTAGCCCCGCGATCCGTCGCGTTTCACAGTGAAGCCACGCCCCCAGAAATTTTATGTCCGACGATAGATTCAAACAGGCAAGACGCAGCCTCATTGACCGAAATAACCAGCGCCGCCACCAGGGCAGCGATGGGATGGGCGACGATGATTTTAATGAGGATGAAAAAACCCTCATGGTCTCCATCGATTCGGTTCCCGGCGGCCCGCTATCGCCGCCCGCCCACCCTCATGGCGCGCCCAGTGAGGATGACTTCGAGGATGCCGCCACCCAGATGGTCGATATCAGCGAGTTTCAGCGCCCTGGCGGGTCATTTGACGAGAGCACCCATCCGCATCGAGACGCGCTGTCGACCGCGGCCACCCAGGCAATGAGCGCGGATGCGTTCCAGAATATCAGTCGGCCCGGCTCCCCGGCCGCCTTCGTCCCGGACTCCAACGTGGCCGGCCATCAGGGGCATACCGACTTCATCAATATCGAGGAACTCGCGGCCATGGGTGCCAACTTCGGCCCCGCCGCGACCTCGCGCGGCATTATGGATGATCCGGTGCTCACCCAGGGCTACCAATTCGGGCCGCAGTCGATTCAGGAGGGCGATGTCACACTTATCTTCGCCCAGAACCCGCTGGGGCGCGCGGTGGTGCTGCGGCGGGTCTGGTCTGAAGATCCCAATACAATGCCCGCCGAATGGCGCCAGCGCCTCTCCCAACTCGAAGCTCTGAAAGTCCCGGGGCTGGTCCCGCTCAACGGGGTACTCGCCTCGCAATCCGGGGTGTGGGCCGAGATGGCCAAACCCGAGGGTTACCGGCTCTCGGCGGTACTTGAGCAGCACGGGCCGCAATCCGTCGAGCATGTCTCGGGGTGGCTGAAGCAATGCGCCGAGATCATTGAGGCCATCCACGAGGCCGGCCTGCTCTACGTGAATATGACCCTCGACGCGATCTGGATCCAGGAGGATAATTCGGTCGTGCTCGAACCCTTCGATTTACTTAGCTTCGAGGTGCGCGGAGACCTGGGTGAATTTGGGCCGCTGGAGCTGCGCCGCCCGCCTCAGGACCGCCAACTGAGCCCGGCCACCGACGTTTATAGCCTGGCAGCGGTCGGGACCGCCGCGCTCACCGGACTGCCCCTTTATATCGATCACCTCGATGCGATCGACAATAAAAGAGTGACTCGACAACTGCGCAGCGGCCTGGCCGATAACCCCGCCGAGCGCCCCCAGACCATGGGTGAATTCGCGGCGAAATTTAAGGCCCACACCCCCAGCGAAAGCAAGATTAACCTCGACTTGTCCCAGCTCGATATCAAGGTCGTGGCTGCGATCGCGGTGCTGCTGCTCGGCGGATTTGCCGGGTATATGTACTGGAATAAACAGCAGGCCGAAAAGGCCGCCGCCGAGCAGGCGCGCCTGGCCGAAGCGCAGGCCGACTATATTCCCGAAGACCTCGCCGCCGGCGCGCCGCCGGCGGTCCCTGCAGCCGGTGAAGCACCCGCCGCCGCCCAGCCGGGTGTTATTCCCGATTCGCGCCTGGTGGTCCTGACCAGCTACCAGATCAACCCGCCGGCCGATTCGGCCGAGGGCGTGGAGCTTTCGCCCGAAGATGCCGCCGCCCAGTCGACCGCCCTGCTCGACAAGGCGCGCGAGCTTATCAAGTCGGCCGACAAACTTCGCGGGGGCTCCATTCAGCTCGACGAGTACCGCAGCGCCTTGGAGAGCGTGACCGCATCTATTCGCCTTCATGATAATACCCCCACCGCCGAAGAACAGGCGCTACTCACCGAACTGCTGAGCAAGAAGCCGCTGCGTGAATATGAGGAGCGACAACGCGAGCGCATCACCACGGCCATTGACAAGAATATTATCAACGACGCCCAGCGCGCCTATAATACGCTCGCGACGCTGGATTATCGCGCCGGCTCCAATGAGTTCTTCCAGAGCAACCCGGGCGCCAAAGTTCGCGTCCTCAATAGTGGGGGCGGCGAAGCAAACGCCGAGGACTAGAGCGACACGCCCGAATGGGCCCCAAGGACGTGCCCGCATAATCATTTAGATCCAATACTTGCTGCCATCGTTTGAAGACATACCATGTCGGTATCGATTGAAAACATCGCAAGAGGACAAGCCATGATGGACCCCAAAATCAATTTCTTCGCCGCGAATCGCCTCTCTGCATTGCGCGGCAATGGCCGGGCGCTCCTGATGACCGGCGCACTCATTGCCTTTAGCTCGGCGGGTTGTGGCGAGGCCGAACAGGTTGCCCCGCCGACCCCCTACGATTTCGAAATTGCGGTTATGGCGGTGGATAGTGCTGAGAATCCGGTGAGCAAAGCACCGGTCATCCTGGACGGAAATCTGGTGGGATATACCGACCGAGACGGCCTATATGGCGCCACACTCACCGAGTTCGTGGGCACCGAAGTCACCGTGTCTATCGGCGAAATGGAGGCCTACTTCGTCCCCGAAACCGCCACGACCACGGTCGCGCTGAGTCGGGTCAAAACGATCGAGGGATTTAGCAATAGTGCCGTGCGCCTGAAGGCAACCCTGGAATCCATTCGCAACGATTATCTGGTCTGGATCGATGTCGACTGTGCCGAAGAAGTCGACAAGGCGCATTGCAAGGATTTGCCCATTCAATTTGACGGCAAGGAGATCGCCAGAACCGACGCCCAGGGTCGGGCGCACTTCGACTTCGAGGGTGTCCCGGACCAGCAGGTTACCCTGAGCATTGTCACCCCGACCTATACGCCGAAAGCGGGCGATAAAGAGGACGACTTCTTCGAGATCACCCCGGCCAATCCCACCTACGCGTTTAAGCTGGGAATCGACGCCGAGGTACTGACAATCAAGGAGAAATTCAGCGATCCCGCCGCGGCCAAGCGACTTGAAGAGAAGAAAAGCCGCAACCAGGCCGCAGCCAGGCGTCGTGCCGCCCAGGCAAAGGCGAAGCAAAAGAAGACGGAAGCCAAGAAAGCCAAGGCAGCCGGCGTCATCGATCTGTGGTAAGGCCGTCATCATGACACGAACCGAACCAGCCGATTTCGTCGACCGCTACGGGCGCAAGATCACCTACCTTCGCGTCTCCATCACGGAGCGCTGCAATTTTCGCTGCGTTTACTGCATGCCGGCCGAGGGGATCGGCCATATCGCCAGCCGGGAGTACCTGAGCTACGACGAGATCGCCGAGCTGGTGACAATCTTCGCCGCGCAGGGCGTCACCAGCGTGCGCATCACCGGCGGCGAGCCGCTGGTGCGCGCCAATGTCGCGGAGCTGGTCGCCAAAATTCGCGCCATCCGGGGCATCGAGCGCATTGCGATGACCACCAACGGTTTTTTACTCGATCGCTACGCCCAGGACCTCAAGGATGCGGGCCTGGACAGCCTCAATATCAGCCTGGACACCCTGGACGCCGCGCGTTTCACCGAAATCACGCGCGTCGGCGAGTTGGGGCGCGTGCTCAAGGGCATCGACGCCGCCCAGAAAGCCGGATTCAAATCCATCAAGCTCAACGCCGTGATTGTCGCCGGCTTTAACGAAGACGAGATGCTCTCGTTGGTGCAATTTGCCACCGAGCGCGGCGTGATCATGCGTTTTATCGAGTTTATGCCCATCGGCGACACCGTCTGGGCCAATGATCTGAGCACATCCAAAGATGCCCCCATCCGCCAGGGCAAGCTCGGCTATTGCGTCCCCGCAAAGACGATGCGCGCCGAGATTGGCAAGCATTATCGCCTGGAGGCCGACCCGAAGCGCTACGGCAACGGCCCGGCGCGCTACTGGCGCCTGCACGGGCCGAATACGCCGCCAGAGGGCCAGGCATTTGGGATCATCGCCGCGGTTACCGAGTGTTTCTGCGACCAGTGCAACCGCGTGCGCCTGACCGCGCGCGGCGGGCTGCGCGCGTGCCTGGCCGACGACGACGAGATCGACCTGCGCGCCCCGCTTCGCACCCACGCCGACCCCGTCGCGCGCCGCGAAGACATCGAAGCGCGCGTGCACGAAGCGCTCTTCGGCAAAAAAGAGCGCCACGCCTTCGATATCGAGGGCGGCTCGGTCACCACCAAGAATATGACCGCGATCGGCGGATAAAATCGGATTATATTGCCCATGATAAATCGCCACGCTTCCCAAACCCGTATCTTCTGGATCCGCCTTCTCGGTGTTGCTCTGGTGGTCTTCGGGCTTGTTTTGGCGAGCGCGGTGGCGGGGTCCGAGGGCGCCTCTGCGGCGGAGTTACCCTGTGATGACGTGTCGCAAGACTGCCCCTGCGACGACGATGCTTGCGACGACGATGCTTGCGACGACGATGCTTGCGACGACGATCTCTGCGCCGATGACTGCCCCGATTGCACCTATTGCCACTCCATCGCACCGTCCCTTTCGGTGCGTATTTGCGCGCTTCATCTTAGCCTGCTGCCCCACAGCAAAGAGTTGACGCCCTATGCGTCGCTCGCGCACTCCAGCGCTGGCCCGCGCCTCTTCAAGCCGCCGCAGCCCCTCTGAGGCGATTTCCCGGGTAAGTTGCGCCCGGAAAACCTTGAGAATCCGTCCTAATACCCAATTTTTCGCCGTATTTCGCCCTTTATTATGCGAAATTCAAGATGATCCAGACCGGATCGTGGACCCAGAAACGTCTTGCTGGGGGCCGGTATTATCGACGCAATCATTGCTTGAGAACTTGCTAAGTACGCCCCAGTTGAACCGACCGGAAAAATACCGTGAATCGAAAAAACGCCGAATATTCATACTTATTTATTATCCTTTTTTTGGCCCTCTCCGTGACGACTTCGAGCTGCGATTCGAACTCCGGCGAGCGCGTCGATGCTGCGAAGCCCGCCGCGACTCTGGCGACGCGCCCGGCCGAGGCGAATCCGCGGGATTGGTGCGCCGAGCATGCCCTTCCCGAGTCGATGTGCACCAAGTGTCATCCGCAGCTGGTCGACGACTATAAAGCGGCGGGCGATTGGTGCGACGAGCATGGCTTTCCCGAGTCAGTTTGCCCCCAATGTCACCCCATGCAGGCACCCGGCGGCGCGCACGCCGGTCACGGACACGATGCGCCCGCGCAGCCGGCCGCCCACGGACCCGATAACGGTCAGTGGTGCGCGGGTCACGGGGTTCCCGAGTCGCATTGCACGAAATGTCATCCCGAGTTGATCCCCAAATATCAGGAGGCCGGCGACTGGTGCGATGAGCACGGATTTCCCGAATCTGTCTGCCCGGTCTGCAATCCTCAGGCTCCCCCGGGCGCGGTGGAGCCCATCGCGAGCGTGCCGCCGGGCACCATGATCATCCTGCGCCAGGACGCACACGAGGCCGCGGTGGGAATCGAGGTCGTCGCCGCGCGCGAGGCCGCCGTCGGCATGGGCATCCGCGCCCCGGCGCGCATCGAATTCAACCAGAATCACCTCGCCGACGTGCGCGCGCCGGTGCCCGGCATTGTGCAGCGGGTGCGCGTGGATCTTGGCGAGGTGGTCGAAAGCGGCGCGCCGCTCTTTGTGCTCGAGAGCGCGCTGGTCGGCGGCACCCAGGCCAAGATCGACGCGGCAACCCAACAAGTTGCGATCGCGCGCGCCCAGCTTGAGCGCCAGGAGAAGTTGAACGAAACGGGCATCGTCGCCACTCGCCAGGTCGAGATCGCGCGCAATGACTTGCAGAGCGCCGAGTCGAACCTCGGAACACTCAAGAATGCCCTGCGCCTTGCCGGCGCATCCGGCGCAGACCGGGGCGGGCGCTATACGCTGCGCGCGCCTCTGTCGGGCACCATCATTGCGCGCCCCGGCGTGGTTGGCGCGTTTGCGACCGAAGAAATTTCCCTGGCGACCATCGCCGATACCTCGACCATGTGGGCCATGATCGACGTCGCCGAGCAAGACGGCTTTGCCCTCAAAAACGGCCAATCCGTCGTGCTGACCCTTGCGGGCGGCGCGGGGGTCGAATTCGCCGGCGAAATCACGTGGATCTCCCCGTCGCTCAATCCCAGAACCCGCACCATCACGGTGCGCGCCGAGGTCGAAAACCCCGACGGAACGCTGCGCGCCAATCAATTCGCCAGCGCCGAAATTGGCATTGCCCCGGAGCAATCGGGCGTGGTCGTGCCGCGCAGCGCGCTGCAGCGCCTCGACAGCGGCACGGTGGTTTTCGTGCGCCTCAAGGAAGGCCAGTACGAGCCGCGCGTGGTCGAAGTTCGGCGCCATTCCGATGAGCTCGTCCAGATTCGCGGCGACCTGAAGCCCGGCGAGCCCGTGGTCACCACCGGCGCGTTTATCCTGAAAACCGAACTCAGCCGAGACAGCATCGGCGCGGGTTGCTGCGAAGTTCCGGGAGAATAATCCATGCTCACACAACTTATCGACCTATCGCTACGCCACCGCGTCGTCGTCTTGCTGATCACCGCCCTCTTTGTGCTCGCCGGGATCTTCTCTTTTCGCGAACTTCCCTTCGACGCCTACCCAGATACGACCCCGGTCCAGGTGACCATCAACGCCGTCGCCCCCGCGCTCAGCCCGCTGGAAATCGAGGGCCAACTCACCTTCCCCCTGGAGCAGGCCATCGGCGGACTGCCGGGCCTTGAGGAGGTGCGCTCGGTTTCAAAATTCGGGTTTTCACAGATTACCCTGGTCTTTGACGACGCCACCGACATCTACAAGGGCCGCCAGATGGTGATGGAGCGCGTGCAGACGGTGGAGCTGCCGCCCGGGGCCTCCAAACCCTCACTGGGCCCGGTTTCCACCGGCCTTGGCGAAGTCTTCCAATACGCCGTGGCCAGCCCGACGCGCTCGCCGATGGAGCTTCGCACGCTGCACGAATGGGTCATTCGCCCGCAGATGCTCAGCGTGCCAGGGGTCGCCGAGATCAACACCTGGGGCGGCCATAAGAAGCAATTCCAGGTGCTCGTCGACCTGGAGCGCCTGCTCAAATTCGATATCAGCCTGGACGAAGTTGAGCTGGCGCTGCGCCAGAATAATTCGAATATCGGCGGCGGCGTGCTCAGCAGCGGCGGCGAGTCCCATCTGCTCCAGGGTGTTGGACGGGTGGGCGGATTGGAGGATCTTGAGAAGATCGTCGTCGCCGCCATTGATGGCGTGCCCATTCATCTGTCGGATATCGCGCACCTAAAGATTGGCCACGAAATCCGGCGCGGCGCGGCGACCGCCGCGGGCCAGGGCGAAATCGTGCTCGGCCTGGGCTTTATGCTGATGGGCGAGAATAGCCGCGAGATCACCCGCGCCCTGGAGGCGCGCCTGGCCCAGGCTCAACAGAGCCTTCCCGAAGACGTCACGCTTGAGCCGCTTTATAGCCGCAGCGACCTGGTCGATACGGTCCTAAAAACCGTCGAAACCAACCTGCTCGAAGGCGCGCTCTTAGTCATCGCCATCCTGTTTATCATGCTCGGAAACCTGCGCGCGGGGCTGATCGTCGCGCTGGCCATTCCGCTGTCGATGCTCTTTGCCTTTAATATGATGCTCCAGTTTGGCATCGCCGGCAGTCTGATGAGCCTGGGGGCGATCGACTTCGGCCTGGTCGTCGACAGCTCCGTCATCATTGTCGAGAACGCCGAGCGGCGCCTGGCCGAAGATCCCGACCGACCCATCCGCGAGGTCGTGCGCGACGCGGCGGTCGAGGTCCGAAGACCGACCCTCTTTGGCGAACTGATCATCGCGATCGTCTACCTGCCGATCCTGGCGCTCGACGGCGTCGCGGGCAAGCTCTTTCGCCCGATGGCGCTCACCGTCATTTTCGCGCTTCTGGGCTCGATGATCATCTCAATGACCCTGATGCCGGTGCTCGCAAGCTTCGCGCTCAAGCGGCGCCAGCGCGCTGAAAAAAGCGACGCGCAGCACGGCGATATCTGGCTGGTTCGAAGCCTCAAAAAGCTCTACCAGCCCGCGCTGGGCTGGGCGCTGCGCCACCAAAAAACCGTCCTCTTTCTGGCCGCGGCGCTGATCTTCGACGCGGGCATCGTCGCCTGGGGCCTGGGGAGTCAATTCGTCCCGCGGCTGCGCGAGGACTCCGTGGTCATCAATACCGTGCGCCTGGCCGGGGTCTCGCTCGACGAATCGCTGCGCTACGGCACCCAGCTCGAACAACAAATGCTCGCGAGCTTCCCCAATGAAATCAACAAGATATGGACTCGAACCGGCACCGCCGAGGTCGCCACGGACCCGATGGGTCTGGAGCTCTCCGATGTCTTTATCACCCTGCACCCGCGCGAGAACTGGACACGCGCGCGCACCAAGGACGCGCTCGTCAAGGCGATGCAGGCTGAACTCGAAGGCATGCCGGGGATGCGCACCATCTTCACCCAGCCCATCGAAATGCGCGTCAACGAGATGCTCGCCGGGATTCGCGCGGACGTCGGTGTCAAACTCTACGGGGATGATTTCGCGGTGCTCAGCCAGAAGGCCGGCGAGATTCAGACGCTCATCGAGGCCGTGCCGGGCGCGACCGACGTGAGCACCGAGCAGGTCAGCGGCCAGCCGGTGCTGCGCGTCGAGGTCGACCGCGACGCGATCGCGCGCCACGGCCTGTCGACCGACCATGTGCTGCGCTACGTCGAGCTTTTGGGCAGCCATAAGGTCGGCGAGGTTCGCCAGGGGCAACGCCGCTTCGATCTGGTGATGCGCCTGCCGGAGAGTTATCGCGACTACCCGGAGCGCATTGGCGAGCTGACCATCACCGCCCATTCCGGCCAGCGAATCCCGCTCAAACAGCTGGCCAAACTCGAGATCGTCGACTCCCCGGCGAGCATCAACCGCGAGTGGAGCAAGCGGCGCGCGCTGGTGCAGGCCAACCTCGCCGACGACGATATCGGCGGATTCGTGCAACGCGTGCGCGAGACCCTGGACGCCAACCTGGACCTGCCACCGGGTTATTATATCGACTTCGGCGGCGAATTTGAGAATATGCAGCGCGCCCAAAGACGCCTGCTCATCGTGGTCCCCATCGCATTGCTGCTCATCTTGCTCCTGCTCTATATCACCTACGGGCGCATGCTCGATGCGCTGCGCGTCTTCACCGGCGTACCTTTTGCGGCGGTGGGCGGCATCTTCGCGCTGTGGCTGCGCGATATGCCCTTTAGCATCTCGGCGGGCGTGGGATTCGTGGCGCTCTCGGGTATCGCTGTACTCGGCGATATGGTGCTCGTTTCCCATGTGCGCGACCTGCTCAAGCGCGGCCTGGCCCCACTCGACGCGATCCGCCAGGGCGCGATGAACCGCATGCGACCGGTGCTTATGACCGGCCTGGTGGCGGCGGTCGGGTTTATCCCCATGGCGCTCAATACCGGGGTGGGCGCCGAGGTGCAGCGCCCGCTGGCAACGGTCGTGATCGGTGGCATCCTCACCTCGACACTGGCCACGCTATTGGTGATGCCGGTGCTTTACGCAGTCTTTGGGAGCGCGCGGCGCGCCCCGATTTCGGCCGATGGTGACGCGTAATGCGCCGGTGACGAGCCACAAGCTTGAATAAACGCACCCATCGGGAATGAAGCAGCGATTGCGGGCGTTTATCTGTGACCCAATTGATTTCATTACCGGCAAGAAGGTGACGCCATGAACGCTGTAAATAATGACGAACTCGACACCGATCCGCTGCGCCACAAACAAAGAAGCAATAACTCCTGCCTTGTGACCGCCATCGTGCTTGGCCTGGGAGGAATTGTGGTGATTGGGATTTTGGCCGCGATCGCGATTCCGGCGTTCACGAAATATGTCAAACGCTCCAAAGCCGCCGAGGCGGCAAGCATCATCGCAATGCTGCAACATGACGCGCTGCAATATTATCAGGACTCCGGCGCCGACGGCACCTGCCATTTCCCCCCGTCTGCCAGCCCCGTTCCAGCCGGCGAACCCTGCTGTGAGCAGGTCGGCCCGACCGGCGGCGAGCGATGGAAGCCTGCGGCTGAAACCTGGGAGCAGGAAGGATGGCGGGCACTCTCATTTTCCCAGCCCGAGGGCACCTATTTCGCCTACCAGACCATCAATAAAAAGGCTCAAGAGGGCTCCGACCTTCTGGAACTTCGCGCCTTTGCCGACTTCAAACCCGGCGGCCCGCTCCACACCTATTCGATCATCCTGGAAGGCCAGCAGAACGACCAGGGCGAGTGCGTGGCCAACGCCCAGGCTCCGGTGATCACAAACGAATTCGAATAGCCCGCGCAAAAAAATGGCGTCTTTAAAGGCCCCGGTTGGAAGAAGCCCTATGGCTTCCCCGACCGGGGCCTGATTTTTGATAGATTGGAACGAAAAATATGCGCCGCGCTGCACCCGAAGCGGCTGCATATTTTGCGCCCACCGCCCCACCCCAGATGGGCCGCTCTGGGCTTGTCAACGCACCTGATTTTGAGTAACGACCATGGGGCCTGAAGGCGGTGCCCAAAAGGTTGTGCCCGCCAGGAATGAACCCGCGCATGCGCGTGTTCTTCGAGCCCAATCGGATGAGCGAAGGTAAAGAAATGAAAGATGAATATATTGACGAACTCGAAGCCGGAACCCACCACGATATCAACGCGCTGGGCGATCTCGACGCATCCCCGGGCGGGGCTGGGGTCAATATATGGCTTATTGTCGCCGGGCTGGTGGTGGTCGGGATTTTGGCAAGCTTTGTGATCTTCGACGGCTTTGAGGCCGAGACCTATTTTTATGATGTCGACCAGGCCGTCGCCCAGGGCGACGACCTGGTTGGGCGCACCGTACGCATCAAGGGGCAGGTCGAAACCGGCACCGTCCAGGGCAAGGCCGGCGATCTGGGGCGCACCTTTCGCATCGCCGAAAAAGGCGCGTCGATCTGGGTGAGCTATGAGGGCGTCCTGCCGGATACCTTCGAAGAAGGTGTCGAAGTCGTCGCCCAGGGCACCGTCAATGAAGACTATAAACTGGTCGCCGACGAAGTCCTGGTCAAATGCCCGAGTCGCTACGAGGGCGGGCCGTCTTCGCATCCCGACGAGATCCCGAAAGTCGGACCGCAGGCCGCGCGCTAAGCGGTGGCTCCCCGCCCAGCGCCTGCCGATTGACTCCTTCGCTATTTCAGCCGAACTCCTCCCAACATAGACGCTCCGATGAATACAATTGGAAGCTTTGCGATTCACCTCGCCCTTTATATTTCTTTGGTCGGCACAGCGCTTGCGTTTGTGGCGGGGCGGACGGGCTCAAAACGCTTCCTGCACGCGAGTCGATTCGCGGCCTTCAGCACCTTCGGGTCCGTGGCCGTGGCGTCGTCGATCCTATTGCATGCGCTGATCACCCACGACTTTAGCCTCGAATATGTGGTGTCCAATACCGACACCCATATGCCGCTCTTCTACCTGATCGGCTCATTCTGGGGCGGCCAGGCCGGCAGCCTGCTCTTCTGGATCTCAATCGTCACGCTTTTCACCTCGCTTTGTCTGTGGGTTTATCGGGATTCCTACCAGGAATTCATGCCCTGGGTGACCATGATCTGCCTGGCGATCACCGCCGGCTTGCTGATTATCCTCTCCTTTGGCTCCAATCCATTTGCGGGCTACGAGGTCATCCATCACCCGCTGGTAGGCAACGGGCTGAACCCGATTTTGCAAAGCCCGAAGATGGTGATTCACCCGCCCTCTTTGCTCACCGGCCTGGCCTCGATGACCATCCCCTTCGCGTTTGCGATGGCCGCGCTCATTACCGGCAGCACCGACGCCGAATGGGTCAAGGCGGCGCGCGCCTGGATTCTGGTGCCGTGGCTCTTCTTGACCGCGGGCAATATCCTGGGCGGCATGTGGGCCTATGAGGAGTTGGGTTGGGGGGGCTACTGGGCGTGGGATCCGGTGGAAAACGCCTCATTTATGCCCTGGCTATTGGCCACCGCGCTCATCCACTCGCTGATGATTCAAGAGCGACGTGGCATGCTCAAGCGCTGGAATGTCGGCTTGATGCTCGCGACTTATATCTTGACCATCTTTGGCACCTATATCACCCGAAGCGGGCTGATCGAGTCGGTTCATACCTTCGCACAAAGCGCGATCGGCGACTATTTCCTGGTCTTCCTATTGACCGTCATCGCCATCAGCGTGGGGCTCTTCGCCTGGCGCTGGAATAGCCTGAAGAGCACGCGCCGCCTGGACAGCGTGGCGAGTCGCGAGGCGACCTTTATGCTCAATAACTGGCTCTTCTGCGCGATGACCGCGGTCGTTTTCTTCGGCACCCTGTGGCCGAAACTCAAGGAAGGACTCACCGGCCAGGAGGTCTCCATCACGGCCCCCTGGTTCGATAAATGGATGGTCCCGCTGGCAATTATCCTCGTCTTTTTGATGGGAATCGGCACGCTCATCGCCTGGCGAAAGGCGAGCTGGTCGCATTTTCGCCGCGACTTCATCGGCCCCGTGCTCACCTTTATGCTTGGAACCCCCGCGCTCATCGCAGCCTACTGGTTCGTGCGCGGCAAGGATCTGGGCGTCATTCCCTCGGGACTCACCGCCTTTTATGCCATCATGATGGTTGCCGGGTGCGTCTTCGTCACCGCGACGATCGTGCAGGAATTTTACCGCGGCATCCAGGCCCGGCGCCGCGCCCACGATGAGTCGGTGATGCGCGCGCTGGTGATGCTCTTTCAGAAGCAGCGGCGTCGCTACGGCGGATATATCGTGCATATGGGCATGATCTTCGCGTTTATCGCCTTCTCCGGAAACGCGCTCAAGGTCGAAAAGGACGTCGCTCTGACGCTGGGCGAATCGGTCCAGGTTGGCGACGTCACCATGACCTTCCGCGGACTGTCTGAGGAGAACCCTCCGGGCCAGCAACTGATCATCGCCAATGTCGACGTTTATCGCGGCGGCGATTTCATCTATCAGATGCACCCGGGCAAGGCGAAATTCGGCGACCAGACGATGATGACCAGTGAGATCGACATCAAATCGAGCCCGCTCGAAGATGTCTATGTCGCCTTCGTCAACGCCTCTGAGAACGGACAATCCGCAACCTTCAAGGTCTTTATTGGCCCCTTCACCTGGTGGTATTGGGTCGGCATGGTCGTGATGATGCTCGGCGCATTTATCTGCCTGTGGCCAAGCCGCGAAGCCGTGGCCACGCTCGGGCGCTCGCCGCTGGGATTTGGCCGCTATATGGCCATGGGCGCGCTGCTCGCGGTCATCTTTATGCCGCTGGCCGTCTGGCAAATCGAGTCCGACACCGACTGGGGTTCCGCGGCGCGCTGGCAAAGAGCGGCGCTCATGCAGCGCGAACAGGCCGCGCCGCCGGTTGAAAATGATGTCAACGATTCCACCGAACCTGCTGCAATCGAGAAGTCCTCATGACACCAATTCTCGTCTTCATCGCGATCATCTTCACCGCTATGATGATCTTTCAAATGGTGCGCCCTTTCATGCGCTCGCAGCAGGAGCGCGTGCGCTTTGAGATCCTCGACCACGATCTGCGCCGCGTCGGCGAACTCGCCGCGCGCAAGGCCGGCTTGCTGGAATCATTGCGTGAAGTGGAGTTTGATTACAAAACGGGCAAACTCACCGACGAGGACTATCAGGCGGCCAAATCGCGCTATGAGCGCGCCACCATCAAGACGATGCGCGCGCTCGACGAGATTCACGGCGGGCGGGGGTGGGAAAACGCCGTCGACGACGAACTCAACCAGCGCATCGCCGTGATGCAGCAGCGCGAACAGGCGGCTCACCGTGCCGAGGCGGCGGCGCACAGCGCCACAAAGGTCAACGCGGAGATCGAATGCCCCGATTGCGGCAAGCAACTTGAGGCCGACGCGCGCTTCTGCAGCAAATGTGGCACCACCCTCGAGCAAAGCTCCCAGAAGAGCGGTGCGGGCGAATCCGCTGAACCCAAGAATACGAGCACGCTTACTAAATCCGGCTCCAAAGTGACGATATGATCTCCACGCGCTCTGCCCATTCAAAAATAGCTCACCGCTCCTTCTCTTTTATGGGAAGCGCGCTTCTTATGCCTATTTTATGCGCCTTTTTGCTGCCCGGCGTCGCACAGGCGCAGGATGCGCCCGACCCGGCTCAAGTTGCGGCGAACGCGCCCCACGGGATTCAAGAGGACGCGCCCACTGCGGTCGAGACCTTCTCGGTGAGCGTCAAACTCAGCTCGGAGACCGACGTGGCCGGGCAGGCAGTGCTGCTGCTCGCCGCGCGCCCCAAGGGCCCCTTTGAGCCCACGGACCCAACGCCCGAGCATGAATGGGCCGCCACCACCGACGCCCAGGGCGTCGCTGTCTTCGACAAGATCCCCCGAACCGTGATGACCTCCGGGCTTCGCCTGCACGCGACGACCTTCCAGAGCGGGCATGTCTATAAGAGTGCCCAGCTCACCCCTGCACCCGGCATCCAGCTCAATATCGGCATCTATGAGCAGGGCCACAGCCTCGAAGGCGTCGTGGTCAAGGACGTCCAGATCGTCGCCCACGTCTGGGAGAATCACATCTTCTTCCAGCATTTTTATCGCCTGAGCACCGAAGGAAATCGACTCATCGACACCGCGCAACTGCCCGGTCGCGAGTTCGATAACGGCCTTCCCCTGCGCCTGCCAATCAAGGCGAGCGGCATCCAGGTCGACTCACCCGGCGAAACACGCGTCGTCAACTCCATCGTCTACTGGAAAGGTGTGCTCAAACCCGGCGAGAATGTGCCGATCAGCGTGGCATTTTCCATCCCGGCCGACCACACCACATTCACGTATGAGCAAAAATTCGACTATCCGGTCCGCAGCGCCAAGATCATGGTGCCCCTGGAGTCCAGTAGCCCGCAGGTCAAGATCCCCTATTTCGACACCGTCTCACTGGCTGCCCCGGGCTTTAAGGTCGAAGCCACCGAAGGCGGCCTGAACGGGCAAAATCAGGGCAAATTTTTGGTCGCCGACAACGCTAGCTTTGAGCCGGGGGATGCGCTGAGCTTCCAGCTCACCGGGCTTCCATTCGACGAACTCACAGCCTCATGGATCGCGCTATTCCTCGGCCTGGCCGGCATCCTCGTCGCGCTGGCCTACTCGCGCCGCGAGCAGCAACATATCGACAAATCCCGCGCTTCGGCCGAAGTCGCCGAGATGCTGCGCCGCGAGCGCGAGGAGCTCCTGGACGAGCTCGCGATCCTTGAGCAAGACTACGAAGACGGCGAAGTGGGCGACCTGGAATACGAGCGCGAATCCCTGCTTTTGCGCGGGCGCATCGCCCTGGTGATGCGCAAGATCGCCGAAATTGAGGCCGCCATCGCTCCATCGTCCACCCCCGAAGCCGCCGCATGACCCAGATTCGCCTCGAATCGGTCTCCCGAATTTACGGGCGCGCCTTTGCCCTGCACCGCGTCTCGCTGCGCCTGGAATCCGGGAGCCTCACCGCAGTCGTGGGCGATAATGGCGCGGGCAAATCAAGCCTGCTCAATATTCTGGCGACTCTGGACAAACCCTCCGACGGCGAAGTCTTTTTCGGCGAGCACAACTGGGCGACCTACGCAAAAAAAGGCCGCCATAAGATCGGCTGGGTCAGCCATGACTCCCTGATCTACGCCGAGCTCAGCGGCCGCGAGAACCTCGAATTTTTTGCGACCATGTACGGCCTCAACGACCCGGCAAAGCTCAGCGAAGACTGGCTAAAAAAAGTCGGCCTCACCGAGGCCGCCGACCGCCTCTCAAGCACCTACTCGCGCGGCATGAAGCAGCGCCTGACGCTTGCCCGCGCGCTATTGCACCAACCCAGCATCCTGCTGCTCGACGAGCCCATGACCGGCCTGGACCAGGCCGGGCGCACCCTGATGAGCGCGCTCTTTCGCCAACTCTGCGACGAAGGCTGCCTGCTCGTCCTGGTCACCCACAACCTCGCCATGCTCCAGGGCCTGGCCGACCACCTGGTCATCCTGCGCCGCGGCAAACTCGCCCACAC
>Ga0209075_1001311_pt1 | contig 23482 bp, 32 predicted proteins | sample Stecom2011_FD_187523 | JGI IMG/M metagenome (GOLD analysis project Ga0209075, IMG submission 187523) | Agricultural soil microbial communities from Utah to study Nitrogen management - Steer compost 2011 (SPAdes) (version 2) | ecosystem: Environmental > Terrestrial > Soil > Agricultural land...
TGGATGCCCAGCGCGCTCACGATGCCGAGCTGATTGCCAAGGTCAATACTTACCTGCAAGAACACGATACTACCGGGCTGGAGATTCAAATCATGACTCCTCGCGCCGCAACTCGCTACACCTTGGAGCGCACCAAGGCGGGCAAGGACACCATTTCCGTCACCGGTAATGTTCTGCGTGATTACCTCACTGACCTGTTTCCCATCCTGGAGTTGGGCACCAGTGCCAAGATGCTGTCCATCGTACCTTTGATGAACGGCGGCGGCCTGTTTGAAACAGGTGCTGGCGGCTCAGCCCCCAAGCACGTGGATCAGTTTACCGAAGAAGGTTATCTACGCTGGGATTCTCTGGGCGAGTTTTTGGCACTGGCCGCTTCTCTGGAGCATTACAGCCAAGTAGCTGGCAACTCTCAAGCCCAGGTGCTGGCGAATGCGCTGGATAAAGCCACCGGTAAATTCCTCGACAACAACAAATCACCAGCGCGCCGAATCGGCCAGATCGACAACCGTGGCAGCCACTTCTATTTGGCACTCTACTGGGCCGAAGCTCTGGCCAGCCAGAACGACAGCCCCGATCTGCAAGCACGCTTTGCGCCTTTCTATAAGGCCTTGAGCGACGCGGAACAGACCATTGTCGACGAGCTGATCGGCGCCCAGGGTAAGCCTGTGGATATCGGCGGTTACTACCAGCCCGATGACGCCAAGGCCTCTACCGCCATGCGCCCCAGCCAGACGTTTAACACGTTATTGGCAGCGCTCTAATCCCACCGCGCGATCGTCGGCCCCGACCGGCGATCGCGCTCTTCTCCGACAGCAGGCCAGCGCTAGCCAAGCACTTGGCACAAGCACCTCGCCCATCATCATAAAGCCTTCTTTAGAGTACTCCTATCGCCAGCTTTTTGGAGTATGATGGCCGTCCTTGTCGCTGAAAGGAGCACCTGCTCACTCATGAGCCTGCTTATATTTTTTGTAGTAGGATCCGTTTCACTATCGTTTATCTGCTCGATACTCGAAGCTTCCCTGCTGTCATTGACGCCCAGCTATATCGCTCAGAAAAAGCTGACGCATCCGATCTTGGCCGATAAGCTCAAGCGCCTCAAAGACAAGATTGATCAGCCTCTTGCAGCCATTTTGACGCTCAATACTGTTGCCCATACGGTTGGCGCTACGGGGGTGGGCGCGCAGGTGGTGAAACTTTACGGCAATGGTTACGTGGCGCTCGCGTCCGCTGTTATGACCTTGCTGGTCCTACTGCTGTCTGAAATTCTGCCTAAAACTATCGGCGCTCAGTACTGGCGACAGATAGCAGCTTATTTGCCAGTAATTCTAAACACTATGATCTTTGTCTTGCGTCCCATTATCTGGATGTCGGATCAGGTGATGAAACTCGCCAGCAAAAAAGAGCCCGAGTACGACCTGCGCCAGGAAATCAAAGCTCTGACGCTATTGGGCTACGAGTTGAACAAGCTGGATGCAGATGAACGCCGGGCGCTTGCTAACATACTGGATTTACGTGAAATCAGGGTGCACGACATTATGACCCCGCGCATGGTGTGCGAGGCCCTCCATGCTCAGGATCAGCTCAGCGAGGTTGTTGCCCGTATTCGCGAGGGCCAGTTTTCACGCTATCCCGTGCTGGACGAAAACGAAGCGCCTCTAGGCATTGCCTTTAGCCGTGACATTCTCGATGCCGCCTCGCTCAGCGACACAGTGGCCGAGGTGATGAAGCCTATCAAGGTCGTTCTGGATAAGATGCGCGTGAAAGATCTGATGACCATGCTGATTCAAGAACGCCAGCATATGTGTTTGGTTTATGATGAATACGGCATCTGGATGGGGCTGGTAACGCTTGAGGACGTGTTTGAAACCATTATTGGCAAACCGATTATGGACGAAACCGACAGCATTCCGGATATGCGTCTATTCGCCAAACGCCGCTGGGAGCAACAATTAAAAAAGCCTTCGACAAAGCAGCCCTAAACCTAAGGACAGACAACGCCGAGATCGCCGGATGGTGTGTGGGACATGCCGTGAATACATCCCTGTAGGCTTCACTTAAACATCCCTGTTTAAGAGAGTCCCCCACACCACACGCCGACCCCGGCTTGGTGCCAGCGGAAAGTTCTGTGGAATTTAAATTGGTAGGTAAAACTTCGATGTCGGAGAGGCAAAGGTTGCGGTGCAGCCACCGGGACTGTGCATAGCAGGGATACTATGCCCAAGCCCCCAAGGATGGGTTCACGGCGGGTCCCGGAGGCTGTGCCGTGAGCTTTGCCCTAACCACCGCTCTCTGTTTTTCCCTCTTCAAACAAATAGCACTTCTGGTTATTCACTCCGGACAAACAATGCCGGAGCCGCCGCATGGTGTGTGGACATGCCGTGAATACATCCCTGTAGGCTTCACTTAAACATCCCTGTTTAAGAGAGTCCCCCACGCCACACGCCGACCCCGGCTTGGTGCCAACGGAAAGTTTTGTGGAATTTTAGATTGGCTGGAATAGCCGCGGTGTTCGAGCGGCAGAGGTTGCGGTGCAGCCACCGGGACTGTGCATAGCAGGGATGCTATGCCCAAGCCCCCAAGGATGGGTTCACGGCGGGTCCCGGAGGCTGTGCCGTGACCTTTGCCCTAACCACCGCTCTCTGTTTTTCCCTCTTCAAACAAATAGCACTTCTGGTTATTCACTCCGGACAAACAATGCCGGAGCCGCCGCATGGTGTGTGGGACACGCCGTGAATACGTCCTTGTAGGCTTCACTTAAACATCCCTGTTTAAGAGAGTCCCTCACACCAGACGCCGACCCCGGCTCGGTGCCAGCGGAAAGTTTGGTGGAATTTAAATTGGTTGTAAAACTTCGATGTCGAAGAGGCAGAGGTGGCGGCATAACCTTGGCTTTAACTCCGTAATTCCCCATTATCGATTTTCTCAATCAATCCAAGCCAATCTGTCGGTGTTTTTATGTGGATATCAGCGTTAACCTGACTGAGTAAAGACTAAAGGAGGGAATTATGGGCTTGTTAGTAGAAGGTAAGTGGCAAGATCAGTGGTACGACACCGAATCCACTGACGGTGAATTTCAGCGTACTGAGGCTCAATTTCGGCACTGGATTACTGCCGACGGCAGCCCTGGCCCCACGGGCGAAGGCGGCTTTAAAGCCGAACCAGGGCGCTATCATCTCTATGTCTCACTAGCCTGCCCCTGGGCGCACCGCACGCTAATATTTCGCGTTCTCAAAGGGCTGGAAGAGGTCATCAGCATTTCTGTGGTCAACCCTTTTATGGGCGAGCACGGCTGGAGTTTTGAGCCGGCCCCCGGAGTTATAGAAGACCCTCACCAGCAAGCGCGTTTTATGCACGAGATTTATACCGCTGACACACCGAATTACACCGGACGGGTCACTGTTCCCGTGTTGTGGGACAAGCAGCGTCAGTGTATCGTCAGTAACGAATCGGCAGAAATTATTCGCATGTTGAACAGCGCCTTTGATGCCACAGGTGCCACTGCCGGTGATTATTACCCTGAGGATCTGCGGGCAGAAATTGACCATCTCAATGAGCGTATTTACCACACGGTCAACAATGGCGTATATAAAGCGGGCTTTGCCACCGAACAGCAAGTGTACGCAACAGAAGTACAGAAGTTATTCGACAGCCTGACATTTCTCGAAGAGCATTTGTCTAGCCGTCGCTATTTGCTCGGCAAGACGTTGACCGAAGCTGACTGGCGACTATTTACCACGCTGCTGCGTTTTGATCCCGTATACCACGGCCACTTTAAATGTAATCTGCAAAAGCTGGCCGAATATCCACATTTATGGGCGTATACCCGCGATCTCTATCAGACAGGTAATGTTGCCAAGACGGTTAATATGCAGCATATCAAAGAGCATTATTATCGCAGTCACGACATGATCAATCCAACTCGTATTGTCCCGCTGGGACCGAATCAGGATCTTAACGCCCCGCACGGGCGAGAGAAGCTCTAGGCTGTAAGAAATTCGCAGGACGAAAAAAAGCCGGCAGTGCCGGCTTTTTTACACTAAAAACAAACGCTTGGATTTTACTCGGCGCTGGTGTCTTCAGCTTCAACTTGTGCTTGCTGATTCGGACGATCTACCAACTCAACATAAGCCATGGGCGCATTATCTCCAGCGCGGTAACCGCACTTGAGAATCCGCAGATAACCACCCGGGCGCGATTCGTAACGCGGACCCAGTTCGACGAATAGCTTGCCGACTGCCTTAGGATCGCCCAGACGGCTAAACACCAGACGGCGATTAGCTACACTGTCCTGCTTGGCCAAAGTAATTAAAGGCTCAGCATAACTGCGAAGCTCTTTGGCTTTGGGCAGAGTTGTTTTGATCAGCTCGTGCTCAACCAGAGACGCTGTCATATTGCGAAACATGGCTTTGCGATGCGAACTGTTCCGATTCAGTTTACGGCCACTATGACGATGACGCATGACGCTAAATCCTTCACTGTTGATTGCTTCACAGCAATCTTGTTATGCCGCGACCTAAACCGCGACTCTCAATTGTTAATTAATCCTCGTTACGCAAGCTAGCGGGAGGCCAGTTTTCCAAGCGCATACCAAGAGACAAACCGCGCGAAGCGAGTACATCTTTAATCTCGGTGAGAGATTTCTTACCCAGGTTTGGTGTCTTTAACAGCTCCACTTCAGTGCGCTGAATCAAATCACCAATATAGTAAATGTTTTCCGCCTTCAGGCAGTTGGCCGAACGCACCGTCAACTCCAGATCGTCCACTGGACGCAAGAGTACTGGATCGATAGCCTCTTCCTTCTCTTCCGGCTGGGCTTGCTTTTCACCTTCCAGGTCCACAAACACGGCCAGTTGCTGCTGCAAAATAGTAGCAGCGCGACGGATAGCCTCTTCGGGATCAAGAGTACCGTTGGTTTCCAGATCCAAAATCAGTTTATCCAGGTCCGTACGCTGCTCAACCCGGGCACTGTCGACAGTGTAAGCCACCCGGCGCACTGGACTAAAAGAAGCATCCAGTTGCAAACGGCCAATAGCACGACTTTCATCGTCATCCCGCTGGCGCGTATCCGCCGGTTGATAGCCACGGCCACGAGCAACGGTTAAGCGCATGGACAGCTCGGTATCACCAGTGATGTTGGCAATAACATGGTCAGGATTCTTGATTTCAATATCGTGATCCACTTGTATATCACCAGCGGTAACAACGCCTGGGCCTTTCTTGCTCAGGGTCAATACCGCCTGGTCTTTACCGTGCATAACAACGGCTACACCTTTAAGGTTGAGCAGGATTTCAATAACGTCCTCCCGCACTCCCTCAATTTCACTATACTCGTGCAATACCCCATCAATTTCCGCTTCAGTAATGGCACAACCGGCCATTGATGAAAGCAGAATACGACGCAGCGCATTACCTAGAGTGTGGCCGAAACCACGCTCTAAAGGCTCCAGCACAACACGTGCATGGGTAACGCTGTTTTCAGTGACGTCAATATGACGTGGAGTCAAAAAATCGTTTACTGCTGTCTGCATAGCCACACCTGTTAACGGTTAATCCTTACTTCGAGTAGAGCTCTACGATAAGGCTTTCGTTGATATCAGCTGGCAAATCACTGCGATCAGGAATGCGCTTGAATACACCTTCCTTTTTATCGGCACTGACTTCAACCCACTCCACATCAGCGCGCTGACCCGAAAGAGTCAAGGCATTCTGAATGCGTAGTTGGTTTTTAGCTTTTTCACGGATGGCAACAACATCACCTTCCGCTACCTGGTAGGAGGGAATGTTTACCGATGCGCCATTGATCAAAATAGCTTTATGGGAAACCAGTTGACGAGCCTCAGCACGGGTAGCTCCGAAGCCCATGCGGTACACGACGTTATCCAGGCGGCCTTCCAGCAACTTAAGCAGGTTCTCACCGGTAGCGCCTTTGCGGCGTGCAGCTTCTTTATAGTAACTGCGGAATTGCTTTTCCAGTACACCGTAAGTACGACGTACTTTTTGCTTCTCGCGCAACTGCACACCGTACTCGGAAAGGCGTCCACGACGCTGTCCATGCTGGCCAGGTGCAGTTTCGAGTTTACATTTTGAATCCAGCGCACGAGCACCACTCTTTAGAAAAAGATCGGTACCTTCGCGGCGGGACAGTTTACATGTTGGTCCAATATAACGTGCCATGGTTTATGCCCCCTTACACTCGACGTTTTTTCGGCGGACGACAGCCATTATGTGGAATAGGCGTGACGTCGGTAATGTTGGTTATTTTAAAGCCAACGTTATTTAGAGCACGCACAGCCGATTCACGACCGGGGCCCGGGCCTTTTACTTCTACGTCAAGATTCTTGAGGCCATACTCTTTAGCCGCTTCTCCAGCACGCTCTGCAGCCACCTGGGCAGCAAAGGGAGTACTTTTACGCGAGCCACGAAAGCCTGAACCACCAGAAGTGGCCCAAGTCAGAGCATTTCCCTGACGATCTGTAATCGTAACGATTGTGTTGTTAAAAGAAGCATGGACGTGGGCAACGCCATCCGTCACCTGCTTCTTAACTTTTTTCTTGGTTGCGGTCTTATTACCTGGCTTAGCCATAGCAATCTCTTCCTACCTGTCTGTTACCGTATTTGAATGTAGCGTAAGCGTCGATTAACGTTTAATCGGCTTGCGCGGGCCTTTACGGGTACGTGCATTAGTCTTGGTACGCTGACCATTGACTGGCAGGCTACGACGATGGCGCAAACCACGGTAACATCCCAGGTCCATCAGACGTTTGATATTCATAGACACTACACGACGCAAGTCACCTTCAACGGTGAACTTACCCACCTCATTGCGCAGCAGATCAACCTGATCTTCTGACAAGGAGCCAATTTTTACGCTTTCAGCAATACCTGAAGAAGCGCAAATTTCTTTGGCAGTGGTGCGGCCTATCCCATAGATATAAGTCAGGGAGATTACCGCGTGTTTATGGTCTGGTATGTTTACACCAGCAATACGGGCCATTCAAATTACTCCAGTAACACTAAAATTGCAGCGCTGACGTGATGTTATTCCACCCTGTCGCACCTTTGGATAAAAAGGCGCGAAAGAATAGCGATAAAACCACCAAAAAGCAATAGCCTGAAGGTTTCCCCTCAAACGACAGTCAGCGCCCCCTTGTGTAAGCAACCCCACCTGCGGTGAAGTAGTCAGCCGACGAACGGCTGCGACAGCCCCGACAGGGGCAGTCCTTACTTAGCCTTGACGCTGCTTGTGACGCGGCTCGGCACTGCAAATAACTCGCAGAACACCATTGCGACGCACCATTTTGCAGTTGCGGCAAACTTTTTTAACAGAAGCACGAACTTTCATGATCCTACCCTTTACAACGAGATCAGCGCAGACTGCTGCTGCCGTATCCCTTTAAGTTTGACTTCTTCATCAGTGATTCGTACTGATGCGACATCAGGTGAGACTGAACCTGGGACATAAAGTCCATGACCACGACTACCACGATTAACAGGGAAGTACCCCCGAGGTAGAAAGGTACATTGGCCATAACCACCAGAAACTGCGGCAATAGGCACACCGCGGCCATATAGATAGAGCCCACCACTGTCAGCCGTGTCAGAACACTATCAATATACTTTGCCGACTGCTCTCCCGGACGAATCCCTGGAATATAAGCACCCGATTTTTTCAGGTTATCTGCCACTTCTTTGGGGTTGAACATCAACGCCGTATAAAAGAAGCAGAAAAACACGATCAAAGCGGAGAACAGCAATACGTTCAGCGGCTGGCCAGGGCCAATCGCCAAAGCAAAATCCTGCAGAAAATTACTCACTGGACCATCACCACCATCACCAAACCACTGTGCAATAGAGGCTGGAAACAACAGGATGGAACTGGCAAAAATCGCTGGGATAACACCTGACATATTCACTTTTAGTGGCAGATGACTGGTCTGCGCACCATAGGCCTGACGCCCTTGTTGACGCTTGGCATAGTTAACAGTAATCCGGCGCTGACCACGTTCAATGCGGACAATGCCCCAAATAACAGCCATAGCCATTACAGCGATGATCAACAGCATCAGCGGATGCAGATCACCCTGACGAGCACTTTCAAAAGCGGCTCCTATCGCAGTGGGCAACCCGGCCACGATACCGGCAAAAATCAGCAGTGAGATACCGTTACCGATACCGCGTTCGGTGACTTGCTCGCCGAGCCACATCATAAATACAGCACCAGTGACCAACGAAGTTACCGCAATAAAATGGAAAGCCAAATTAGGCTCTCCACCATAAGCCAGACCCGAGAAGCTGACCGACATGGCCAGACCTTGCACGATAGCCAATAACACCGTGCCGTAGCGGGTGTATTGGTTAATTTTGCGTCGACCGGCGTCACCTTCCTTTTTAAGCTGTTCCAGAGAAGGCGTCACAGCCGTCATCAACTGCATAATAATAGAGGCAGAGATGTAGGGGAAAATACCCAGGGCAAGAATACTCATCCGCTCCAAGGCACCGCCCGAGAACATGTTAAACATTCCCAGAATAGTGCCCTGATTCTGGTTGAACAGATCTGACACTCGATCTGGATCAAGTCCAGGCACAGGAATATGAGTACCGATGCGGTACACCACCATAGCCAGAAATACAAAGCGAAGGCGAGCCCAAAGTTCGCCTAACCCTCTATTACTTGCAAGTGGCAAATTACCGGGAGTTGCCATTGGCGCCTCTTACTCTTCGATTTTACCGCCAGCCGCTTCAATAGCAGCTCTAGCGCCTTTTGTTACCGACAATCCTTTAACCGTAACAGCCTTCTTCAGCTCACCTGAAGCGAAGATTTTTGCACGCTTGGCACTTGAGCCGACAACATCAGCTTGCTTCAGCGTTTCCAAATCAACTACTTCGCCCTCAACCAGGTTGAGTTCAGACAAACGTACTTGCTCGGTTACCCGACCGATACGGGAAGTAAAACCATACTTAGGCAAGCGTTTCTGCAAGGGCATTTGACCACCCTCAAAGCCCGGACTGACGGTACCGCCAGAGCGTGACTTCAAGCCTTTGTGACCACGACCAGCAGTCTTACCCAAACCACTACCGATACCACGAGCAACACGCTTTTTGCTTTGGGTGCTGCCAGGGGCGGGACTTAGCGTATTAAGACGCATGTTACTCTCCCTCTACCTTGACCAGATAGTTTACTTTATTAACCATGCCGCGCACTGACGGAGTATCTTCGACTTCAACAGTGTGGCCGATGCGACGCAGCCCTAAGCCCGCAATGCACGCCCGATGATTCTGCAGACGGCCCGCTGTGCTTTTGATCTGGGTCACTTTAATCATTTTCTTAGCCATGCTCGTATACCGCTATCTAGTACTGGCAAATGCCAATTAATTCAGAATTTCTTCCACGCTCTTACCGCGCTTGGCTGCCACTGTTTCTGGCGAAACCATAGACTTAAGCGCTCGGAATGTCGCGCGAACCACGTTCACCGGATTGGTGGAGCCATAACACTTGGCCAAAACGTTCTGAACACCGGCAAGTTCCAGCACTGAACGCATGGCACCACCTGCAATCACACCCGTACCCTGAGAGGCCGGCTGCATAAACACCTTGGAGGCGCCATGGCGACCTTTGGTGGCGTACTGCAGGGTATCACCATTCAAATCAACAGTGATCATGTTGCGACGCGCGGCTTCCATAGCCTTTTGAATCGCAACTGGCACTTCACGCGCCTTGCCACGACCAAAACCTACCTTGCCATTGCCGTCACCAACAACGGTCAAGGCGGTAAAGGCAAAGATACGACCGCCTTTTACAGTCTTGGCAACGCGGTTGACCTGTACCAATTTTTCCTGAAGACCCTCATTGTTGGCGCCTTCGTCTTTCTTCGTGTATGCCATATCTTTACCTTTAGAATTCCAGTCCAGCTTCACGCGCGGCATCTGCTAATGCCTTAACGCGACCGTGATATTTGAACCCGCTGCGATCAAAGGCAACCTGGGTAACACCTGCTGCTTTTGCGCGCTCAGCGATCAGCTCGCCGACGGCCTTAGCAGCATCAGCATTGCCGGTTTTACCACTACGCAAGCTTTTATCCAGGGTAGAGGCGCTAGCCAATACACTGGCGCCATCCTGGGCAATAATTTGTGCATAGATATGACGTGGCGTGCGGTGAATAGACAAGCGTGTTGCGTTCAATTCACGAATTTTAGCACGGGCACGGCGCGCTCTACGAAGACGAGATAGCTTCTTATCGCTCATAACCTGGGCCCTACTTCTTCTTGGCTTCTTTACGACGTACATTTTCGTCAGCATAGCGTACACCTTTGCCCTTATAAGGCTCTGGCGGACGAATGGCACGGATATCCGCAGCCACCTGACCGAGCAACTGCTTATCAGCGCTCTTTAGTACGAGATCGGTCTGACTTGGAGTTTCTGCGGTTACACCCTCTGGCAGAGGATAGAGAACCGGGTGTGAGAAACCCAAAGACAGGTTTACAGTTTTACCCTCGGCTTTAACACGGTAACCAACGCCCGTTAACTGCAGCTTCTTTTCGAAGCCCTCAGAGGCGCCCACCACCATGTTACTGACTAAGGAACGCATTGTACCCGTCAGTGCACGGGACTGCTTGGCATCATTACGGGCAGAGAAGTTCAGGACATTATCTTCCTGTTTGACTTCTACATCACCGTGAATCGTCAACGCCAACGTACCCTTGCTGCCTTTAACGGTAAGATCTTGCCCATCAAGGGTGATCTTTACAGCAGCTGGTACTTCAACCGGACTGTTTGCAACTCGTGACATGATATTTCCTGTTAGAAAACAGTGCAGAGAACCTCACCACCCACGCCAGCAGCGCGCGCAGCACGATCCGTCATAACACCTTTACTGGTAGAAACAATGGCAACACCCAAACCGTTGCGAACAGTCGGCAGAGTAGTTTTGCCAGCATAATTACGCAGGCCTGGACGGCTCACACGGTCGAGTTCCGCGATTACCGGTTTGCCCTCAAAGTACTTCAACTCGACGGTCAGATCCGGCTTGGGGCCGTCACTTACCGAATAGCCTATAACATAACCTTCTTCTTCCAATACCTTGGCCACACTGACCTTGAGCTTGGACGACGGTATTACCACTTCAGTTTTACCAACCTGGAGGGCATTACGAATTCGAGTCAGCATATCTGCTAACGGATCTTGCATGCTCATCTGAATCTGCTCCTATGTATGTCCAGGCTTACCAGCTGGACTTCACCAGCCCAGGGACATCGCCACGCATCGCTGCTTCACGCAGCTTGTGACGGCAAAGGCCAAATTTGCGATAAACACCGTGCGGACGACCGGTCACACGACAACGATTGCGCTGGCGAGCAGGACTGGCATCACGCGGTAACTTCTGCAACTTGACTTGTGCTTCCCACACTTGCTCTTCGGAGGACTCAGGGCTCAAGATAATCGCCTTCAGCTCAGCGCGCTTAGCTGCGTATTTCTCTACTGTATGTGCCCGTTTGACTTCACGTGCAATCATAGATTTTTTAGCCATGTGTTTACCTTTAGCCTTTGAGCGGGAAGTTAAACGCTTTCAACAAAGCGCGACCTTCATCGTCATTACGCGCCGACGTGGTGATACAAATATCAAGACCACGCAGCTTGTCGATTTTGTCGTAATCAATCTCAGGGAAAATGATCTGCTCAGATACACCCATTGAGAAATTACCACGGCCATCAAACTGCTTAGGGCTAATACCACGAAAGTCACGGATCCGAGGAATCGAAATTGAAATCAAACGATCCAGAAATTCGTACATACGCGCTTCGCGTAATGTCACCTTACAACCGATCGGCCATCCATCACGAATTTTAAAACCCGCAATTGATTTACGTGCCTTGGTCACAATAGGTTTCTGGCCACTGATTTTTTCCAAATCAGCAACGGCATTTTCCAAAACCTTTTTGTCACCTACAGCTTCACCCACGCCCATATTAATGGTGATTTTGGTGATGCGCGGCACTTCCATTACGTTCGCCAAACCCAGGTCTTCTTTCAGCTTGGGGGCGATCTCTTCATTGTATACTTTTTTAAGCCTAGCCATGTTACTTACGCCTCTACGGCCTCGCCATTGGATTTGAAGATGCGGACCTTTTTGCCATCTTCAATGATCTTGAAGCCAACACGATCTGCTTTCTGGGTTGCCTTGTTGTAAATAGCAACATTAGAAAGATTGATCGCTGCTTCTTTCTCTACAATCCCGCCAGGAACACCCAGTTGCGGGTTGGGTTTTTGATGTTTCTTGATCATATTGATGCCAGAAACAATCAAACGGTCATCAGACAAAACGCGGACTACCTTGCCTCGCTTGCCCTTGTCGCGACCGGCGATAACTACAACCTCGTCATCACGTTTAATCTTGCGCATTTGCCTGCCCTCGACTCTCTACTAAAGCACTCAAAGCACTTCAGGTGCCAGAGAAATGATTTTCATAAATTTCTCGCCACGCAACTCACGAGTTACGGGTCCGAAAATACGCGTACCAACCGGAGCATCCTGGTTATTCAACAGTACTGCAGCGTTATCGTCGAATTTGATCAATGACCCATCCTGACGACGCACACCCTTTTTGGTACGCACCACTACTGCTCTCATCACCTGGCCTTTTTTGACCTTACCGCGAGGGATAGCTTCCTTTACGGTCACTTTGATGATGTCACCCACAGCAGCGTAACGACGGTGGGAACCGCCAAGCACCTTGATGCACATGACACGGCGAGCACCGCTATTGTCTGCGACATCCAAGAAGGATTCTGTCTGAATCATCGTTCGTCTCCGAAACTAGTTATGGCACTGAATATCAATTAGATTTCAGTTGCACGCTCTTCAATTTTCACCAATGCCCAAGACTTGGTTTTGGACAGCGGACGCGACTCAGATATAGTCACGATGTCACCCTGCTTGGACTCATTGTTTTCGTCATGCGCCTTCAGCTTGGATGACTTACTTACATATTTGCCGTAAAGCGGATGTTTTACACGACGCTCAATCAACACAGTAATGGTTTTATCCATTTTGTCGCTGACCACTTTACCCGTCAGCGTACGAGCCAGTTTCTTTGCCTGAGTCATCGTTAATTACCTACCCTTTGTCTAAGCGCCGTTTTGATGCGAGCTATATCTTTACGAGTCTGAGACAACAAGTGGGTCTGATTCAACTGACCAGTTGAGGCCTGCATACGCAACTTGAACTGCTCTTTTAACTGGTTGAGCAATTCTTTGTTCAGCTCTTCAACGGACTTTTCCCGGAGTTCTGAAGCTTTCATCACATCACCGAACGTTTTACGAATGTTGTAGTAATTGGCAGTTTTGCCGCAGCCAGGGCGAAAGCTTCACGAGCTAGCTCTTCACTCACACCGTCCATTTCATACAGGACTTTGCCTGGGCAAATTTGTGCCACCCAGTACTCCACGTTACCCTTACCTTTACCCATACGTACTTCCAGAGGCTTCTCAGTAATAGGCTTATCCGGGAATACTCGGATCCATATTTTACCGCCACGTTTAATGTGACGAGTCATCGCACGACGGGCCGCTTCAATCTGACGAGCCGTAATACGGCCACGACCTGTTGCCTTCAGACCAAAGTCACCAAAGCTGACCTTGGAGCCACGTTGGGCCAAGCCGCGATTGCGACCTTTCTGCTGCTTGCGAAACTTTGTACGCTTTGGTTGCAACATGTTGCGTACCCCTTACTTAACTTTTGAGCTTTTCTTCTTGGGTGTAGTTTCGGGTTGTACATCACCGATAATCTCACCCTTGAAGATCCAGACTTTCACGCCAAGGATTCCATATGTAGTGGAAGCTTCAGCAGTGTTGTAATCGATATCAGCACGCAACGTATGCAGCGGAACTCGACCTTCGCGATACCATTCGGAGCGAGCAATTTCTGCTCCACCCAGGCGACCGCCCACCTGGATCTTGATGCCTTCAGCACCCTGACGCATGGCGTTCTGTACCGCACGCTTCATCGCGCGACGGAACATAACACGACGCTCAAGCTGTTGAGCTACACTTTGAGCCACAAGAGCCGCATCCAGGTCTGGCTTGCGAATCTCTTCGATATTAATGTGTACCGGCACGCCCATTTGCTTGCTGACTTCGGCACGCAGCTTATCGACATCTTCGCCTTTTTTACCAATCACAATGCCCGGACGAGCGGTGTGAATAGTAATGCGTGCAGTGTTAGCCGGACGCTCAATATCAACCCGGCTCACTGAAGCATTTGCCAATTTGTCTTGAATGTACTTGCGTACTTTCAAATCATTATTCAGTTTGTCTGCGTAATCGCCACCAGCATACCAAGTGGAGGTATGGCTTTTAACGATACCCAGACGAATACCTGTCGGATGTACTTTCTGACCCATAACGCCTGCTCTCTTACTGATCGGCTACTTTAACGGTAATGTGACAAGTGCGCTTAATAATGCGGTCTGCACGACCTTTAGCGCGAGGGCGAATACGCTTCATGCTCATCCCCTCATCCACAAAAATAGTGGATACTTTCAACTCATCAACATCAGCGCCTTCGTTATGCTCTGCGTTTGCAATAGCAGATTCCAGCACTTTCTTTATTACAGCGGCACCCTTTTTCGGACTAAAAGTCAGAATATCAAGAGCATCTTCAACGCCTTTACCGCGAATTTGATCTGCTACCAAACGCGCTTTTTGCGCCGACAGTCGAGCACCGCTTAACTTTGCTGCTACTTCCATCGTATTACCTCATTAGGCACTAGCGCTTAGCGCTTTTTCGCTTTCTTATCTGCAACATGTCCGCGATAAGTGCGGGAGGCTGCAAATTCGCCCAGTTTGTGCCCAACCATCTCTTCGTTGATCAGGACCGGCACATGTTGACGCCCATTGTGAACCGCCAGAGTCAAGCCAACCATCTCCGGCAGAATCATGGAGCGGCGAGACCAGGTTTTGATCGGGCGACGATCATTCTTTTCGATCGCTGCTTCGACCTTCTTTATCAGGTGAAGATCGATAAAAGGACCTTTCTTCAGTGAACGTGGCACTGTTGCTTCCTCTTTTGGTTGTCAGGTCGTCAATTAACGCTTGTTGCGACGACGCACAATCATATTATCGGTGCGCTTGTTCTTGCGCGTTTTGTAACCCTTAGTCGGGATACCCCAAGGCGTTACCGGATGACGACCACCCGATGAACGACCTTCACCACCACCGTGTGGGTGATCTACCGGGTTCATGGCAACACCACGAACCGTTGGGCGCACCCCGCGCCAGCGACTGGCACCGGCTTTACCCAGCGAGCGCAAACTGTGCTCACTATTTGAAACTTCACCCAAAGTTGCGCGGCACTCGGCCAGCACACGACGGGTCTCACCACTGCGCAGACGCAAAGTTGCATAGCTGCCTTCGCGCGCCACTAACTGAGCCGAAGTTCCTGCAGAGCGTGCCAACTGAGCACCCTTACCAGGCTTCAACTCAACACAGTGAACAACACTACCTACCGGCACATTGCGCAGAGGCAAGGTGTTACCCGGCTTGATTGGAGCAGCGTCACCCGACTGGATAACATCACCCGCCTTCAAGCCTTTGGGCGCGATGATGTAGCGACGCTCACCGTCGGCGTAGCACACCAGGGCGATATAAGCCGTGCGGCCTGGATCATACTCCAGGCGCTCCACTTTGGCAGGCACGCCGTCTTTGTTGCGACGAAAATCTACCAAGCGGCAATGCTGCTTGTGTCCGCCACCTATGTGGCGGCTAGTAATACGACCGGCGCTGTTGCGACCGCCCGATCTGCTTTTCTTTACCAGCAACGGCGCATAAGGCGCACCCTTGTGCAAATCAGGACTGACAACACTGACGACAAAGCGGCGACCGGGCGATGTTGGTTTACGTTTTAAAATAGCCATTTGAACAATCCCCTTACTCAGCTACCGCGAAGTCAATGTCTTGACCTTGCTCAAGGCGCACGTAAGCTTTTTTCCAGTCACTGCGACGACCTAAGCCGTGACGGGTCCGCTTGGTTTTGCCTTTCACATTCAGCACGCGCACCTGCTCAACCTTAGCGTCAAACAGAGCCTGAACGGCGTTTTTAATTTCCAGCTTGGTTGCACCAGCAGCCACTTTGAAAACCACCTGGTTCGCTTGCTCGCCCACCGCAGCAGCTTTCTCAGAGACTACCGGGCCCAACAAGACTTTATAGATACGCTCTTGATTCATCCCAGCATCTCCTCGAATTTCTTCATCGCTGGCACGGTCACAACGACTTTGTCAAAGCGAATCAGGCTGACAGGATCTACCCCGCTCACATCGCGAACATCAACCTTATGCAGGTTGCGCGACGCCAGGTACAGATCCTCGCTCACATTTTCTGTGACCACCAGCGCTTCGGACAGCCCATATTGACCGAGCTTTTGCAGCAGCACCTTAGTTTTCGGCGCCTCGAGATCAAATTCTTCAACCACCACCAGGCGCTCCTGGCGGTTCAGCTCAGAGAGAATGCAACGCAAAGCAGCGCGATACATCTTCTTATTCAGCTTCTGCTCGAAGCTGCGTGGCTTGGCTGCGAAAGTCGCACCGCCCCCACGCCAGATTGGGCTGCGAATAGTACCGGCACGAGCACGGCCAGTGCCCTTTTGACGCCATGGCTTTTTGCCACCGCCAGATACTTCAGAACGAGTCTTTTGTGCTTTGGTGCCCTGACGAGCACCTGCCATATAGGCAACTACTGCTTGGTGCACCAGGTCTTGATTAAATTCTTTGCCGAAGGCAACTTCAGATACTTTCAAAGTACCTTTGGCGCCAGCGGGAGTAACAATATTTAATTCCATAGTCGATTCCCCTCGGACAATTAAGCGTTGCTGCGCGCTTTAACCGCTGGACGCACGATGACATCACTACCCGGAGCACCGGGTATGGCACCTTTGACCAACAGCAGATTGCGCTCGGCATCGACTCTAACCACTTCCAGGTTCTGAACAGTTACTCGCTCAGCGCCCATATGGCCAGACATCTTCTTGCCCTTAAAGACACGACCCGGAGTTTGACACTGGCCAATTGAGCCGGGCGCACGGTGAGAAAGAGAGTTGCCATGAGTAGCGTCTTGCATGCTGAAATTCCAGCGCTTAACGGTTCCGGCAAAACCCTTACCCTTGGAGGTGCCGGTCACATCGACAACCTGGCCCGCCTCAAAGGCAGCCACGGTCAGCTCTGAACCGACGTCAAAATTTTCTTCGGAGTTGTTACGCAACTCCCACAAATCACGACCCGCCTCATTATTGGATTTGGCGAAATGACCTGCAGCAGCCTTGGTAACACGGGAGGCACGACGAGACCCTACGGTAATCTGTACAGCATTATAACCGTCGGTTTCTACATTCTTAACCTGAGTGATGCGATTGGGAGAAACCTCAATCACAGACACGGGAATGGAAACACCATCATCGGTAAATATACGAGTCATACCGCCTTTGCGGCCGACAATACCAATCGTCATCTTAATAACCTCTTAGTGTACGGGGCTTTTACCCGCTATGGCCGCCCATTTCAGAGCGTTACACATAACCAGACAATATGTGCCTGGTCGAACATTTACTGGAATTAACCGAGACTAATCTGTACTTCGACGCCCGCAGCCAGATCCAGCTTCATCAGGGCATCTACCGTCTTTTCAGTAGGCTCAACAATATCAAGCAAACGCTTATGTGTACGTATCTCGTACTGATCACGCGCGTCTTTGTTGACGTGTGGCGAAATCAATACAGTAAAGCGCTCTTTACGAGTCGGTAGCGGAATGGGGCCACGCACTTGGGCACCTGTACGCTTAGCAGTCTCGACAATCTCCTGAGTCGAAGAGTCGATGAGCTTATGATCAAAAGCCTTCAGGCGAATTCTAATGCGTTGACTCTGCATGTGAACCAAACTCCAGTTAACTTTAAAGAACAACCCACTCCGGCACCGCCAATCACTTAGCCATGCAAAATGGAGGCGCAATCTTAATGATCGACTTGCACTATGTCAACTGACAAATAGAAAAAACCTCCAGATTCTTTTTCCCTTTCTCCGCCTGTCGCGTAAAACCGCATCTCTCCGCCCCTTTTCGGCCTCTATTTGCCCCATTGCAGCCAATAAAAAAACCCCGAACCCAAGGGTTCGGGGTTTACAGTCGGCCTGATGTTTAGCTATTTAATCCAGAGCGCGCATAATATGCTCTACCATTTTCTTCGCATCCCCAAACAGCATCATGGTGTTATCGCGGAAAAACAACTCGTTCTGCACCCCGGCGTAACCAGAGGCCATACCGCGTTTGACAAAAAGCACCGTGCGAGCCTTTTCTACCTCGAGAATCGGCATACCGTAAATGGGACTGGCAGGATCTGTTTTCGCCGCCGGGTTGGTCACATCGTTGGCACCGATAACAAAAGCCACGTCTGTCTGCTGAAACTCACTGTTGATATCCTCCAGCTCAAACACCTCGTCATAGGGCACATTCGCCTCAGCCAATAACACATTCATATGCCCCGGCATACGCCCTGCCACCGGATGAATGGCATAGCTCACCTTGACCCCCGCCGCTTTCAGGGCATCGGTCATTTCTCGCAAGGCGTGCTGCGCCTGTGCCACTGCCATCCCATAGCCAGGCACAATGATGACCGAGCCGGCGTTTTTCATAATAAAGGCAGCATCATCAGCACTGCCCTGTTTAACCGGCCTGTCCTCTGCGTCCCCGCCTCCGGCCGCCCCTTCAGACTCACCTCCAAAGCCGCCGAGGATGACATTAAAGAAAGAGCGGTTCATAGCCTTACACATAATGTAGGAGAGAATGGCCCCGGAAGAGCCCACCAGAGCCCCGGTAATAATCAGCGCATTGTTGTGCAGGGTAAAACCGATACCCGCAGCCGCCCAGCCCGAGTAGGAGTTAAGCATACTCACCACAACGGGCATATCCGCCCCGCCGATAGGAATAATAATGAGAAAGCCCAGGACAAAAGCGATAGCCACCAGCGACCAAAAGACCCAGGGCGACTGATCAAAACAGAAGTAGATCACCAGCCCTAGACTGGCCAGCCCCAAGGCCGCATTCAGCAAGTGCTGCCCGGCAAATACCACCGGTCTGCCCGAAACCAGCCCCTGCAGCTTGGCGAAGGCCACCACCGAACCAGAAAAGGTGAGCGCTCCAATCATGGCCCCCAAACTCATCTCGATACGACTGGCGATAAAGATATTCCCCACTGCATCCAGCAAGTCAAAGGAGCTGGGGTGAGAATAAGCCGCCCCGGCCACCAGCACTGCCGCCATCCCCACCAGTGAGTGAAAGGCCGCCACCAATTGCGGCATGGCGGTCATGGCAATACGCGAAGCAATCAACAGCCCCACGCCACCACCAGCTACCACCGCCACCAGAATCCAGGTATAGGAAACAATGTGCGGACTGAGAATAGTGGTGACAACGGCAATGACCATCCCCAGCATCCCCATCACATTCCCCGTGCGGGAAGTTTCCGGCGAAGACAGCCCTCGCAGAGCGAGCACAAACAGCACGGCTGCTATCAGATAAGCTAACGCGGTAAAGTTGTTTGACAGTTCCATAATAGGTCCCCGCTACTTCTTCTTTTTATACATGCCGAGCATGCGCTGGGTGACGGCAAAGCCACCAAAGATATTAACCGAAGCCAGAAAGACCGCTACAAAGCCCAAAACCTTGGCCAAGCTGGTCCCCTCGGGCCCGGCGGCAATCAGCGCGCCCACCACAATGACACTGGAAATGGCGTTGGTGACTGCCATCAGCGGAGTATGCAAAGCGGGTGTTACGCTCCACACCACGTAGTAACCGACAAAAACCGCCAACACAAAAATTGATAATTGGGAAATAAAATCACCGTGCATTGTGAGCCTCCTCAGGATGCTTCGCTAAACGCCGGATGCCGAACAGCACCCTCGTGAGTCAAGACTGAAGCCAGCAGAATTTCATCTTCCCAGTTCAACTCAAGCCGGGGCGCCGCACCTTCTTCTGCGGTTATCAGGGGAGTCAGAAAGTTGAGTAAGTTTTTCGCATAGAGCGCGCTGGCATCGGCGGCGATACGACTGGGCATATTAAAATGACCCACCACTTTTACTCCATTCACCTCTACCACCTCACCCGGTTGCGATAGCGTGCAATTGCCGCCCTGCTCCACCGCCAAATCAACAATCACCGAGCCCGGCTTCATACTGTGAACCATCTCATCGGTCACCAACACTGGCGCCTTACGCCCCGGAATCAATGCGGTGCAGATAACAATATCCTGTCCTTTTAACGTCTCTGCCACCAGCGCTGCCTGCTGACGTTTGAAATCCTCACTCATCTCTTTGGCATAACCACCAGCGGTTTCTGCCTCGCGGGTCTCCTCGGAATCCACCATGACAAAACGCCCACCCAAGCTCTCCACTTGTTCTTTTGCAGCGGGGCGCACATCGGTCGCCGACACAATGGCTCCCAACCGCTTGGCCGTGGCGATGGCCTGCAAACCTGCCACACCCGCGCCGAGTATCATCACTCGGGCCGGGGCAATAGTGCCCGCCGCGGTCATCATCATCGGCATACCCCGGTCATACTCATAGGCGGCATCCAGCACTGCTCGATACCCAGAGAGGTTAGTTTGTGAGCTGAGCACGTCCATACTTTGTGCGCGGGTAATACGGGGCACAAATTCGAGGGCCATAGCGGTTATACCCGTTTGCGCATAAGCATTGACCGATTCAGGGGCGTTGTAAGGAGAGAGTAGCCCGAGCAGGAGGGTGCCGGGTTTGATCAGGGCCATCTCATCGAGTTCGCCCTCACCGGTTGCTAATGGCCGCTGAACTTTTAATACAATATCGGCATCGGTATAGAGTTTTTGTGGATCTGTTTCCAGCTTGGCTCCAGCGGCTTCATACTGGCTATCGGTGATGCGGCTTTCCAAACCCGCTCCGGCCTCTACAATCACTTCCATTCCCAAGGCCAGATATTTTTTAACCGTTTCAGGTGTTGCAGCCACCCGTCTTTCATGAGCACGGCGCTCCCTTGGCACAGCTACTTTCATCGTTACTGCCTCTTTTATTGTTGTACTTGAGTCTTTATGAATGTAGGCGTGCATGAGCCGATACGCAAGGCCCGTGTCTAATAATAGATTTTGAATGAAGAGCGCCGGAGCCAGCGAAAAGTCAGGTGGAATTAAGTTGGGTGGAATAACTGCGATGTCCGAGCGGCAGAGGTAGCGGTGCAGCCACCGGGACTGTGCAGAACAGGGATGCTATGCACAAGCCCACAAGGATGTGTTCACGGCGGGTCCCGGAAGCTGTGCCGTGACCTCTGTGTTTTAACCACTGCCTTCAAATAACACTTCTGCTAAAGCACTCCGAACAAACAACGCCGAGATCGTCGCATGGTGTCTGGGACACGCCGTGAATACGGCCCTGTAGGCTTCACTTAAACATCCCTGTTTAAGAGAGTCCCTCACACCAAGCGCCGACCCGGTTCGGTGCCGCATTAAGCTTGGGTGGAATAGCTGCGATGTTCGAGCGGCAGAGGTTGCGGTGCAGCCACCGGGACTGTGTATAGCAGGGATGCTATGCCCAAGCCCACAAGGATGTGTTCACGGCGTGTCCCGGAGACTGTGCCGTGACCTCGGCCAAAACCACTACACTCTGCAAAACCTCTTCTTCATGTTGCTAGCGGGCAACCCAACTAGCGCGCCAAGGGCCAACCCAACGCCACTACAGCAACAGTGGTCACCCCCACCAACAAACTCAAGGGAATTCCTGCACGGATAAAGTCGCTAAAGCGATAACCCCCGGGGCCGTACACCATAAGATTGGTTTGATAACCCAAGGGCGTAGCAAAGCTGGCCGAGGCCGCAATCATCAACGTCAACAAATAAGGTTCGAGATTGAGTTGCGCACGCTCAGTAAATTCCAACACCACCGGCAGCATCAAGATAGCCGCCGCATTATTGGTAATCATCTCAGTTAGCCCCCACACCGCCAAATAAGTCAACGCCAAGAGCAAAACCGGATTCTCCATACCCACCGCCAACAAACCTCCCGCCAACCACTGGGCGACACCAGTTTTATACAGCGCCGTACCCAAAGCAAAGGACGCTGCAATGGTCAGCAACACCGTGGGATCGAGGCTCTTTTGCGCCTGATGCACCGAGCAGCACCCGGTCAGTATCATCGCAGCGGCAGCCAGCAACGCTGCGTTGAGCATAGACAAGACCCCAGTAGCGGCGGTGATAACCAGCAGCAACAAAATACCCCACGACAACCAGGCGTGCTGATGGCGCGGCGCTTCTGTATCCAGATCATTGACCAGTAGAAAATCCTTGTTGTATTGCTGACGACTAACAAAGGCTGGCCGCGCTTCCAGCAACAGGGTGTCACCGGGCTTTAATTTAATGCTGCCCAAGTTCCCCTCTACCCGCTCACCGTTGCGCGCTACTGCCAAGACCACGGCTCCGTAGCGCTCACGAAACAGTGAGTCACGCACCGTCTGGTTAATACAGTTACTGTGCTGGGAAATCACCGCCTCTACCAATCGACGCTCGCGACGCTCCTTGGCCAAAGTGGGCGTCTCTCCGTTGGTGGAGGGAACAATGCCTTTGATACGCAACAAGTCAGAGATAGCTTCCGTATCCCCGGCAAACACCAAACGGTCACCGGCACACAGAGGCTCCTGGGAATCAACTGCCGGCACAATGGTGCCTTCCCGTTCAATTTCCACCAGGTAAATACGTTTAAGGTTGCGCAATCCCGCTTGCAGTACCGTCTGCCCTACCAACGGGCCATCAACGGCGACTGCCACTTCCAAGGTAAATTCGCGCAGGCTACCAAACAGATCTTTTTCCCGACGGTCAGGCAAGAAGGTCGGGAAAACAAAATACATGTAGATCAACCCCACCACTACTACCGGCAAGCCCACGGCGGTAATAGAGAACAGAGAAAAACCCTCCGCACCTGTTAGCGCCTGATATTGTCCATTGACCACCAGATTAGTACTGGTGCCTATCATGGTCAGGGTGCCCCCCAGAATGGCGGCATAACTCAGGGGAATCATTAGCTTGGAGGGGGCCACATCAATGCGTTTAGCCCAGGCCCGCACAGCCGGAATCATGGTGGCAACCACCGGGGTGTTGTTCAAGAAAGCGCTGAGTACGACCACCGGCAAGCCAATACGCATTTGCGCTGCTCGCACAGTGGCGGGATGGCGCAGCACGTGATTGACCAATAAATCTACACCGCCCGAGCCATGAATTCCCGCTGCCACCACAAACATGGCGGCCACGGTTAGCATGCCTTGGTTGCTAAAACCGGCAAAGGCTTCGGGGCCGGTAAGCACGCCCGTTGCGCTCAGGATTACCAGCACCGCCATCATCACCAGGTGGGCACCTATGCGCGTCAAAATCAGCACCAGCAGTGCACCCACGGTTAAGCCCAGCGAAAGAAAACCCTGCCACTCCATAAAAAC
>Ga0209075_1001312_pt1 | contig 23474 bp, 21 predicted proteins | sample Stecom2011_FD_187523 | JGI IMG/M metagenome (GOLD analysis project Ga0209075, IMG submission 187523) | Agricultural soil microbial communities from Utah to study Nitrogen management - Steer compost 2011 (SPAdes) (version 2) | ecosystem: Environmental > Terrestrial > Soil > Agricultural land...
CAAATCCCGAGAACTTCTTAAAAGACTACAAATAATCAATTTTAAATGAAGGAATTCAACTTCCACAAAAGTAATTTTATATAATAAAAGTTGTTATTTCATTTTCTCTCTTAACCAATATGCTCCTAACTTATTTCCATCATATGTAAATTCATAATTTGGAGTGCTGATTAGCCCCATCTTAGCTTCGATACTCATCAATTGTTTACTTCTTGAAATAATTAAATTAAAGTCATTCCCTGCATCAAGCATCTTAAAAAAGCCTTGTAAATCATTATAATCAACACGGAAACCATTAAAAGCGATGATTTCATCGTTCGGAGATAAGCCCGCTTTTTCGGCTGGACTACCAGACTGTACACTAGTAATTATCAATTTCCCATCTTCAGATTTTGTTGAAATTCCCATGGAAATCCTTGTATCTTCAGTCTTTTCAATCGTTAAACCAAGTGGCTTAAAGTATTTAGCAAAAGGAGCTGTTTCGGTCCCGTTTACATACTTATCAAAGAATTCATCCATGTTCTCACCTAAAAATTCTTCGAGAGCCGTTTTAAATTGAAGTGGAGTCATTCCAGTATTTTGTTCTTCATAGAACTCTTTATAAAGCTTTTGCATAAACTCATCTAAAGACTTCTTTCCTTTAGATTTTTCAATCAACATTGCGTCAATTGCATGTGCCAACAACCCTCCTTTGGAATAATAAGAGATATTTGTATTTCGACTATTTTCATTGGGTCTATATGCCTTAATCCAAGCATCAAATGAAGCGTGAGTCACTGGTTGAACTTTATTTCCAGGTGTCCCTTCAACAAAGTTTAATGTACTTTTAAAACGATCTAAATATTCTTGTTCAGAATAAAAACCAGCTCTTCTTAAGATCAATTCATCATAATAAGAAGTAAAACCTTCCATTACCCAAAGAAGGTCTGTATAGTTCTCATTGCTGTAGTCATACTCCACAAGTGCAGCTGGACGCAATCTTTTAACATTCCAAACATGGAAATATTCATGAGCAACTAAAGACAGAAAACTCATATATTTATCAGGACTATAAGTCCATCTATCTACATTTAAAGTTGTTGAGTTCATGTGTTCTAATCCACCCCCACGTGAATCCGTGTTGTGAATAATAAACCAATATTCTTTATTAGGGTTATGTCCAAAAATTGCTGTAGTAGCTTCAACAATCTTAGCCATATCTATCTTTAAACGCTCTATATCGTAATTTCCAGGACCGTACATCGCTACATTATGCTTAATTCCTGCAGCTTTAAAACTAAACTCAACCTGATTACCAATTTCAATTGGCGCATCAGCCAATTCATCAAAGTCTTTAAATGTAAAGGTAGTTGCATTATCATCAGAGCTCACACCGTCTCTCACTATTGCTAAAGGCGATGTAATTTTCTTAAATGATTCATGTGGAATAACAGTTAATTGTCCTCCAAGATGCTTATACCCTTCTGGGAAAGTGAATACACTCGTTCCATTTAAGTAACCATGAGTTTTATCAAGAAAAGAAGTCCTTACGGTTAATTCAAACGCATAAACTTCGTAATTCACAATAACTTTCTTTGCGCTCCCCTTGTTAATTTCCCATTTGTTTTTACTTATTTTCTGAACAGTTAAAGACTTTCCATTTTCGTCTTTTGCTAACATCAAGTTTACATTTTTAGGAAATTCTCTGATTAAGTATGAACCAGGAGACCAAACCGGCATCGTAATCACCAATTTATCTTCAGTAAAATCTGTTAGTGTAGTTTTCACATGAAAGTAATGTGTTTCAGGTGCAGGCATCGAGAGTTCGTGATGAATATTTTGACCTAAAACAGAACTACTTATAAACAGGGCTAAAACGAGTAAACTATAAATTTTCATAATAAATACATTGATTTTCATCAAATATACAATTTACCCAAAGAATTCGTTAATTTTGTGTAATTAGAATCAAATTAACGAACACATGAGATACTTATTTTTATTTACCTTATTGTTTATTTTTGCAGGGTGTAAAGATGACCAAGATAATTCTGCAGAAACAAACACAGGCCTTCAAGAAACAGAACTTATTGAATTGAGAAACAAAGTAGCTCAGTTAGAACTAGAGGGAGAACAAAAAGATGCAGCATTAAATGAAGCTTTTTCATTCTTTAATGAAGTACAATCTAACCTTGCTAAAATCAATATCAAAGAAGATGAGATAAGAGTTAGAAGTACTAATCCAGAATTGACACAAGAGGATCAAGATTGGATTTTACAAGAAATTCAAAATATTAACTTCTTAAGAAAGCAGAATGCTCAAAATGTAAGTACACTGAAGAAAAAAATTGCTGAAAAAGATTTAAAAATTGCTGGACTTGAAAACATGACTGACCGTTTAGTAATGCAAATCCGTGATAGAGATGAACAAATTGCTTCATTACAACGTACACTTGCTGACCTAGACATGGAATATTCAGAGCTTTTCGATGAATACCAACAGCAAGTTGAATTGGCATTAGACGTAATGAAAGAAATGAATACGGTTTACTATGCTTACGGAACGTTAGATGAACTTATTTCTAACAAAGTATTGGTAAGAGAAGGTGGATTTATTGGAATTGGCAAAAAGACTAACATTGCTGAAGATCTAAACCAAGAGTACTTTCAGAAAATGGATAAATCTAAAGTTAAAGAACTAACTATTATCGGAAAGAAACCTGAAATGGTTACAGACCATCCTATTTCCTCGTATGAATGGAAAGGAAATAAATTAATTATTTTAGATGCTGATAAGTTCTGGAGAATTTCAAACTACTTAGTGGTGACCGTTAACTAGGATGATTTATATAATATTCTAAGAGCGAGACATATGTTATTATGTCTCGCTCTTTTGGTATCTAATTGTTTATTAATTAAACTCTAATATCAAAGAAAAGTAAAACCTATCCTCCTTTTCGTTTAGTTCTGTACCCCTTAGTATTCAAAATATCAAGTACTTTATCTCTGTGGTTTCCTTGAATAAGAATCTCTCCATCTTTAGCCGAACCCCCTACTCCACAAGCAGATTTAAGTTGCTTAGCTAAATCTTTTAGATCATCATCAGTACCAACAAAACCCTCAACTAGAGTAACGTCTTTCCCCTTTCTTTGCTTCCTATCAATAGAAACATATAAAAGCTGTTGGTTATTGGGAAGGGTTTCTTCTTCAAGTCCTTCTTCGTTATCATATTCGAAATCGGGATTCGTACTATAAACTACTTCACTTCTCCTGTTGTCTTTCTTTTTCATCACTTTTTATTTATCACTTTCAATAGATTCAATTCTCAATAATTTTAACAGTCTTTGAATGGATCGACTATTCTCTTCGGAATAGACTGCATCAGATATTTTCTCTTTCTCTTTTTGAGTTAGATGCCATGAAAGTGAGATTTTATCATTAAAATTTTCTCTCAAATTAAAAGTCACCACTTCAATAGGATAATTCATCGATCGAATCGCAGTGGAAAATAATTCATCTTGATTAAAGTCTTGAACCCTTGGAAAATTACCATACATATTACCAAAAGGAAGTAATAAACGGTCAAACAATCCAATATTTTTATAAGTCTCACCAATCAATGTCTTTTTAGTATCTCTTACTTTTAATATAATTACTCCGCTCGTGTTTTCTTGTAACCATTTTCTTAAAGCAATCAAATAACGAACGGTAGTTTTAGAACCATAATTATCTCTAATCCCTGCATCCATTACCTGCATTCCTGGCTCAGTAGGCATGGTAATCATAGGCATGATATATGGGAAAGTAGCACTCATTCTTAAAACAGAGGTAAAGTTCACATCACCAGGCTTATTGTCCTTGAAATATTTCAAGTATTCAATATTTTCAATTTGAGGATTAAGTCCCACTCTTTCATCTAGTTGATCTGTAGCTTGAAGATAACCATGGTGTTGAGAACTAACTAGCAATCTACGTCCATCATTTATAATAGTTGGAGTAAAGATCATGGTTGGAATTTGTCCCGAACGCTCATAAGATTCATAAGATTCTAACGTACGATCAAAAGCACCGTTGAGGTTTGAAATCAACTCCTGTTCAAAAGCATACCCTCTATCTTTATTATATTGGTGTGTATTAATTTCAACTTTTTGAAAACGGAAAAATAAATCATTTGTAGAAATTGAAAAAGACAATCTATTTAATAAATCCTTTGAAATATTTGATAAATACTCTTTGTTTAAACGTGAGATAATAGTGCTGTCATTTTCCATCATTATCAAATCTCGATAATACGCTGCACCTATCATTCCTCCTGATGCACCCGTTATCATTTGAACATGTTTAATAAATTTCCTATCACTTAAACTATCTAGCTCTTGCAGGATTTTAAAAGTCCATGTTGCACTTCTTAACCCCCCTCCACTTGTGTTTAAAATAATTAGTTTAGGTTTATTTTCTCCTGTATTCCTCTTCCAATTTTCAAGTGTTTTTACATAATTTTCATAATCATGCTGAATAGTTGATTCTGTGTACTTCAAATCATAAAGTGATTCTTTCGTATAGTTTACAAGGTTTTGCCTTTGATATGAAAGTCCAAAAGCAAAGCTCTTAAATTGAAAAAACTCAGTTTTTGTACTCAAAAAGTTAATCAATAGGAAAGTACCAACGATTAAAGGGTAAGTCCAAGCATTAAACCAAGAAAACAAAGCGCTAACTAACATAATAACAATCGTTAAGATCATCATTACGCTCACACTAGCTGGAACTTGAAAAAATTCATAATCTCTAAAAAAACCTATAGAAATATAGGAAACAACCAACAACACCTCAAAAACAGAAGCGTTAATATGATTTTGTGAAAATACCTTGTTAAGCACATTAATATCATAATGTGAACTACTTCTTGATTGCCTAATCCTAAACTTTGAACCAATATAATAATACTGATCTACATTTTTATCCATAAAAGGTTCATACCAAGTTTGCTTTCTATGCAGTGTAGCTTTTATATTACTTGACTTATCTTGAAATTCTTCGGACTTCTTTCCTGTCATTGAGAACAAATCTTTATTGGTTGGAAAGAAATAAAGCAGGGAAAATAAGATGAAAATTAGTACTCCTCCTATTAGAGCTAAAATTCTAAAAATAACTTCTGAATTTTCTAAATACTCTTGACTCTTTTGAAAATAATAGATATTCACGCAAAGGTTAATAATAAAGACCAAAGGAATGAGACTGTTATTAATAGAAAATTTATAAAAAGGACGAGACAAAGTTGCTATAAAAGGATATTTTGGCCCTAACTGAATATAACTATATATATGATAAGACATGAAAAAACCACCGATACTCGCGCCTAAAAGAAAAAATGCAATTGGAGTAGATGATCCGCTGTATTCAGGTGATAAAAACAAATACGGAAGTCCAATTCCTGTTCCTAAATAGTCATTAATCGTTGCGAAAAGAAATATCCAATAAAACAATACAACAAGATTGTATTTAACTTGTGAGAACAACAAGTTGATGGGAAAAAAAGCACGGATAGCTTTTAGAAAATTTAAGATACTCTTAATCATAGATTAAATATACGTATTCCGATTTAAAAATTGACGTTCCGTAATAAAATCACTAACAAGATAAGCCAATGTTTTTCCAACTATACGATCTTCGAGTTCATTCGTTGGAGCACCTTCGGGCAAATGCAAATAAGCTACTTTTTCAATACTTGCCATTTGACTTATATAAATACGTGCTGTTTCTATTGATATTCCCACAGGAGAATAGGCGCTACTAGGCATTCTTTCAATGGTATCCATATCCAATTCTATACCAACATAATCTTGAGATTTGGACAAATCATGAGCTAACTCTTTAAAGTCATTCATGTAATTCCGCTTACTCAATAAGTATTCTTCGTTAAAAGTAAAGTAATGACCATCTCTTCTCAAGTCATCTATTATTTGTTGACTATTGTAGCGTTGATGAAGCCCTAAAACATGATATTTTTTAAGAAATCCTTTATTAAAAGCGTATGAAAATGGATTGCCAGAATGTCTGCCTTCCAACAATCTATAATCGGCATGTGCATCAAGATTAACAACTTGAAGGTATTTCCCATGACTCATATTAGCAGACTTCATCAAAGGAAATGCATTGTTATGTCCACCACCAATTAAAATTGGAATTTGATGTACAGCTAGTGAACTCAAGATATATACTAAAAAATCATCCAGTTCTTCAACGCATTTAAACAAATCATCTTCCACAAGATCTTTCGTTACAACCTTACCTAAAACATGAATTTCATCGCCGCTTAAAGTTTCATTCGATTGCATATTCAGAAAACTACTCAAAAATGCTTTGAATCCATGCTCTGCTCCTGCTCTTCCTTTATTAGCACGTGGACCTATAGATTCTTCTACACCTATAATAACGTACTTTGCATTCGTAAAATTAGAAAGTTTTTCACCCAATTTAGTTTCTCCCTCTCGTTTAGAAAGGAAACTTTGAATTGCAAGATCATCAAACGGCTGAAATTCAAAAAGAGTTGATTGATTATTCATCATTCTTTATTTTTTCAATGAAAATAATGAAACAAAATCAGCTGGAGGTGTCGTTGGTCTCATATTTATTTTATCGACAAAAACTAGGGTTGTATCGGCTGTTGAAATCAATTCTCCTTTTTCATTTTTAATCTCATACTCAAAATACAAACGCACACCTTTTAATTTCACAATTCGAGTAGTAATTGTTAATAAGTCATCGTAATAAGCCGGTGCGATATATTTAACACTAAAACTGGAAACAGGTAACATAATGCCTTTTTCTTCCATTTCTTTATAAGACATTCCTAAACTTCTTAAAGCTTCAACTCTACCCACTTCAAAATACTGCGCGTAATTACCATAATAGCAATATCCCATTTGGTCAGTTTCACTATATCGCACACGAATTTCGATATCAGCAGTGTGTAAAAAAGTGTTATTTTGAATCATTATTTATTTATCTTATTAAGTCAATATTATGAAAAAGATATGTATATTGGAAAGCAATATTATACAATAATCTAATCTGCTTTAATTTGTCATTTTGTCGATTAATATAACATTATTTTGGGACGAACTAGATTAAACGTTAGATAATTTTATAAATAAGTTAGAAGTAAAATATTTGTAAAAGTCAATAGGGTTTTGATTTTTTTCTTAACTATTTTATTCAAATATTTGCTGTTGTTAAGAAGGATGGGAAGCACATCTTTTTAGACAATATGTTATTTTGCTATAAATGCCTTAAATTAATTAAATGAGCCAGTTACATGAACAAAAATGGGAAGCGTGTCTTAAAGTAATTAAAGATATTATTCCTTTACAAGCTTTTAAAACTTGGTTTTCACCGATTGTACCTGTGAAGTTAGATGGAGATGTATTAACAATTCAAGTTCCATCACACTTTTTCTATGAATGGTTAGAAGAACACTACATTGGATTACTTAAAAAAGTAATCAAAAAAGAATTAGGTTCTAATGGTCGTTTAGAGTACAGTATTATCATGGAGCGTAACACACCTAACTCAACTCCGTACACCGTAAAAATTCCTACATCAGGAAGAACGTCATTAAAAAACTCTCCGGTTTCTGTACCGTTAATGGTTGGAGATGATCATATACGTAATCCGTTTGTGATACCAGGATTGAAAAAGATTGATGTTAATTCAAATCTTAATCCTTCTTCTTCTTTTGAAAATTTCGTTGAAGGAGATTGTAACCGTTTAGCAAGATCAGCAGGATATGCTGTTGCAAATAAGCCTGGAGGAACTGCTTTTAATCCATTGCTAATCTATGGTGGTGTTGGATTAGGTAAAACACACTTAGTTAACGCTATTGGAATAGAAATTAAAAATAAATTCCCGAACAAAACTGTACTTTATGTTAGTTCAGAGAAGTTTGTACACCAGTTTATAGATTCGATTAAAAACAATACCTCAAATGACTTTGTACATTTCTATCAAATGATGGATGTATTGATTATTGATGATGTTCAGTTCTTCTCTGGTAAAGAAAAGACACAAGATGTTTTCTTCCATATATTTAACCATTTACACCAAAATGGGAAACAAATCATTTTAACATCTGATAAAGCGCCTGTTGACATTCAAGGAATGGAGCAACGTTTATTGAGTAGAATGAAATGGGGATTATCTGCAGATTTACAAGCACCAGAATTAGAAACACGTATTGCAATTCTTGAAAAGAAAATGTACGGTAATGGTATAGAACTTTCTAAAGAAGTGGTTGAATACCTTGCATACAGTATCAATACAAATGTTCGTGAAATTGAAGGAGCTTTGAACTCTCTTATTGCACAAGCATCGTTAAACAAAAAAGCAATCACCTTAGATTTAGCTAAGCAAATGATTGATAAGTTTGTTAAGAACACAGCTAAAGAAGTATCTATAGAATACATACAGAAAGTAGTTTGCGATTATTTTGATATTGAAATTGAAATAATGAAATCGAAAACTAGAAAAAGAGAAATTGTTCAAGCACGTCAAATCGCAATGTTCTTCTCTAAGAAGATGACCAAATCATCTTTGGCAAATATTGGAGCTCACTGTGGTGGAAAAGATCACGCTACTGTTCTTCACGCTTGCAGAACGGTAAACAACCTTTCTGAAACAGATAAAAACTTTAAAGCTTATCTAACAGATTTAGAAAAGAAATTATCTATTCAGTAATTGAAAATAAATATTTATAAAAATACCGAATGGAACTGCCATTCGGTATTTTTTTTGAGTACAATTCTCTTATTTTAGCTACTTTTGCAACATGCTCTATGCAGTAACAGACTTAGAAACAACCGGAGGAAGTATCAAAAACTCAAAAATAACTGAGATTTCGATTTTCATAACTGATGGATATAAAATTATAGATGAGTTTACGTCATTAATTGATCCTGAACAACCTATCCCCTACTTTATTTCAAAATTGACAGGGATTAATGATGAAATGGTTGAAAATTCACCTAAATTTTATGAACTTGCTAAAGAAATTATAGAGTTTATTGGTGATGCTGTTTTTGTAGCTCATAACGTTGGTTTTGATTATAATGTGTTACGTAGCGAATACAGATCCCTTGGATATGAATTCAGAAAAGAGCACCTATGTACTGTTAAATCTTCTCGACAAATTATTCCAGGCTATGCTTCCTATAGTTTAGGTAAACTCACCGATGAACTTGGAATAGAACTCGTAGGAAGACATAGGGCCCGCGGTGATGCTTTGGCTACAACGGAGTTATTTCATTTATTGTTCAATAAGAATCATGAGTTACTCAATAGCTTTATTCAATCAGACATCATTCCCAAACATTTACACCCTGGTTTAGACTTTGATGCTATAGAAGATATTCCTAAAAAAACTGGTGTCTATAAATTCTACGACGAAGAAAGTCGATTGATTTATATCGGTAAAAGTAAAAATATCAGAAGTCGTGTTCAACAACATTTAAAAAATATTAAATCTAAAAAGGCAATAGACATGTCTAAAGAGATTGTTCGTGTTGAATATGATGTTACGGGCTCTGAAACTATTGCACTAATTCATGAATCGAATTTAATTAAAAAATACAAGCCTCAATTTAACAGACAGCTGCGTAAAGACAAGTATCCTTATGGACTTTATACTTTTGAAGATGGAAAAGGATACATCAACTTACACCTTGATTTAATAAAAAATAGACAAGACACACCGCTTACTACTTTTTCAAATAGAAAAGAAGGAGTAAGCTTTCTAGAACGCACAGTTATTGAAAATAAATTATGTCAAAAATTAACCGGACTTTATCCTACACAAGCATCTTGTTTTCAATATCACACCAAAGAGTGTTTCGGTGCATGTATTGGTGAAGAAAGTCCTGACGATTACAATCAACGCCTCAAGGTTCTTATTGATGGACTCAACTTTGAATTAAGCAGTTTTTTCATTGTAGACAAAGGAAGAAGCAGTAATGAACTGGCTTTACTCATGGTTGAAAGAGGAACCTTTATTGGTTATGGATACTTACCAGTGCAAAACAATGACCGTTCAATCGAAACATGGAAAGAGGTAATCAACCACTATCAAGAAGATAGAGACATTAGATTAATTATCAATAGGACATTGAGAATTAAGAAAGGAATTGAGATTAGAAGGTTTTAGTATTTGGAAGAATTAGATTATAGCTGTATTAGAAACCTTTAAAACCACCTTTTCAAGTTGAGCATCCTCAGGAATAGTTACTCCTATCACATCTTCAAAATAGCTTTCAAAATCTATACTTGTAGGAGTAAATGGTTTTGCGATTTCATTAATTGAAATAATTCTATCTAAAGCAAGATTTGTCAGCGTATCATACGCTGGAGATTGCCCAAATACAAACCAACGATTATTGTACTGCTTAAGATGATACGGTGAAATTTCATACTTCTGTGGTACTTCACTTTTATAACTTTGATATTCTACAGCAATCATTCTTTCGTGACGTATCGCATTATAAATAGGAGTAAAAAACTCCATTCCTTTCAAATACGGATTCTCTTGAAATGAAATATGTGGATTCTTATCTTGATTAGATATCCCAGGCAGTTGGTCATTTAAACGCACTTTCAATTCATCCACCCATTCAAAATTAGGTAATCCTTGAAAACGTGAAAGAATTTCTAATGCTTGCCGAATATGGTGTTGCTCTTTGGGAGATACATCTTTCTTGTTTATCGAAAAATCAGGATCTGTATATCGGTGATAACTTCTTCTACCATCTTTATAAGCTTCTATGGGAGCTGAAAAACCTTGATCGCTTTTCATAAAACGTAAATCGTCATAAACTTGCCGCTTTTTAATTCCGTTATCTACTCCTGTAAAGTTATATATTTCTTCATTGCAGAACTCGACCAAATCATCGATATAATATTTCCGGCCAGGATTACTTAAACATTTGTCAAGTGCATTATAGCGAATTGTAGCGTGTTTATTTGTTGCCATAATTAAGGTGTTTTGGTGAAAATAGTAATTAAAATCCCAAAATCCAGACCTAAGCTTATAACTTTAACATCCTAAAACCTTACCCTCGCAACACCAAACGCCGTAGAAATACTATTTGCATCTTTTAAGAAGAAAGAAAGTGCATCACGTGATGAAATTCCGAATTCAAACGCACCATCTTTTAGAATGAAGTTTATTCCAACAGGGATATTGTGTTCATATGCACCACCTCCAAAATAACCTGCACTTAATTGAAGCCATTTAAGAGGACGAATATCTCCACCAAATGAAACAACAGCATTTTGTAAACTTCCAGGATTGTCCTTATTGAATGGAGCTACCACATCAAAACCTACATTCAGTTTTTTCTCAAAGAATGAAATACTTCCACCCATTCTAAAGTTTGATGGGTTTGAAATAATTATTTGCTCCTTACCTTCAAAGTGTAATAGACCTCCTTCATCAGCAAGTTCATTCATTGCTTCTGGAATTGCAGCGTTATCAATACCAGGTAAAGAATAAGAACCTACAAGCGTATCGCGAACAGAATAAACATCTCTTTTGTAAGTCACTGATCCGATATTATTAACTGCTGCTGCCAATCGAATTCTATCTAAAAGGATTACACTAGCTGAAAAGTCTAAACCATATCCTTTCCCAACAGATTCAGGCATAAATCCACTATTAGAAGGGTTTTGTTGACCATCAAAATTGATGTTGAAAAATGGTGAAACAGCAGCGTTTACAGACAATCCATCTGCATTAGACTCCATATCAAACATAGCAATTGACTGTATATATCTAGCTCCAACACCTCCATAAAGAGCGAATTTTTCCGGATCGCCTAAAATTTTACGACCGTATCCAATATTATAATGTCTGGTCCATAAAAACTTAATCCTTGAATCTCTGGTAATATCACTAATCAGCAATGGATTATTTATATCACCACGAATTACAGCTGATAATGTATCGTTTGAAAGTGAGTTAGAATTAGCAATTGTTGTAGTATCGCCATTCATTGCAATAGTCAGTGAATCAAATACACTGCTTAATTTCCCTCTAAAAAGAATATCAGTAGTTTGACTATTCAATTGAGAGAACCAATCATAGTTTTCATTAATTGAGATTGCAATTCCTCCAAATTTTTCAGATTGGAAAGATGCTCCAAACCAATTAAAATTAGCATTAATTGCAATTCCAGACTCAGCATAATCTGCTGCTGCATTTCTTTGCTGTTCAAAGTTAAAACCTGAGCTATTTCCAGAGATTTGATTCTTAATTCCAGTAAAGGCATTCTTTAATCTTGTTTTATCTAAAGATGGACTTGAGATACCTGCAGAAAACTCAGTTGTTCCTAACGTAAATCTTTTATCTTCAAATCCTGTTCCCCAACCTAAAGCAGAGCTATTGATTCCCAACGAATGATAATCAGTTAAAAATGTTGTTGCTACTCCTTTTCCAACCGCTGTATATGCGATTCCTTGTGATTGAGAAAAAGATACTGTTGCAGATAAAAGCATAAATAATGCTCCAAAAATTTTATTATTTTTCATGATTGTGTGGTTATATTATTCTAAGTTTCTTTTTCGAATTAAGACAAGTGACGATTCAGAGAGTTCTTGTATAAAGTAAACATCCCTAAATCCATCATTACTAACTAATTTTATAATATTATCTTTTTCAATAAAGAACCATCTCTTAGGATTCCTAGAAATTGAGTTAAAGCCTGAATCACATCCTTTAGTAAAAACAAACTCTACAGATCCAGAAGAACGAAACGACCATTGGTGTTCTCCACAATCATTTTCATTACAACCAGGACTCGCTTGTTGAAAAACGATAGTATCCACATCTTGTTCAAAGTCTAATACATTACAAACACGCCAAGTTGCAATTAAATCATCTTTCGAGTATGATACAAACTCATCTTGAGCATGAATATGTGAAAAGAGAGAATAAATAAATATTAAGGCTAGTAATGTGTTTTTCATAGTTTAAATATAATAAATAATCGTAATTAAAACAGTCGTTTACAATTTTCTCAATATTCGATTGTATAAATATGGAGAAATAAACACTACTTAAAACAAAGTATAATATTAAAACTATCTAACGGGAAAATTATAGGTCTGGTTGGAAGGATAAGTCTTTAAGCTAAACTCTCCATTTTCTAGCACTCCATAAGTATAGTATTTCAGCCAGTCACCAAGGTTAAAATAAGTACTATTATCACCTACTTTAATAGCAAGAGGTAAGTGACGGTGTCCAAAGATAAAGTAATCTACATGTTGATTTTGAAGTTCTTCTTTAGCGTATATAGCTAACCATTCTTTGTCTTCACCAAGAAAACGTTCATCTTCATCACCTGTTGCCGCTCTACTGGATTTTGAAAAATAATTTGCTATACCAATACCAAAATTTGGATGTAAACGAGCAAAACACCATTGAAAAAAACGATTAGCAAATACTTTTTTGATAAACTTATATCCCCTATCTCCTGGTCCAAGTCCATCACCATGACCAATGAAAATCTTTTTTCCTTGCGCTTCAAAGAGAAATGGAGACCTGTGCATTTTTATTCCTAGTTCCTTTTCATGGTAACCAAACATCCACATATCATGATTTCCAGTAAAAAAATGAATTGAAATACCCTGATCTGTTAATTCAGCAATCTTACCTTGTAAACGGACAAATCCTTTTGGAATAGCATGTTTATACTCAAACCAGAAATCAAAAATATCCCCTACTAAATATATAGCTTCCGCATCGTTCTTGACTTTATCTAGCCATTGAACAACTAGCTTTTCACGTTCAAGACTCTTTTCATAAGTAGGAACACCCAGGTGAAAATCAGAAGCGAAATATATTTTCTTACTTGAAGCTGACATTCTAGCTATTGATCAAAAATATTTTTCAAAGTATTAGCCAACTCCTGTCCTCTTAGATTTGTTCCAATCACTTTTCCTTCTCTATCAATAAGTACAGTAAAAGGAATAGAAGAAACTTTGTATAATTTTGCAGCAGGAGAACTCCAGAATTTTAAATCAGAAACATGTGCTTCCCAAAGTAATCCATCTTGCTCAATCGCCTGAACCCATGCGCTTTTAGTTTTATCTAAAGAAACAGAAAACACTTCAAATCCTTGGTCGTGGTATTCTTTGTATAGATTTACAACATTTGGATTCTCTCTACGACAAGGTCCACACCAAGCCGCCCAGAAATCCAGCAAAACAATTTTTCCTTTATAATCTGATAAACGAATAGTATCTCCTTCAGGATTTGGTAAAGCAATCTCTTTAGCCACAGAACCTGGAGCAATTGGCATTCGTGCAATCATCTGAGCCTTATTCGATTCATACTCTTTATATAAACGTTGAATAGTTGGGCTTTCTCCAAAACTATTTTTCAAATTATTAATAAGCGTTTCATAAATTTCAAATTCCTGCTCAACATTAATTGAAGAAACAGCAGCAACTAAAGCTGGAGAAGTAGCATTTTCAGCAATAAATCTTTGACGCTCTCCCATGAATGATTGATATGTACTTTGGAATTGCTGTTGAATTTCCTGTTTTCTATCTTGATTTGCTTGTAAATAGCTATTTGCAGAGTCTAATGCTTGTTTATATTGTGCACTAACACGAAGAAATTCTAACAAAGAGGTACTTGATTCTGAGTTTACGATATTAGAGTGAAAAAACAACTTACTTCCATCTCCATAAACTTTTACAGTATCACTTCCTTCAATAATGATATTTATACTCTGGTTGTCTTCCAAACTCAAAATATAATAGTCTTTATCTCTTAACGATACAGTTTGTTCGAAAAAACCTTTTTCATCAAGTAGTATTGAAGCCACTACAAGGTTTTCCTTACCATTGTTTTGTATCATTTTAAGTGTATCACTCGAAGTATTGAATATTTGTCCTTTAATAACAAAGGAGAATTGTTCTTGAGTAAACCCTAGAGTTGAAGTTAAAATAAAAGTAAATAATGTTAATGTACGTATCATAGTTTATTGTTTATTTTCCGAAGAGCTCTTGCAATTTTCTTTCCAAAGATGGTCCTCTTAATTTTTCAGCAATAATTTTTCCTTCTGGATCGATTAAAACAGTGTGTGGAATTCCGTTGAATTGATATTTTTCAACCATTGACGTCTCCCAACCTTTTAAATCACTTACATGGTAATCCCATATCAATCCATCTGCTTCAATGGCTTGTTTCCATTTACCTCCATCTTTATCTAAAGAAACACTGAAAATTTCAAATTTATCTCCTTTGTACTTATTATATAGTCGAACTACATTTGGATTCTCTACACGACAAGGTCCACACCAAGAAGCCCAAAAGTCAATCAAAACATATTTTCCACGTAAAGAAGAAAGTTTCATTTCTTCTCCAGCTGGATTAGGTAAAGCTATTTCTGGAGCGATATTTTTCTCTTTAAAGTCTTTGTAATCCTTTAAACTTTGTTGCAATTGAGCAACTTGTGAACCTATATTAACAGTCATCGGATGGCCTGGATAGCTTTCTTCATAACCTTTATGTAGAACTTTTAAAACCTCTATGTTCTTTGGGTCATAGTTGTCGTAGCCCATCATAGGCATTAAGTTTGTCATTAAAAGAATATGCGCTGGATTTCCTGGATCTTTTCGTATTTCACTAATAATATAACGGTCCATTGGTTCTTTTTTGTCCATCACCATCTGCATTAGCTTCTCTTGCTCATATTCTTGAGGATTTACAATCGACATTTGCCAATCGATGAATTTTCTCATTTCCCGCATGTAACCATTGAGTGGTTCAGCCCATTGCGTTCCTTCATACACAACAGATCGGTTAAAATCATTGAAGTCCAATTGAAGTGTTAAGTTATCTTCCGGCACTAAAGTCATCGGAATAACCTTTGGTTCTTGTCCTTGCTGAACTCTTCCCTCTACTCTTAATTGGTAAAGTCCCATTGCTTCAATAGCTCCTTTCAATTGAAAGTTACCATCAGCATCTGTTGTTGCTTTATTAATTATGATTGCACCTCTATCGGTACTTGCTTCAAGAATCAAAGTAGCATTTGCACCATTTTTGACATTACCACTAATCGTAACGTTAGGAACTGCATTAGGGTCCTTCATCATTTGACCTCCTTCATTTGTTGAAGTAGACACTTCATTTTCTGTTGTTTCCTTAGCTTTCGAAGTGTTTTCTTCAGAAGCACAAGCAAAAAACAAAGTGCTTAATGCTAAAATATATATACTTATCTTAATCATATTAATTTTCATCTAAAAGTTGACGCATTAGTTTATTTGCTGACTTTGGATCAGCTTTTCCTCCTGATGCTTTCATTACTTGTCCCATAAAGAACCCGACCAATTGCTTTTCTCCGTTTTTATAACGTTCAGCCTCTTCAGGATGTTGCTTTATAACATCTTTAATAACAGCAGAAATCGAATCCTCATCACTATCTTGAATTAAATTCAACTCTTCAGCAATTTTCTTAGCTGATTCATTTGGTTTTTCAAGAAGGACAGGGAACAATTTTTGTCCTGCAACTGAATTCGAAACAAACCCCCCGTCGATAAGTTCAATCAACTCAGCTAATTTTTCAGCTTTGATAGGAAATTCTTCAATAGATTTCCCTTGTTGATTCAAATAAGAACGCACTTCTCCATTCATCCAGTTCGATGCAGACTTGTAATTCTTTGTATGTTTTATCAAGGCTTCAAAATATTCAGCAAATGGCTTTGTCGAAATAATATTTGTAGCATCGTATTCTGAAAGCTTTAACTCTTTGGTATATTTTTCAAATAGAGCTTTAGGCAAAGTAGGCATTTCAGCTTTAATTGCTGCTACCTGCTCTTTTGAAACATATATAGGTTGTAAATCTGGCTCTGGAAAGAAACGATAATCGTTAGCATCTTCTTTTGTACGCATAGAAATAGTACGCATATTTACAGCATCAAAAGAACGTGTTTCTTGATCTATAATTTCTCCTTTTTCTAGTAATTCAATGTGTCTGTCAATTTCAAAATTAATTGCACGCTGCACATTTCGCATAGAATTCATGTTTTTGACCTCTACTCTACGTCCATATTCTTTAGCTCCTATTTTACGAACAGATATATTAGCATCGCAACGTAAATTACCTTCCTCCATGTTTCCATCACAAATTTCTAAGTAACGAACCAACTGACGAATTTCTGTTAAGTAAACATAAGCTTCATCACCACTACGCATATCTGGCTCTGTCACGATTTCAAGCAAAGGTGTTCCTGCACGGTTCAAATCTACAAGTGTATCGTAAACATCCACATCGTGAATACTCTTTCCGGTATCTTCCTCCATGTGAATCCTGGTAATTCCAACATATTTAGTTGTACCATCCTCCATTTGAAGGTCAATTTTCCCATTCGCACAAATAGGCGTTTTATCTTGCGTAATTTGATATCCTTTCGGTAAATCTGGATAGTAATAATTCTTTCTATCAAAATGCTGATGTTCTGCAATCTCACAATTCAACGCCAATCCTAACTTTATAGCATATTCAATTGTTTTCTTGTTCATCTTCGGAAGTGTTCCTGGATGCCCTAAAGTGATTGCACTTACATTTGTATTCGGACGTGCTCCATACTCATTTGCGTCGCTGGAGTACGCTTTGGTTTTGGTTAACATCTGAGCATGAACTTCTAGTCCAATTACCGCTTCATATGTTGCTTTTACCTCTTTTGATACCATTTATTCTCTAAAATGTGTTTAAACTCGAGCGATTAACTCTTTTATAATTTTGGTCATTTTTGGTTCCTCTCGGTTTGCTACATCAATAACATCCTGACCTGTAACTTTAACAATTTTACCTTCGACTCCTAAATCTGTAATAATAGAAACCGCAAAACAAGGGATTTCCATATGACGTGCCACAATAACTTCTGGAACAGTAGACATTCCGACAGTATCTGCACCAATAATACGAATCATTTTATATTCTGCTGGTGTCTCCAACGTAGGACCTGTTAGACCCGCATAAACTCCTTTTGCTATACGAATATCTAACTCTCCAGCAATTTTCTCAGCTAATTCAATCATGCCAACATCATAAGCATCACTCATATCAGGAAAACGTGGCCCTAATTCGTCAATATTCTTTCCAATTAATGGATTATTTGGGAAAAGGTTAATATGATCGGTTATCAACATGATTTCTCCAATTTTAAAGTCTGGATTAACTCCTCCCGATGCATTACTTACAATCAACCGTTCAATTCCTAAAGCTTTCATTACACGCACAGGAAAAGTACATTGTTGTAAGGTATAGCCTTCGTAATAATGAAAACGACCTTGCATTGCCATTACTTGTTTACCACCTAATTCTCCAAAAATTAATCTTCCGCTATGTCCTTCTACTGTTGAAACAGGGAAATGAGGAATGTCTTCATATGAGATTTGATCTGTAATATTGATTTCATTTACCAAACCTCCTAATCCTGTTCCTAAAATCACACCAATTTGTGGTTTTACTTCAGTTTTTGACTGAAGGTATTTTACTGCTTCATTGATCTGCGTTAACATAGCTTTCTATTTTCTTTAATAATTCAATTTCTTCGTCAATTTTAACTGACATCTCTTGATAAAACCAAGAATAAGACTGAATGTTTGTTTTCACTTCTGAATTCATCAATCGAACTGCATCCTTTTCAGTCGTCACAATAATTTTTTCAGCAGAGACAAAGTTATCAAATATTTTGTGAATTTTCTCAATATCCTTGACAGTATAGTCATGATGATCGCCGAACTTTAAATGGGTAACACTAGAATGCTGTTCTAAATGTGCTATCAATGGTTGGGGATTACCTATTCCAGTCACTAGCAATATATCTTTCGGTGCCTGTATTGCTGTTTTGGATTGAAGATTAACCAAGTTTCCATAATCAATTGATGAAAAGAAAGTTGGAACTCCTGACTTTAACTTAAGTCTCTCAATAAACTCATTTTTTTGTGTTTCATTAAGAAAGCTAGGTGATTTGGTAACAATCACAATATCTGCTCGGTTTCTTCCTGATCTAAACTCTCTGAGTCTTCCTGCTGGCAGAACATAATCTTTAAAAAAAGGCTTGTTATACTCTGTGAGTAAGATATTGCAATCTCTATGAAGATAGCGGTGTTGGTATCCATCATCCAAAACGATTACTTCTAATTCAGGATAGCTTTCCAACAATTTTTGAGCGCCTTCTACTCTCTTTTCACACACTGCAACTTCTGCTTTTCCTTCAAATTTCTGAGCGTAGTTTAATGCTTCATCTCCAACCTGTGTTACATCAGCACTTGCCGTTACTTTGACAAATCCTTTTGATTGACGTCCATAACCTCTAGAAAGTGCAGCCGTTTTATATTTCTTTGTCAAAGCTTCTAACAAAAATTCAACATGCGGAGATTTTCCTGTTCCCCCTACTGAGAGATTTCCTACTGAAATAACTGTAGAATCGACTTTTATTACCGGCTTAATATTTTTATTGAATTGCCAATTTCTTATGGCCATAATTAGACCATATATCAAAGAGAAAGGAAGCAATATCATCCGGAATAAAATCATCAAGTCAAAAATAGAAAATTCTCGTCGATTAGCTAAGTTTCGCTTGCCAATATTCGTAGGCTTTCACCTCTCCAGTATCAAGTTTTATGTCGAATGAAATTTTATAGGCTTTTTCTATTTGAAAATATACTTCATTTTTAAAAATATTTCCTGCATAAACAAATGTGTGATATTCTCCATTTTCACCACAGATATCAATGTCTTTAGGTAGGTTTTCAATTAATTCTAAAGAAAGATCTTGACCAATGAATGATTCGCCTAACTTATCAGCTTGTGTTGTTATAATTTTCACTTTGAGTCCAGATTTTAGGAAGGACTGCATGGTTTCTTTAGGAGAATTACCCCAAATAGGTTCTACAACTTCAATTCCGTGTGGATTCAGTTTACTTTCTCGATAGGTTCTTATTTCATCTAAGTACAAATCTCCAAATATAAAATGTGCTACTCCTCTACTCTTAAAGTATTCAACCGCTTTGAGCATTTTGTTTTCATAATCGTTAGGTGATTTATTAATAAATATGGGATACAATTCTATTCCAATGGCTTGAGCTTGTTTTTCCATTAAAGACAGAGGTACTGAATGTGCAGATGAACTTTCGTCGGCTTCATTAAAAGTCGTCAACAAGGCAATGACTTCAAATTCATTTTCTTGAAGAACTTTTTGAAGGGCTAAAGCGGAATCTTTTCCACCGCTCCAATTGAAGACTGCTTTTTTACGCTGAGATTGTTGCATTTTTTTTGATAAAAATAGTTATTAATTGTTGAGCGGCTTTAATGTTTGGAAACACAAGTTTATGAGTTCACGAAATGAAATCTTTCCATCGATGATTAATTTTAAAAAAAACAAACTTATTATCATCTGCTTTATCCTCCCTCTCGGTCTCCCTCCAAAGGGAGAAGTGCTTCGGGCCTACACTTCTTCCTTTGAAGTTCACTAATAAAATAACTCTTAACCATTTTTCCATCTGCGTAAAAACGAATATAAACAATCATTCAGTTCCTCCTTTCAACTTTTAACATTGAATAATTGTTAAATTTGTATTTTTAAACAAAAAAGTTAATTCAATGAAAGATACTGCGCTATCACAAGTACATGCAGAGTTAGGGGCTAAGATGGTTCCTTTTGCTGGTTATAATATGCCTGTTCAATATGCAGGATTAAAACATGAACACGAAGTTGTAAGAACTAAAGTGGGGGTTTTTGATGTTTCTCACATGGGTGAGTTCTTTGTTAGAGGTGAAAATGCAGAGGCTTTACTTCAAAAAGTAACCAGTAATGATGTTAGCAAACTAGCTGTTGGAAAAGCACAATACTGTTACTTGCCAAACAATGAAGGTGGTATTATCGACGATTTAATCATTTATAAAATCGCGGATCAAGAGTTTATGTTAGTTGTAAACGCTTCAAACATTGAAAAAGATTGGAAATGGATTAATTCTCAAAATGATGTAGGCGCTGAGCTAGCAGATGAATCTGATGAATGGAGTATTTTAGCTATTCAAGGTCCAAAAGCTGCTGAAGCTATGCAATCCTTAACGTCTGTTGACTTAAAAGAGATGAAATTTTACTCTTTTGAAATCAATGAATTTGCTGGAGCAAAAGACGTAATTATTTCTGCGACTGGATATACTGGAAGTGGTGGTTTTGAGATTTACGTTAAAAATAAAGATATCAAACAAGTTTGGGATAAAGTTTTTGAAGCAGGTGAAGTTTTCGGAATTGAACCAATTGGTTTAGGAGCGCGTGATACATTGCGTTTAGAAATGGGATTCTGTTTATATGGTAATGATATCGACGAAACAACTTCTCCGTTTGAAGCAGGTCTAGGATGGATTACAAAATTCACGAAAGAGTTCACAAATAGTGAAGCATTAAAAGCTGAAAAAGAAGCTGGAGTAAAAAATAAATTAATTGGATTTGAGTTGAAAGACAAAGGTGTTCCTCGTCAGGGTTACCCAATTCTAAATGCAGCGGGTGAAGAAATTGGACGTGTTACTTCTGGAACAATGTCTCCTTCATTAAACAAGGCCATTGGACTTGGATATGTTCCTGTAGAAATAGCTAACGTTGGTGAAGAGATTTTTATTGGTGTTAGAAACAAATCACTTGCAGCTGAAATTGTTAAGACACCGTTTTACAAAAGATAGATTTTAAGATCATGTCAAGTATTAAGGAGAGGATTACAGAAATGTGATCCTCTTTTTCTGTAGCGGTAGCGTCGATTCCGCTCTGTCACCTATTAAAAGACTTCCCTCTGCCTCATTACAAAAAAAGGTCAAGCATTGCTTGACCTTTCATTTTCCTTAGGAATATTTTAATTTAATAACTCAATTCTACTTTTGAGATTACACATTCTTTACAATCTTTAATTTCTCCGCTGTATGTTTCACGGTATTTATGGATTGTTTGAATTGGTATCCCTATAAAGTGCTTTTGAATACGCGTTACTTGTACACAAAGTCTTCCCATATTCGGATGATACCTGTTTTCTAATCTACTTTTCCTTACTGTTCTTATTAATTTGATAACTCAATGTATTATGATTCACTCGCAATATATAGGATATATTACTAAAACTCAAAAAATATGAGGATATTCTAAAGAAAGTAACGTTTTTTTATACTTTTTTAATAAAAAACAAAAAAAATAACAAAAAAAGAGGCCATTAATAAAATGACCTCTCTATGAAATATAAAAACTTATTTATCAAGTATCGATTGAGCCCATAACTCTTTCCATGAATTTCTTGGCAGCGTCTCTTTGAGAAATCCCTTCCTCTTTCATCATTTTATTGACTTCGATTGCGCCGTACATATTAGAGAGTAATTCTCCGATTACGTCAAGCTCTTCATCTTTCATAGAAGAAAGCTCTGTAAGGTTTTCCAATGTTTCAATTGTTTCATGAACAAAGTCCTCGTCATTTTCCTCTATAAAAGTGGATAAGTGTCTAATTACTGGTAGTCTCATCGATAAAAGATTTTAATACTTCTGTTTTATTCGTTTGTGTTTGCTGAATTAATTCTCCGTTCTTGAACGCTGCAAACGTAGGTAAATTATCTACTTTTGCTAACTTTCTAGATTCTGGGTTTTTCTCAGCATCGATTACGATAAACTTTACATCATCATGATCCTGGGCAAATTTCTTAAACTTCGGCTTCATGATTCTACAGTTTCCACACCATCCGGCTGAATACTGTACGAGAACAACTCCATCTCCGGAGATCTCCTCATGTAAAGTATCTGTTGATAACTCTACATATGCCATAACTATACTGTTTTTAAATATTCAGCAGTACCTTTAGCATCTGCACTCATTGCTTTACTTCCTTCTTCCCAGTTAGCTGGACAAACTTCACCATGTGTTTGTACGTGAGAATAAGCATCAATCAAACGAATGTACTCGTTAACGTTACGCCCAACCGGCATGTGGTTAATTCCTTCATGGAATACCAATCCTTCCTCATCAATTAAGTAAGTTGCACGGTAAGTTACGTTATCACCTTCTAAGATGAAAGAATCTGTTTCTTCATTGTATGTTTCAGATTGAATATCTAAAATACCTAGCATACTTGACAAGTTACGGTTAGAATCTGCTAAAAGCGGGTAAGTTACTCCTTCAATTCCTCCGTTGTCTTTTGCTGTACTTAACCATGCAAAGTGAACTTCTGGAGTATCACATGAAGCACCGATTACGATAGTGTTTCTATCTTCGAATTCTTTCAATTTTGCTTGAAAAGCGTGAAGCTCTGTTGGACATACATAAGTAAAATCCTTTGGGTACCAGAATAACAATACTTTTTTCTTGTTTTTCTTTGCTTCTTCTAATACATTAATTTTAAATGTATCTCCCATTTCATTCATTGCATCCACTTGGATGTCTGGAAAAGTTTTTCCTA
>Ga0209075_1001313_pt1 | contig 23458 bp, 20 predicted proteins | sample Stecom2011_FD_187523 | JGI IMG/M metagenome (GOLD analysis project Ga0209075, IMG submission 187523) | Agricultural soil microbial communities from Utah to study Nitrogen management - Steer compost 2011 (SPAdes) (version 2) | ecosystem: Environmental > Terrestrial > Soil > Agricultural land...
CAGGACGACGCTGCGGCTGCGCCTTCGCTCATTAACAACTTCCGATCAACGACGCCGTTGCCGTTAATGAGCGAAGCGACGTGTGGTGGAGCGCAGCGGAACCACACCTCTGTTGCCGGGGGTGACTCCACATGAGGCCAGAAGCCCTTGAAAAGAAAAGATTTATCGAGACGCCAAATACCATTGCAAAGCAGGGAGTCCCCGGTTCGCATAATCGCCCCATTTTATCATCACACGTCTCAAACTCATCCGCACCGTCAAAATAAAATAAAAACATGCATCTCATTCTTTCCCCGCGCTCGCGCCCATCCCGAGTGCATTTTCGCCCAAAACCCACCTCGAATTCGCCGCTCGAAATCGCGCCGATCCCAAAAGCATGCTTGCATCAAATCGCCTCTGAGTTCTAAGTTATGCGGGCATCAATAGGTAGGATGCCCGTGCGGCGCTTTGATGTCGGAAGTGCCGTGTGGGGAGCGTGAATAATGGATGTGTTCTCGATGGATTTTGCCGGGAGGTTGGGCGTGGTATCGAAGGGATCAAAGTTTTCAAATACAGGCCGGATGGGGACGCAAACCTCGACCGGTGATTCTGCCGATGCCCGAGGCGCGCGCGCGACGCGCTCCTCCGAGAATACCCGCGCCCCGCGGCCGTTGAGCGTGCGAATTGGGGGGCAAAACCTCTCGATTCGCACGACCCATGACGCGAATTTTGTCGAGAGTCTGGCCGGTCATATTGACCAGAAAGTCGCCGAATTACAGAAAATGGCACCCTCCGCATCGCTCTCTAAATTATTAATGTTGGCAAGTATGACCGTGGCCGAAGAGTTATTCGAGGCCCGGCAGGAAATAGATCGTTTAAGACACGAGATCACCGAGTGCACCGGCACCATGTTCAGTCTGCTCGACCAGGCTTCCAGCCAGGAATAAGGGCTGGAAAACTGGTTTAATGGGCCCGGAACTCTTCCTTTTTTTTAAAAGAAAACGGTTTTATCAAAAAGCGATTTTTGCACCTCGTTCTGCCTGCCAACGCCGATTTGTCGTCAGTTTGTCGTCAATGACCGGGTCATCGTACCCGTATGTCGTACTTTATGGGCAGATTCATGGCCGGACAGTCTGAGTCCACCATCAAAAAGACAGCGCTGCGCGCCGAGTTCAGGGCGCGCCGTCAGGCGCAGGACGAGGGCGTTTGCCGCCAGCGATCCGCCGCGATTTGCCAGAAATTGGGCGAAATTTCGCCCATTCAGGCCGCCGCACATCTCGGGGTTTATGCCGCCGCGCGAAATGAGGCCGACCTTACGGCCTATCTTCGCGCGCGTCTGGCCAGCGATGTGGCGCTGTATTTTCCGCGCGTTGCTGCCGAGCGCACCCTTGATTTTGTGCGCGTCAAGCGCCTCGACACCCTGGTGTCCGGGGCGTTTGGCATCTTGGAGCCCGTCGGCTCGCCGGTGGAGCCGGCGCAAATCGAGGTCTTCCTGATCCCCGGGGTCGCGTTTGACCGCCAGGGAAATCGCGTCGGTTTTGGGGGCGGCTATTATGACCGCGCGCTGGAAAAAATTAAAAATTCAGCGATTTTACCCGGGGCTTCGGCTCCGCTATTGGTGGGTGTTTGCTACCAGTGGCAACTTGTCGACGGGAAGATCCCCGTCGAATCTTATGACATGACCATGGATATGCTGGTGACCGAGGAGCAGGTTTATCACTGCGCTGGGCCGCCGAATATCCCGCCCGGGGCTTCGCGATAGGATATTTCTATCGTCGCAGGTCGGGCCATATAACTTTGAGGAGAATTAACGCATGGCCATCTTAGCTTCTGTGCTGGCAGGAATAGTTGTCGGAGTCATCGCCGGCTTCTTTTTCGCCAGTCGAAAAGCGGATGCTGCGCTGGAATTGCAACTTTCGACAAAGCTTGAACAATTGCGCGAGAAGACGGTCAATAAGACCAAAAAACGCGTGGAAACCGAGCTTCGTGAAGAGCTGACCGGCGAGGTCCGTAGTGAACTGAAAGAAAAATACGACGAGGAAATTCGAGAGACGGCCGAGCAAAAGGCCGCCCATAAATTAGAGGAAGCCGAAAGCCGCGCCGCGGCGATTCATAAAACCGCCGAGCTGGAAGCCGAGTCGATCAAATTGGAGGCCCAGAAGGCCGGCGATCAGGAGCTTAAGGAGCGGCGCGCCGAGCTGCAAAAGCTCGAGCAGCGCCTGAGCAGCCGCGAGGCGAGCCTGGACCAGCGCGCCGACAAATTCGACGAGCGCGACGCCCAGGCCGCCGGGCGAGAGGAGCGCTTGAACGGGCGCGAAAAGGAGCTCAACGAGCGCGAAGACATTGTCACCCGCGAGCAAGAGCGCGTGCAGGCGGAGCTTGAAAAGGTCGCCCAATGCACCGCCGAAGAGGCCAAGGCCGAGCTGATCGAGACAATCCTGGTCGAGGCGCGCGCCGAGGCCACCCAGAAGGTGCGCGAGCTCGAAGAGGCCGCGCTCGACGAGGCCGACAAGCGCGCCCGAAAAGTGCTCGCCACCGCGGTTCAGCGCTATGCCGGCGAGTTTGTGAGCGAGCGTACGGTCAAGGTCGTGCAGCTTCCCTCCGACGATATGAAGGGGCGCATCATCGGGCGCGAGGGGCGAAATATCCGCGCGCTTGAGGCCGCAACCGGCGTCGATATCATCGTCGACGATACCCCGGAGGTCGTCGTCATCAGCGGCTTTGACCCGGTGCGCCGCGAGATTGCGCGCTTGTCGCTGGAGAAGCTGATCGCCGACGGGCGCATCCACCCGGCGCGCATCGAGGAGGTCGTCGAGAAGACCGAGCAGGAGCTCGCCCAGGTCATCAAGGACGCCGGCGAGCAGGCGGCCTTTGAGCTCGGCGTGCACGGGTTGCACCCCGAGATTATCAAGCTTCTGGGGCAGCTGAAATACCGCACCAGCTACGGCCAGAATATGTGGTCGCACTCCATCGAGGTCGGCTTTTTGTGCGGCCTGATGGCCGATGAGCTGGGCGTCGACGTGAAGTTGGCGCGCCGCGCCGGCCTGCTCCACGATATGGGCAAGGCGCTCACCCACGAGCGCGAGGGCAGCCACGCGCTGGTGGGCGCCGAGATCGCCGCCAAGCACGGCGAGGTCGAGATCGTGCGAAACGCGATCGCGGCGCATCATGATGACGAGCCGCAAAACTCGGTCATCGCGCACCTCGTCATCGCCGCCGACGCGCTCTCGGGCGCACGCCCGGGCGCGCGCCGCGAGATCCTGGGCACCTACGTCAAGCGCCTGGAGGCGCTTGAGAAGATCTCGATGGACTTTAACGGCGTCGAGAAGACCTACGCCATCCAGGCCGGCCGCGAGATTCGGGTCATGGTCTCAAGCTCGAAGGTCAGCGATAACGAAGCCTATGCGTTGAGCAAGAATATCGCGCGCAAGATCGAAGATGAGCTGACCTACCCCGGCCAGGTCAAGGTCTGCGTGATTCGCGAGACCCGCGCCGTGGATTACGCGAAATGACCCGGGTTTAGCGGCGAATAAGTGAGTCTGAATTCAATGATAAAGATGGAAATATGAGCGATTTTAAGAGCAGCATCCTGCAGGAATTGCAGTGGCGAGGGTTTATCCAGCAGATGACCCACGAGGGCCTCGATGAGGCGCTCAGTGAGGGGGCGCTGGCGCTTTATTGCGGATTTGACCCCACCGGCCCCTCGCTGCATGTCGGGCATTTATTGCCGGTTTTGGGGCTCGCGTTTTTTAAGCGCCACGGGCATTTGCCGGTGGCGCTGGTGGGCGGGGCGACCGGGATGATCGGGGACCCGAGCGGCAAATCCGAGGAGCGAAACCTGCTCAGCGAAGAGCTGATCGGGGAGAATGTCGCGAGCATTCGCGGGCAGTTGCAGGCGATCCTGGAGCGCGCGGGGGAGCTGCACCCGGAGACACTGGGCGAAGACGCAGAAAAGGCCAATAAGGTGGTGCCCATCGTCAATAATGCCGACTGGCTTAAGCCCTGGAGTTTTATCGACTTTTTGCGCGATGTCGGCAAGCATTTTCGCGTCAACGCCATGCTCGCCAAGGACTCGGTGCGCTCGCGCATCGAGGAGCGCGAGCAGGGCATCAGTTATACCGAATTCAGCTATCAGTTGATTCAGGCTTTCGACTTTTTCCAGCTCTTTGAGACGCGCGATTGCCGCCTGCAGATTGGCGGGAGCGACCAGTGGGGAAATATCACCGCGGGCACGGAATTTATTCGCCGAAAGCTGAGCAAGTCGGCCTTCGGGCTGACCTTCCCGCTGGTCACTGATTCCTCGGGCAATAAGCTCGGCAAGACCGCCACGGGCAGCGCGGTCTGGCTGGATGCCGAGCGCACCAGCCCCTATGAGTTTTATCAGTATTGGGTGGCGCGCGAGGACGCCGATGTCCCGGGGCTTTTGCGCCTATTTACCTTTTTGCCCCAGGCCGAGATCGACGCGCTTATCGCCGAGATCGACGCCGGCGACAACCGCGGTCAGGTCCAGAAGAAGTTGGCCTGGGAAGTCACCGCCCTGGTGCACGGCGCGGCGGAGGCCGACGGCGCCGTGCGCGCCTCGAAGATGCTCTTTGGCGAGAAGATCGAGGGGCTGAGTGACCGGCAACTGGCGTCGATCTTCGGGGATATCCCGTCCACCGAGATCGCGCGCGCCGAGCTTGATGGCGAGGGCATCGGCATCCTGGATTTGATGACGCGCACGGGGCTGCAAAAGTCCAACGGCGCCGCGCGCCGGCTGGTTCAGCAGGGCGGGGCGTATATCAATAACGAGAAGGTCGACTCCCCGGCGCACCAGGTGACGCTTGCTGACCTGGCCAGCGACACGATGCTGGTGCTGCGAAGCGGCAAGAAGTCCTACCATGTGCTGCGCGTGACGGACTGAGCCCAGAGGCCAAAAAGCCCCTTCCAAATCGAGATTTGGAAGGGGCTTTTTGTACATTATCCATGAGCCGTGATGGGCTCGAACCATCGACCCGAAGATTAAGAATCTTCTGCTCTGCCAACTGAGCTAACGGCCCGGATTGAGGTGCTCTGGTATTAAACGGAGGGTCACAGGGCTCCGTCTAAAATGTTTGGGCCTTCGCAGCGTGCTGCTTGGGCTGCGAAGGCCCGATACTCAAAGAGTATCCCGTACGGGATTTGAACCCGTGTCGTCGGCGTGAAAAGCCGATGTCCTGGACCGAGCTAGACGAACGGGACGTGAGCCGTGTAGGAATCGAACCTACGACCCGCAGATTAAAAGTCTGCTGCTCTACCAACTGAGCTAACGGCCCGAAGTTAACTTCATAAGTCGAAATTGACTTCGTGGTTAGCTTCGTTCCCGCAGGCATCGCTGCCAGCAGGATGGCGTTTATAAGGACGAAGGTGGGGGCTGTCAACAGGTATTTTAGCTTTTGCTCGATAGATTTTGAAAAACCCTGGGCACGCCCATCCTGGAAGACCGAATTGGGGGTGGAAAAGGGTAGTTATCTCAATTATTTAGGTGGCTTCACATTGTGCGGAATGTGCCTATTTTGTAGAAAGAAGTTTGTTTTGCTAGGCTGGAGTGAGAAGTTGGTTGTGATGAGTGTGATGAGGAAGTGAGAAGTTGGTTGTGACGAGGAAGTTGGGGCGGTGAGGGGCGCACGAGGCATTTGAATCGAACCGAGGACGGTGGTCAGGAGATCATGGCACGCTCACGTAGGCAGAGGCGACAGAGGGACACACGCGATACCATGCCGGCGCGCCGGCGCAGGCGGCGCGCGCGCCGGCGAGATCAGGGGTGCTCGCGCTCATATTCGCCGATGGTGGTGGATTCCGAGATCGCCCGGCGCGGGGTGCACACGCGCCTGGCGGGCGCGCTGGGGGCGGTCCTGCTCACGCTGGGATGCGTCCTCTATGCGATCATGACGGCCATGAATTCGTTTGGCGCGACCTTTGCCGTGACGGTGGGGCTCTGCTCGTTTGGCGCGGCCGTGGGGCTATTATTGAGCGCGCGCCAGGAAGAGAAGGTTCACGCGTTTGCCGCGCGCATGGGACGCGCGGATGCCCATGAGCTCTCGGAGGGCGCCTCGATGCGCGCGCTCATCGAGGCCGACGGCGTGCATCCCTTGCTCGCCCGCGAAGATCGTCGCGCGCGCGCGCGGGTTTATAGTGCCGGCCAGGAGCGCCTGCACCCGCCGGCGCCTCATGGCGCGCCTTACGAGGGGCGCCGGCGCAAGGCCTCCGATCATACCGACGGGGCGATCTGATTTGCGGCGTTTGCGATGCTTCGCTCTATTCGCCCCGGTAGGTGCATGAAGACGTGCAGGTCTCGTGCACGGTGACCGCGCTCAGGTGCTCCAGACGCGGGGCCAGGCGCGCCCAGATCCAGCCCGATAGCACCTCCGAGGTCGGATTCTCCAGGCCTTCGATTTCATTGAGATAATAGTGGTCAAGCTCGGCGTGAAGCGGCTCCCAGGCGGTCTTGATATCGGTGAAGTCGATCAGCCAGCCGCTATGCTCGCCGACCTCGCCTTTGACCTCGATCTCAATGGTATAGGAGTGGCCGTGCAGTCGGCGACACTTGTGGCCTTCGGGCGTATTGGGCAGGCTGTGGGCGGCTTCAAAGGTAAATTTTTTCTTCAACTCAACGATCATGATCGGTGTCCTCGGTGGAATCGATGCCGGGTGAATCGAGTAGGCGAGACGCGCTGCGGCAGCGATAAAGGGTGCGTAGGAATGAACGGATTTTGGGGCGTGTTGGGTGGGCGCCCGTTTGGTGCGATGCGCGAAAAGTCCAAAGCGCGCAGCAGCCCCTATAGCAGCCCGGCTTCGATGCAACAACCGGTCTCAAAGACGATAACTCGGCGATTGCATTGCCAGACAGGGGGCCCTTCCATTATGGGATGAGTGCGCGAAACGCCCCCAGGGCCGCGCGCTCCTTGAGTTATTATGCGATTTCCAAATGGTTGCGGTGAGTCTTCCCGTTCAAAGGCCTCTGATGAGCAGTTCGACGAGCAAAAATCGAATATTTATGGACATGGTCAACGCCCGTCCGGTGGTCTTTGACGGGGCGATCGGCACGCAGCTCTATGAGCGCGGGATCTATATCAACCGCTCCTTTGATGACGCCAACCTGACGCGCCAGGACATGGTCCGAAGCGTGCACCGGGCGTACCTGACGGCCGGGGCGGATGTGCTCACGACCAATACCTTCGGGTCGAATCGGATCAAATTAGGCCGCCACGGGCTGGAGGATAAGGTCGAGGCCATCAACCGCGCCGGGGTGCAGTTGGCGCGCGAGGTCGCCGGGGATACCGCATTTGTGGCCGGGTCGGTGGGGCCCACCGGGCTGACGCCCACGATGCTTACCGACGCGGAACTCGACGGGATTCGCCAGGCATTTGGCGAGCAGATCGGGGCGCTGGCCGGGGCGGGGGCGGATCTTATTGTGCTGGAGACTTTTCGCCAGCTCAGCGAGATGCGCATTGCCATTGAGGCGGCGCGCGCGGTGTGTGAGCTGCCGATCGTGGCGATGATGGCGTTTGACTCGGAGATGAAGACCGGCGACGGCGCCAAGCCTGACCGTGTCGCGATGCTCCTGGTGCAGTGGGGCGCCGACGTCATCGGCGCCAATTGCATGGAGGGGCCCAAGGTTTTATTTGACGTGGTCGAGCAGATGGTCGGCCACGGGGTGCCGGTCATCGCCCAGCCCAATGCTGGCTACCCGCGAAAAGTTGAAGAGCGCCTCGTTTATATGGCAACGCCGGAGTATTTCGGGGTCTACGCGCGCCGCTACTTCAAGCTCGGCGTGCGCATTGTCGGCGGGTGTTGCGGGACCGGCCCGGAGCATGTGCGCCAGATCGCCGGGGCCGCGCGCATGATGGGGTCGGGGCGCGTTCAGGTTGAGATGGCGCGCGCTGCGCGCACGCACGTGCATGTGGAGGCCGAGATGGAGCCCGTGCCGGTTGGGCAGCGCAGCGACCTGGCGGCCAAGATTATGCGCGTGCAGCGCGAGCGCGTGCTGGCGGCGCCCGGCGAGCGCGTGGCGCTGAATCGCGAGAATTTCGTGGTCAGCGTCGAGGTCAACCCGCCCGCAGGCCTGCGCATTCAGGAGACCATCGACTCGGTGAGGGCGCTGATTGGCGCAGGCATCGACGTCATCAATACCGCCGACGGCCCGCGCGCCTCGGTGCGCATGAATAACGGCGTCTTCGCCGCGCTTGCCCGCAAGCATACGGGCTGCGAGGTGATCGTTCACTACTGCGCGCGCGACCGCAATCTGCTGGGTCTGCAATCCGACCTGCTCGGGCTGCACGTGCTCGGGCTGCATAACCTCTGCGTGGTCACCGGTGACCCGCCCAAGGTCGGCGATTATCCCCACGCCACAGCGGTCTTCGACCTGGATAGCGTCGGGATGTTGCGCATGATCTCGAACTTCAATCGCGGGCTGGACCCGGCGGGAAAATCGGTCGGCGAGACGACCCAATTTTTATGCGCCTGCGGCGCGGAGCCCGGGGCCCAGGATTATGAGCGTGAGATCCGCCGGCTGGAGCATAAAAAGGCCGCCGGTGCCGACTTCGTGATGACCCAGCCGGTCTATGACCCTCGGGTGCTCGGTCAATTCCTGGATGATATTGCCCACCTGGAACTTCCGGTATTGGTCGGCCTCCTGCCGCTTGCCAGCCACCGAAACGCCGAGTTTTTGCATAATGAAGTCCCGGGCATGTCGGTGCCCGAGGTGATTCGCCAGCGCATGAAAGAAGCCGGCAGCGGCCCAAAGGCGCGCGCGGAGGGCGTGAAAATCGCCCAGGAGACTTTGGAGCAAGTAAAAGATCGTGTCGTCGGGGCCTATCTCATGCCGCCTTTTGGGCGCTATGAGAGCGCCCTGGACATCCTGCAATCCATTCCCGGTTATCCCGAGCTAAAGTAATGCCTATTTATAATAATATCGTCGAATTGGTGGGGCGCACGCCGTTGATCCGTCTGAATCGCGTGGTGGGCGATTGCCCGGCCGAGATTCTTGTCAAGGCCGAGTTCTTCAACCCCTGCGGAAGCGTCAAAGACCGCATCGGTAAACAGATGATCGAGCGGGCCGAAGCCGCGGGCAAGATCGGTCCGAATACGACCATCGTTGAGGCGACCAGCGGCAATACCGGCATCGCCCTGGCCTTTGTGTGCGCGGCGCGCGGCTATAAGTTGATCCTCACGATGCCCGATACGATGAGCCTGGAGCGGCGCGCCTTCTTGAAGGCGTTGGGCGCGGGGCTTGAGCTGACCCCGGGGGCGGCCGGGATGCCCGGCGCGATCGAGCGCGCCCGGGAATTGGTCGAGGAGATCGGCGACGCGCTGAGTCTTCGCCAATTCGATAACCCCGCCAATACCCTGGCCCACGCGCATAGCACGGCCGAAGAGATCTGGGCGGATACCGACGGAAATATCGACGCGATCGTCACCGGCGTGGGCACCGGCGGGACCATCGGCGGGGTGGCCGGTGCGCTCAAGGCGAAGAACCCGGCGTTTAAGGCCATTGCCATCGAGCCGGCGGGCAGCCCCGTATTATCCGGCGGGAAGGCCGGGCCGCATAAAATCCAGGGGCTCGGCGCGGGGTTTATCCCGAGCATCCTCGACACTGGCTTGCTCGACGATGTCATTCAGGTCGACGATGAAGCCGCCGCCGAGATGGCTCGCCGCCTGGCCGTCGAGGAGGGCATCTTCGTGGGAATCAGCTCCGGGGCAAATGTCGTCGGGGCCATTCGCATGGGGAATCGCCCCGAATTTCGGGGAAAGCGCATCGTGACAATTCTGTGCGACACCGGCGAGCGCTATCTTTCAACGCCGCTATTTCGCGGCTTATAGGCCGCATACCCACGCGTCTTTCGAGCACGACTAATGCAAGCCCTGGATACGTTATGAGCAGGAAGGTGGTCGATAATAAGGTTCCCGAGGCCATGACCCCGGCCCAGCCAGCCGCGCCGCGCCCGCGCATCAGCCCGAAGGTGACCGCGCCGAGCGCGCAACCACCTGGCGCGCGCGGCATGTTGCGCGAGGCGCTCGAGGATATTCGCGCGGTTCGCCGCGCCGACCCCGCGGCGCGCACCGAGCTGGAGGTGGTATTGGCGTACCCTGGATTGCACGCGCTGTGGGTGCACCGCATTGCCCATCAGGCGTGGCTGCAGGGGCACTGGCTACGCGCGCGTCTTCTGTCGCATGTGGGGCGCCATTATACCGGCATTGAGATTCACCCCGGCGCCCAAATCGGCCGGCGCGTCTTCATCGACCACGGCATGGGCATCGTCATCGGCGAGACTGCGGTGATTGGCGATGATTGCCTGATTTATGCGGGCGTAGTGCTTGGCGGAACCTCGCTTGCGCGCACCAAGCGCCACCCGACGCTGGGAAAGGGCGTCACCGTGGGCAGCAACGCGTGCATTCTCGGGGATCTGCGCATTGGCGACGGCGCGCGCGTGGGAAGCGGGTCGGTGGTCATCAAGGATGTGGCCGAGGGCGATACCGTGGTCGGCATTCCGGGGCGTGCGGTCTCCCAGAAAAAGCCCGTCGAGCTCAACGTGCCGAACCTGGACCACGCCGCCTTGCCCGACCCGATCCAGCGCATTATCAAAGAGCTTCTGGGGCATATCGACCGGCTTTCAAATCGCGTCGATACCCTTGAAAACCTCCTTGATCTCAGCCCCGAAGAGCTCGCCGAGAAGTTGGAGCGCGACGAACTCCAGGACGGGTTGGACCTGGAGTTTTTGGATGCCTGTGGTGATGAGTAAGTTGTTGAGTTAGAGGGGGTTTTTAGGTGTTGTCGGGTGCTTCAGCCGCAGCTATTCCGCCGCCAATGCCTTGATCTCACCCTCGCTCAGTGCGCGCCCATAAAACCGGATATCGTCGACTTTTCCTTTCATATACCAGTCACTGGTCTTGTTGTGAGTCGTATTCCCAATAAACCAGCGGCGAGCTGTGGCCGACGGCTTACCGCCGATGGCGATTCCAATACTCTCGGATAATAAAGCGCCGTCGCGATAGAGTCGAATTGTCGTGTTATCTTCGGTCGTCGCCCACAATGCGTAGTGAGTCCATTCTTGAGGTTGAGGAACGTCGCTCTCTGCAAGGATGCCGCTCACTCTGCTACCCATGCCAAACGCTACCTTACCTTCGCTGCCCCTGTCCGCCTGCGGATCATTTCCGACATAAAAACGCAACCAATTAGTGTCGGATTCATTAACCACACCGTGATAGAGAAAGACGCCCGCTGGTTGCTTGCTAAGCACCCACATTGAAATCGTGAACGTGGTCGGCAGCCCGAAGTTTGGTATGTCCATATACCCTACGGAGTCGGTTACGCAGCCTGAACTTCCGAAATTATCGTTCAATTCTACGGCTTGGTCCGACATTCCATGGCGATTCGTGCTAAAATGAATGCAGCTTTGTCCCACTTCACCCCAGCCGGTGCTTTGGGCTTCGGCCTGGGCACCGGTAGAATCGGGGTGGGCGCCAGGCGCCGAGACGGGGTCGGATGAATGAGGGCGATTAAGCAGGTAGGCGGCGAGCAGGTCCTGGGTCGGAATACTCAGACTGAGCGTCTGGCTCTCGGTGGTGGTCTGGCCGAAATCGTCGGTTGCCGACAGGGAAATGCTGACGTCGTCTTCCAACTCGACGCCGGTGAAGGTGTAGACGACCTCGATATTGTCAAAGTCCTGGGCAATGACGGAGGTGAATTCTGTTGTCGAGCCATGCTGCCAGTCAATTTGAGCGCCGATAAGCTCGGTGCCACTGACCGAGGCGATTACCTTGACGTCAAACCCCGAGGCGCTGACGCTGGCGATTGTTATCACGGGCGGAGCGGGCGTTTGGGTGGAATCCGACGTATCGACATCTTCGGTGTCGCCAGCATCATGCGCCGCGTCCGGCTGGCCCGAATCATCGGCGTCGGACGCATCGTCTTCAAACGTATCATTCGTGGATATGTCGGCGTCGGCCGAGATGGCGTCGCCTGCATCCCGGCGCTCCTCGCCCGAGGATGCATCCCACAGCGCGCAACTCGTCGCAAAAAACACGAGGCATGCCGCCGCCGCGATCCCTGCAAACTTTCTGAAATCTATCGCGAAGACCCAGCAAGGCCGACTGCTCTGAAATATCATCGAATTATCCACATGTTTTATAGGTGTCTGGCCATCCACATAAATTTACGAATGCGTTCAGCAGGTTCACTTTATTCGGAGCCGGCCCCGCTGGGGCTGGCAAGCAACCGAGCCTCTGCGAGGCCGCGAATGCCTTGCTCCGAACAAAGACTTTGCCGCAGTGAATTTTTCATAATCCAGCTGAACTCATACAAGCTCATACGTGAAAAAAACTAGGCGAAGTCGATCAAGATAGCAATTATACGGGGCGAGTCCGGGCGATGATGAATGCGAAGGGCGAGGGCAAGCCGGGCGAGGCGTCAAAAAACCGCGAACCCCAGGGTTCGCGGTTTTGTCGGTTGCTTGCAACCCTTTGAAAGTAAACGGGTTTTTAAAGGTCGTCGAGCGCGATGCGATCGTCGATAAGCAGGTTGGGAACGCCGTCGCGCATGGGGTAGATATAGGTCTGATCCGCGTTGACGAGCCCGCCGTCGATGATCTTCTGGATCGTCTCACCGGCATGATTTTTCAGCGCCCCGGCGCGCACGGCCTCGTTGACCTTGCGCAGGTTTTCGGCATCCAATTCGTCCAGCGCCTGGTGGGTCTCGGGGCAGCGATACACGTGGGTCATGGGTTTTAGATGTACCATTTACTTCTCCTCGCCGGGCGCGCCGCCTTTTGAGATGATATCGCCGGCGGCCTTTTCTTCGACGCCGAAGTAGGCGGCGAAGGAGGCGAGCAGATCGTTCTCTTCGGTATTGATGGGGTCGCGAAGACTGAAGAAGGACCCGGAGGCTTCGGCAATCTCGCGGCAGAGCGCCAGGAGCGACTCGGATTTCCAGAACTTGGGATCTTCGTTGATCATGCGCGCCACCACCTGGGTGACCCGCCCGAAGAATACGTCGGAGGGGCGCTCGTTGATAAGGATTTCGAGAAACTCACCGGCCGGCGTATCTTTTTGGATGCCGAATCCTTCGGCAAGCTCGGTGAGGCGCTCGCGCTCCTTTTTGGAGACCGTTCCGTCGATCCAGGCCATCTGAATCATCGGGACCAGCGGCAAGACACGCGCGGTCTCGCCGTCAAATCCCAGGGAGAGCGCCTCGGCGGCGACTTCCTCGTTGGTATTGAGTGCGACCTGGATGCTGGACTGCTCCTGCTGGTGGATGGATGCGAGCTGCTCGGCGCGGCGCGCCTGGGCAATTTTCTCGAGGTCTTGCTTCTTGAAATACTCATCTTCTTCATTCGACATGGTCGTGCTCCGCTAAAATTGGGTTGGAGTCAATAAGTGTCTGGCTTAGCCCGGATCAGTCGGGGACCATCGTCCCATTCCATTGGCAGCGAAACTCTTTTAGCATGCCGCGGCCCGGGATAAAAATGCAGATGCGTTGCTTGATGCGATTAAAAGGCGCGTGGTATGCAATAGCGCGACAACTGACAGCTTCGGGCGTCATATCCCGCGTTATGGGCCGGGCCCACAGGCCACCAAATCGTTCGTTTTTAAGGATTACCGATGACTTTAAGCTCCGATTCCGCGGTGGGAAGCGCTCCCATCGCCGCCAATGAGTTCGCGCAGACCGCGCGCACGTCCATTCAGGTTACCGGTCGCCAGGGCGACGTCTTTCGGGCCGAAGTCTACCGCTGCATCAATATTACGCGCGACCCGCAGTTGGCCCAGGAGTTGGTCAGCGGCGCGATCTATCAGGTGGCCGATCCGGCCGGCGAGCAACCCTATGAGTTGGCGTTTCCGATTCGCTATCATGATGAAAAGAAACGGGTTTTTGCGCTGATTCTTCCCGAAGAATTGCGCCACCAGGAATTTAAGTTACGCGCCGAATTGCTCCAGGACTTCAGCCAGGTCCGGGGCGTGGTGCCCGATTATATCCGCAACTTTCGCACGATCTATGGTGTCACGCAGCTCGCTGAGCTGGGCGAAGAGGCGCGCGTTTCTGAAACGGATTCATCCGACAGGCGCACGCCCGAGGTCCCCACGCCTGCCGAAGTCGATGTGATGGCCGGTGACCAACTCCTCGCCGACGGTGGCGCTGCGCAGCACTCGCACGCGGAGCTCGATGAGGCGTGGAGCAAGGTGGAGCAGGAGCGCGAGCAACTCGCGCGCGAGCGCCAACAACTCGACGAGGTGCGCGAGCGGATCGACCGGGAGCGCGCGCGCATGGAGGAGGTCGACCGCGAGCTGAGCGCCGAGCGCGCCGAACTCGGGGAGCTGCGCGCCGAGCTTCAGGTCGCGAGCCTGAATCTCGAGCAGAAGAAGATGCAATTTGAGCAGGGCGTGGGGCACTCGGCGCCCGTGGAGGCGACTCAGGTCGTCACCGATGACCAATTTGTCGAGATCTACCACAGCACAGATGCGCCCGAGTCCGAGGAGATCAGCGAGGCGTTTTACGAAGAGGCCGATGAGGCGACGCGCCTGCTGGATACTCGCTACGCGCTGGGCGATTTGCCCGACGACCTCGCCGCCGTCGAGGCGCTGAGCCCCTGCATCACGCGCGTCGACGCGGTGGGTGTGGCGAAGACCTACGAGGGCAACAAGGACGCGCAGATTGGCTTCATCAACGGGCGTGTGGTGGCCGACGCGCGCGTCTCAAACGCCGGGCTTGCCTCGCTTGAGCAGGCCGATGAGCTCTCGTTTTTCGTGCAGGGAAGTTTCGCGCACCCCGGCGACACGCCTGACTATCCTTTCGTGGGCCTGGTGCTTGCCGCGCTCGACGCCGACGAGCAGGCGCAGATTAGTGTGGGTTGGGCGCTCGATGCGCGCGCCCCCGAAGATGCGCAGATCCTCGATAAACTCGAGGCAAACCTCGAATTTCATGTCGCCCTCTACGACGAATCTGGTGACCTGCACGGGGTTTATGAAATTCTCGCCCCGCTGCACCAGAATCTTTCCTGGATTCGCGCACGGATCGAGGACCGCTTTGGCGCGATGGGAGCGCAGGACCCGGCCCAAAAGCCCGGCGCGTTTGAGCGCGCTGCCGAGGACTGGGGCGCGCAGTCTTTTGAGCGCCTCGGCGTATTGCGCCATAACTTCGCCCCGGACAGCTTCGCCGACGCCAGCACCCCCGCCGAGCTGAGCCTGGCGGCGGGCATCGTGGGTTATTGGTCCGAGCCGGAGCGCTTCGAATATTTGCTGGCGCATCGCTCCTTTCCGCTCGGGCAATTTGACGCGATTCAAAAACGGGTGGTGCGCCGGGCGGTCCAACAGGGCATCTATATCGGCGACGCGCTGCGCGCGCTGGCGGTCGAAATGGGGTTGGCGGCCGACGACGTGGACCTGGCGCAGCGTCTGGTCGCCGAGTTCGCCGAAATCAGCGTTGGCCTGCGCCCCAGTGACCTGAATCCCTTTCAAGAATGGGAAAATTGGGATGCGCTGCTGGGCTTGTGCGAGAGCGTGGGACTGGCGGTGGACCCGGATGTTTTGGAGCTCGCCGAGGCGAGCCTCAAGCGCGCCCAGGACTTCCAGGATGCCGAGGATGACGGCGTTCCCCAGGCCAACGAGCCGGAGTTCGAGCTCGAGGAGATCAACCACGGTGAGGTCGATTTTGACCCGTCGATCGAGCTCAGCGCGCCGTTGGTCGCGCGGCGCTCCGAGACCACCGGCGTGACTTATTTTCTGCCCGATGATGCACTGCTCGACACCTTTGACGACCTTGCGGAGATGACCTTTGAGGACCTGGGGCTTTTGCTCGAAGACTCCAACGGGCGCCTGGAAGCCGCGCAGATGTTGGTGGAGCGTTTCGAGGCGCGCGGCGCAAACGCCGCGCTGCAGGGCGCCGAGAATATGACCACGATCGAGGTGGCCGCGCTGGCGCGTTTCGTCGAGGGGAAAGCGCAGCGCTTGGAAGTTGAATTGCTCGACTATCTTGAGCAAGCCGGCCCCAGCGCGACCTATATCATCGCCCGGGCGCTCGCTGGCATCGCCAGTGAGGCGGCGATCCCCGCGCTGATTCTGGCCTTCCGCGACCCCAAGCGCAGCGGGAATGTTCGCAACCTCGCCCGGGTTATCGCCAAATACGGGGAGGCGGTGCTGCCCCAGCTCAAGCGCTCGATTCGCGATGACGGGCACGACGCGTCGACCTCCATCCTGCTGACCGAGCTGGAGCGACTTTATCCCGGTCTGCTCGCCAGGCTTGCCATGGATCGCAGCAAGAAGGTACGACGCGCAGCCAGCGCAGCGCGCGAAAATTGATCCCACAAAGCCGGCGCTTCGATTCAATTTGTAGGTTGTCACCATTATACGGGTGGCGAGAACCCCGGGGCTATGCACCCGACTCGACACCGCATCCACGCAGCGAATCACCATGATAATTGGAATCTTTAGCGATGTTCACAGCAATCTTGAGGCGCTTAACGCGGTGCTCAAGGCCTATGAGGAGGACGCGCGCGAGGTCGATATGTACGTCTGCCTGGGCGACGTGGTCGGGTACTGCGCCAATCCCAACGAGTGCAGTGAGATCGTGCGCGAGCTGACCGAGTACACCATTCTTGGCAACCACGACGCCGCGGTAAGCGGGCGGATGGACTATTCGTTTTATTACGAAGCGGCGCGAAAGGCGCTGGATTGGCACGCCAATGAGCTGCGCGAACCGCTGCACGAGTGGCTGCGCAGCTTGCCCTATTCGCAGGTCTGGGAAGATGTCGAATTTTGTCACGGCTCGCCGGTCAACCGCGAGGACTTCGACTATGTTTTCAACCTCCATCAGGCCAACCAACTGATTCCGCATTTCGACGACTTGCAGCATGTGACCTTTATCGGGCATTCACACCTGACCAAGTCCTTTAGCCTGCACCCGGAGAAGGGCGCGGTGGAGACGACCGCGTCCTTTCTGGAGTTTGACCCTGACCTTAAATATATCGTGACGGTCGGAAGCGTCGGCCAGCCGCGCGATAACGATCCGCGCGCGTGCTTCGGGTATTATGACACCGAGGCGAAGACCTTCAGCTACGAGCGGCGCGAGTATGATATTCGCGGCGCGGCCCGAAAGATCTTCGAATCCGACCTCTCCAGCGATTTTGCCAAGCGTCTTTTCTTCGGAATCTGAACCGAATACAGGATTCGGCCCGCTCCTTTTGGGGCGGGCTTATTTTATTCGGGCGATAAAGTGATTCAGGGTGAACGCGTTGAGCAGGTCCACGCTCTCGGAGGTTGCGCCGCGGGTGCCCAAAATCAGGGTCAATGCCCCGCGCGCCAGCGCAAACTCGGGAGCGACGAGCGCGGGTTCAAGCGTATGCAATAATTCGCCGCTTCTGAGGTCATAAAGCGCGACCTGCTCGCCGACGGCGAGGAGGGCGTCGTCGATGCGCCGAAGCGGCATATTCCCCTGCAATAACCAGGTATCTTCCTCGGGGCTCACACGCCATCGCAATGCCCCGGTGGATACGTTGAAGCACGAGATCTCGGCGCGGTCGGTCTGCACCAGCCCCCACGCGCCACTTGGCCCGGTGAGCGCGCTATCCTCCACGCCGAGCACCGGCGTGGGCGCGTCCATGCCGGCGCTGGACAGGTCAAGCGTCCACTCAACCCGCGGGTCGTTGCGCTCGATATCGATGCCGCGAAGACTTAGTTGCCCGTGCTGCTCAACGGCCAGAATCATCCATTCTCCCACAAAGCTCACCGGCCCGGCGAGGACACCGTCAAGGCGCAATTGCCAGGCGCTTCGCCCGGTGAACGGGTAGATCGAGTGAATGCTGATCTTTTGGTGCAGCGCATCTTGGGAAACCGCGTAGAGGCGTCCCTGATGGGCCTGGGGAGGCGTGTCGGTGAGCCCGCCCAGCCGGATCTTCCATAGCAATGCGCCGTCAATCGGGTTGATGCAAAAAAGATATCCCTCGCCGGTCAAGGCGGTCACCAGCGGTCCCCAGAAATGCACCCCCACGAAGCGCCCGTGGCTTGAATTAAAGCTCCACTGCAGCTTGCCGGTGTCACTGGCAAGCCCCAGCGCGCGCCCCTGGGCGTCGCAGGCGAGCAGGCGGTTCTCGGCGGCGTAAGAAGCCGCCCCGAGCAAGCGCCGCCAACTTTGCAGCTCGGCCCCGTCGTTTGCGAAGATGCGCTCGCCGCTTTTAAGATCAACCGATTCGATGCCACGCCCATCTTCGACAAGCAGCACGCGCTCGCCCAGGATCCGGTGGCTCAGCCGGTTCATTTTCAGGTCTTCGCGCCGCCATAATGTCCGACCGCTCTCCGGGTCAAGCGCGTGGAGTGCGTTTGAGGTGGGCACAATGAGCGCGTCCTGAGACGCGCTGATCTGGTTGAATTCGATGCGCTCAGCCCCAAATTGCCACGCCGGTTGCGCGAAAAATGCGCGTACCTGCTCCAGGCGCCAGGGGAATCGCGCCGCGGGCACCGAGGGGTCTGCCTGCGGCAGCAGATGGCCGAGCGTCTCGATAAATCGCTCCGGCTCATCGTGGTAGGAGTTACTGCCGGAGAGCTCCTCAAACCACGCGCGCAGCTCGCGCGCCTCGCGGTCCAGGTCGCTCCAGCGGTGATTGAGCTCGATAAGCGGGTTGGTCGCGAGCACGTCGGCCAGCAATAATTCGCTGATCGACAGGAATAGCTCGAGGGCTTCGCGCGGCGTCGTCTCCACGATGATCGGGGGCTTGTCGACAGGCGTTTCGCCCAGCTCAAGCGTCCAATTCGGCCCGTGGGCGAAGATCGCCAGGTTTAGATGCCCGATGGCTTCGGCGCACTCAAATGCATCTTCCTGGGAGGCCTCAAGGCGATTGAGCACCTCTCGACATCGCTTGAGCAGCGCGTGGGTGCTCAGCAGCGGATAGCCCGCAAACGGGGTGGGTGGGCCGGGAATAGGCGCGTCCTCGGCGTCGGCGCAACCGGGGGTGAGTGCCACACGCTCCCCGTTGATCTCGGCGATGATCTCCCCGCGGCAAAGCAGCGCGTGCAGGTCAAAATCGTGTTCTCCGCAATAGTTTCGAAGCCCGCCATAATCCGCGTCATAGCGGTAGCTGAGTGTCCACCCGCTCGGGTTTGATGTGCCGCCCTGGTGGATTCCCATCACTTCGTCGGCGGGTTGGTCGACCCGCGAAAAACCGCGCCTTTTATAGTCCTGAATTCGCCCCAGGCGCGCGCTGAATGCGCGCACAAATGTGTCCGTCGAGAAGCTCTCCGAGATGCGATAGAGGTCGCTTAGAAGCGACTCGGCCGCCCGCGAGAGCGCCTCGACGAAGTTGTCCACGCCGATCGCGATATTGTGGGCGAGCACCCGGTAATGGCGGCTGATACCGTAGAGGGACACCAGAAATTGGCGGCCCTTGGGCTGCAAAACCATCTCCCAGGGCTCGCAGTGAAATTCGATGATGGCTTTGGTGGAGCTGCCCTCGAGAAGTTGGGCGACGGCTTCGAGCATCCCGTCGAGCACCCCAAAAATGCTCTCTTCGGCGACGTGGCTGGTGATATTGATGCCGTCGAGCACGATATCGATGATATCGCGGATTTCGATGAGATCGAGCTCCGAGTGAAATCGGTGGTGGCGGCGCAGGTTTTTCAGGAATTGAACGTCATGTTTCCAATGGCGCCCAACGATGATTTCAGCAGACCCCATATCTAGTCACCTTTGAACATCGCCGCTTTGCCAGCCGGCGTAATCTGGCGCCACAGCGTGGAACCCATGTCGAGGCTCGCGCGCACGCGATGCTCGATTTTTGAATCGATATAAACTCGCGAAATGGGCTCGATTTCGAGGGCTTTGCCCAGAAAACTGCGTTCAAATCGTATATCGTCGATCAGATAGACCTTGCGATGCATTTCTTCGCAAACCACCATATTAAAGAAGTTATCCGACAGCGGGGTTTGGACCGAGACCGGCGCGCTGTCCACGGGTGCCGGGTTCGGCGAGCCGGTTTCCACCAGGTCTTCTGCGCGCAACTGCAGCGTGCGATCGTCGGGGCCGCGCTCGACGTTGATGGTCCTGTAAAAGGCTTCGGTGAGCTGGGTGCGCAGCGCGCGATAGGCCCGCCCAACCTCCCCGGCGCTGCCCTGGAGCTCAATCGACAAGCCTGCGCATTGAATCGACAGCTTGTTATCGGTGCGCGCTGCGGATTGCTTATTGGTTTTATCTGCCATCATTCATGCTCCAGATATGCGTCAGGACAAGGGCTTTCACCGGCCGAGTCTTGGGGCGGTGGACTAACTTTTGGTCCGAGAAAATCATTCCGGCCAAACGCGGGTGCTGCGGCGAGCGCAAAAAAAAGAACGTCGGAATTTCCTTCCCAATCATAGGAATGAGCGTCCCTTGGATGCAAGCTCGCCGAGGTTTCGCCGGGGTTATAAAAACAGAGAGCTCGGCCATCCCTGAATTATTTTCGATAATTTGAAATTTTATAAAGTCTTTATTTTTCAGTGCCTTATTTCGTGATTTCTGAAGAGTTCCCGTATTCTGGGGGAAATATAGCGCAACAAATTTGAAAAATTGCCGAAAACCTTATTATGGGTGTCACGATAGTTCGGACGCCCATGCTTGATTTTTCTTCGGCCAATACGAGGGCATGATGAGCAATATGAACGGCATTGAATCGAATCGCATGAACTCCAGCGCGATGCACCACGGGCGCACGCAGGGCAAGGGGAGCTCGGAGAGCGGTTCGGGATTTGGTGAATTGATGGGGGATATCGCTAACGGCGCGCTGGCCGGGTTGGCCGCCGTGGCCCCGGTGCTCCCCGGCGGTGAGTTGATCAAAATGGCAGCCAACGGGCTGCGCGGGGTGTCTCCCGGCGGGTCGACGGGCCTGGGGGGCGCGCGCGGCGAAAAGCTCGACGAGATGTGGGCGATGCAGGAAGATAATCAGATATTTAATCTGCAATATATGCATTTGCAGCAGTCGATGCAGTCGGAGAATCGTCATTTTTCGACCATGTCGAACTTGCTTAAAGCGCGCCACGATACCGCCAAGGCGGCGATCAACAATATGCGCGTCTAGGGGAGTATATGTCGTAACGTCGCGGTGATGCCCGAGGAGTGTTTCGAAAACCCAGGAACCAAGGAGGCGAATCATGAATGCAGCTCAGGATGCCGTAGCTGTGCAAGTATCTGCGCAGGAATTATTGAAGAAAGCGTATCTTTTGCTCAGCTATGGCCAGTATGAGGAGGCGATTGCGGCCTGCGAAGAGGCGTCCAAAGTCGCGCCAGGTCACCCGCTGGCTGCGGTGCTCAAGGGAAGTTTCGAGATGGCGGTGGGGCGGATTAATGACGCGCTGGGGACGCTGCGTGCGGTCACAAACCGCCACCCGGAGCACCCGTTGGCGCTGATTTATTTTGCCGAAGCCTGCTTCCTGGCAGGACGTTCCGCGGCCGCCCAGCGCGCGCTCGCCCAGCTCGACAAGCTCACGCTCTCCGAGGCGTTATGCGAGTTTCGCGACGAACTGGTGCAGGTCTGGGACTCCATGGCGCTGGACATAATTCCGCCTGCGCTGGTCGCCGATATCTCTTGAGACGGATCTCTGCTGAGGCCGATACGCCTCACGGATGGATGCTCGTCTCTCGACTTGTCCCCGCGGGTTCGCATGCGCAAGTTCGTGCAAGGCACGCGAATCCCGGGGAAATCGCCTTCGGGGCGATGCCATCGGAAGTAAGACGCCGTCGAAGACAACGCAGAACCGTGAAATAAGGTTTTCTCATGAATATCGGTGACGGACATGCGGTGGGGGGGCTATTTGAGCGTATCGAGCATGCGTATCAGGAGGGCAAACTCAATGAAGCCGGCGGCGAGGTCGCGGCGACCGAAGCGCCCGCAGCGGCGCGTCCACTCGGCGCAGATGAGCCAGCGGGCGCAGCATCTGTGGCTGCGCCAGACGCTAACGGCTGGGAGCATCTGGAGAATCCCGTGCAGCGCGGGCTGCTTAAAATCTGCTCGCAGGCGATTGACGGGGGTTATGCCAGCGAGGATGATCTGCGAGACTCGGTGGTTGAGGCGATCGTCGAGCTTCGCTATGGCGGGCCGCTATTGGAGGGGCATAGCGCGCAGATCATGCACACGCTTCGCGCGACGTTGTCGACCGACCCGAACTTTCGCCAGGGTGTGGAGCATCTGCTCTTGCTGGCGGCGCGCGAGTTGGCATGAGACGGCCAGCTTGGCGCAAAAATTGGCCCCCGGGGTGCAACGCGCAGGGAGGCGATGAGCGTGCAAAGGCGAAACTTGTATTCACCATCGCCGCGGGCTATCGTGGCCTGGTAATATCATCCGCGAGATTGGACGAACCTCTAGTTCCCAAGAACGGAATCTATGGCCGCTGAACTGACGCAGTACTCGATAAACCCACTGGGGAATCCCAACGACCCGACGTTTCTCGTGCTTTATTGCGCGGCGTGCGCGCGCCAGGTGCTGAGTGCCTGCGAGCTGGACGAAAATTCCCAGCTCGTCGACATCTGTCTGCACTGTGAGGCGCCGCTTGACCGCGAAGATGGGTCCGCGCGCTGGGTAGATGCGGAGGCGCTCGATGACCACGGGTATTTCGTGGAGGGCAGTGAGAAGCGCGACACGCGCCACGGTGGTGGCGGGTGTCGCGGGAAGTCTTGCGGTATCAAGCAACCCGAATAAGTTCCTAAAATAAATTTACGATACGCCTCAGGAGGCGTGAATGTTGTACGAAGTCTTTATTCCATCGGCCGAGTCAGATGGCTTTGACGAGACGCTCACCGTCGATGCCGAGAACTGGATGGCCGCCTTGAAGTCGGGGTTGGAGCGAACCGGTGAAGGCGGCGATATCGTGCGCAATCTGATGTGCGATATTAAGGATGATAATAGCATCCACGTCACCGATGCGACCACGCGACGGGTCTTCGTGCTGCGTGAGTTAGAGGAAGACGTCGAAGAGTTGGCGACGGTTCTGACGCCCGCAGTAGAGGCTGATACGCAGGCGGCGAGGGCGGCTGCGGAGGCTAGGGCGGCTGCGGAGGCAAAGGCGGCTGCGGAGGCTAGGGCGGCTGCGGAGGCTAGGGCGGCTGCGGAGGCTAGGGCGGCTGCGGAGGCGAAAGCAGCGGTTCAAGCCCAGGCAAAAGCCGCAGCTGATGCTCAGGCCGCAGCTGATGCTCGGGCCGCTGCGGAGGCACAGGCCGCTGCGGAGGCAAAGGCGGCTGCGGAGGCACAGGCCGCTGCGGAGGCAAAGGCTGCTGCGGAGGCACAGGCCGCTGCGGAGGCGGAAGCTGCGCAAACACGGATCCCGAAGCATACCTACGAGCCGGAAGGGGCGCGGATTCGCATCGGATCGGCCACTCATAACGCCCTGAAAAAAGAGGACGTCGCCCAGGCGCGCGTAGTGCGTCAATCGCGAAGCAAAAGCGACGTGAACCGCGTTGTTGAGCTCGGGCGAGCCGACGAGAAGGTCAGTGAATCGCTAATCGAAGATATCT
>Ga0209075_1001314_pt1 | contig 23440 bp, 22 predicted proteins | sample Stecom2011_FD_187523 | JGI IMG/M metagenome (GOLD analysis project Ga0209075, IMG submission 187523) | Agricultural soil microbial communities from Utah to study Nitrogen management - Steer compost 2011 (SPAdes) (version 2) | ecosystem: Environmental > Terrestrial > Soil > Agricultural land...
CATTCTCGCCCGCCACCAGCACGTCGATATCGCCGCCGATCTGTTGTGCGGCCGCTACCACATGGGCGGTGGCGCCGGCCAGGGCGCCGTCGTGATGTTCGGCGAGTACCAGGATGCTCATGAGATCACCTTCGCTTCGTTCTTCAGTTTGTCGACCAGCTCGTCCACGGAGCCCACCTTGACGCCGCCCTGGCGCTCCGCCGGCGGCTCGACCTTGACCAGCTTGACTCGGCTGCCTACCGACACGCCGAGATCCGCCGGAGTCTTGACGTCCAGCGGCTTCTTCTTGGCCTTCATGATGTCCGGCAGCTTGGCGTAGCGCGGCTCGTTGAGGCGCAGGTCGGTGGTGACGATGGCGGGCAGGGTCAGCTCGACGGTCTGCAGGCCGCCGTCGACCTCGCGGGTCACCCGGGCCTTGTCGTTCTCGATCACCACCTCGGAGGCGAAGGTGCCCTGGGGCAGGCCGGTGAGGGCGGCCAGCATCTGGCCGGTCTGGTTGTTGTCGGTGTCGATGGCCTGCTTGCCGAGGATCGTAAGACCCGGCTGCTCCTCTTCCACCAGCCTGGCCAGCGCCTTGGCCGCACCCAGCGACTCGACGCGCTCGTCGGTCTCGACGTGAATGGCGCGGTCGGCACCCAGCGCCAGCGCGGTGCGCAGCTGCTCCTGGGCGGCCTTGGGGCCGATGGTCACGGCGACGATCTCGGTCGCCACGCCCTTCTCCTTCAGGCGCACCGCCTCTTCCACGGCGATCTCGCAGAAGGGGTTCATGGCCATCTTGACGTTGGTGAGGTCGACGTCGGAGTGATCCGGCTTGACCCGGATCTTGACGTTGTAGTCGATGACGCGTTTGACCGCGACGAGTACTTTCATGGTGTCCTCGCTTGGCTCTTCGAGTATGGAACCATCCTGGTGACTGGGCGCGACGCTGACCGCCGGCCTCCGCCTGTTGGGGCCGCTTATAACGGGCCGGCATGCCCTTGTTCGAAATTCATGCGAGCGTTTGATAGGCGCCGCACGGATAAACATTTCCAATGTGCCATAGCCGATGGCCCGGCAACAATCCTCTCTTCACCCACCCCCCTCATCGCCTAATCCACATCGAAGGGGTGACCTGAGTCGGCTATTATGCCTATCATGGAGCCAGGCAAGAAGCAAACGACCGTTTTAATTACTGTCGACGTTGGTGGCAGGCCAGCGGAGGCGGAGCGAGGGAGGAGAAGCAGGTGGAACAGGTAGAACGCGATTCGATGGAGTTCGATGTGGTCATCGTCGGCGCCGGCCCCTCGGGCCTGGCCGCCGCGTGCCGGCTGATGCAGCAGGCCAATGAGGCCGAGCAGGAGCTTTCGGTATGCGTGGTGGAGAAGGGCTCCGAGGTGGGCGCCCATATCCTCTCCGGCGCCGTCTTCGAGCCCCGCGCCCTGGCCGAGCTCTTCCCCGACTGGGAGGAGCGCGGCGCCCCGCTGACCACCCCGGCCAGCCGCGACGAGGTGTACCTGCTCAAGGACGCCGAGAAGGCCCAGAAGCTGCCCAACGCCCTGGTGCCGAAGAGCATGCATAACACCGGCGGCGACATGCCCCGCTATGTGATCAGCGCCGGCAACCTGTGCCGCTGGCTGGCCGAGCAGGCCGAGGGGCTCGGGGTGGAGATCTTCCCCGGCTTCGCCGCCCAGGAGGCGATCGTCGAGGAGGGGGTGGTCAAGGGCATCCTGATCGGCGACATGGGCGTGGGCGCCGACGGCGAGCCCAAGGACAGCTACATGCCGGGCATGGAGCTGCGCGCCAAGTACACCCTCTTCGCCGAGGGCGCCCGCGGCCATATCGGCAAGCAGCTGATCCAGGAGTATGACCTCGCGGCCGGCAAGGACCCCCAGCACTACGGCATCGGCTTGAAGGAGCTGTGGGACATCCCCGCCGAACAACACGAGCCCGGCCTGGTGCTCCACGGCTCCGGCTGGCCGCTGGACAAGTCCACCCACGGCGGCTGGTTCCTCTACCACGCCGAGAACCAGCAGGTGGTGGTGGGCCTGATCATGGATCTCTCCTACCGGAACCCCTGGCTGTCGCCCTTCGACGAGTTCCAGCGCATGAAGCACCACCCGGTGCTGGCCAAGCACCTCGCGGGCGGCAAGCGCATCGCCTACGGCGCCCGCGCCATCACCAAGGGCGGCCTCAACTGCCTGCCCAAGATGACCTTCCCGGGTGGCCTCTTGATTGGCTGCGACGCCGGCACCCTGAACTTCGCCAAGATCAAGGGCCTGCACACCGCCATGAAGTCGGGCCTGGTGGCCGCCGAGGCGGTATTCGAAGCCATCAAGGGGGGTGACGAGGGGGGCGCCGAGCTGACCGCCTTCACCGAGAAGTGGGAGGCGAGCTGGGCCTGGGCCGAGCTCAAGGAGAGCGCGAGCTTCGGTCCGGCGATCCACAAGTACGGCACCGTGGGCGGCGGCGCCTACAACTTCGTCAACCAGCTGCTCGGCGGCAAGCTGCCCAACGTCCACGACACCACGCCGGATCACGCGGCGCTCAAGCCGGCCGCCGAGTTCGAGAAGATCGACTACCCCAAGCCCGACGGCAAGCTCTCCTTCGACAAGCTCTCCTCGGTGTTCCTGTCGAACACCAACCACGAGGAGGATCAGCCCTGCCACCTGCGCCTGGCCGACCCGGAGCTGCCGATCCGCGACAACCTGCCCGAGTACGCCGAGCCCGCCCAGCGCTACTGCCCGGCGGGGGTCTACGAGGTGGTCGAGGACGACGACGGCAAGCCGCAGTTCCAGATCAACTTCCAGAACTGCGTGCACTGCAAGACCTGCGACATCAAGGACCCGGCCCAGAACATCACCTGGGTGGCGCCGGAGGGCGGCGGCGGGCCGAACTATCCGAACATGTAAACTGCAAGAAGACAGGATGAGGTGCTCAAGGGGCAGGCCACAAAGGGCCTGCCCCTTTTTCGTCCGAGGGCTGCGGGGGTGGCTTGCTGATTGATCCTCGTGGCTTGCAGCCCCGGGCGCAGCCCGGAGTCAGTCGCCGGTGGCCACCGGCCGCGACGGGTCGCGGATCCACTCGCTCCAGGAGCCGGGGTAGAGCTTCGGCAGCGGCCGGCCGGCCACGGCGTAGGCCAGGATGGTGTGGCAGGCGGTGACGCCGGAGCCGCAGTAGGCGACCACCTTCGCGGCCTCGGGCAGCTCGGAGGCGAGCAGGCCTGGCGGCTTGAAGCGCCCCCAGGGCGTCAGGTTGTCCCCGCTGGGGCGGCACACCGCGCCGGGGATATGTCCCGCCACCGGGTCGATGGGCTCGACCTCGCCGCGGAAACGCTCGCGGCTGCGGGCATCCACCAGCAGCACGCCCTCCTCCTGCAGCCGGGTGGCATCGCACCACGGGTCGTCACGGTAGGCAGGCACCCAGTCGCTGGACGGGGGCGCGGAGCGGTCCCCATCGGAGAGCTCCTCGCCCGCCCCCAGCCAGGCCTTGATGCCGCCGTCGAAGAGGCGCACGTCCGGATGACCCGCCCAGCAGGCGAGCATCCACCAGGCCCTGGCCGCGGCCAGCTGGCCCCCCATGTCGTCATAGACCACCACCGGCAGCTCCGGGGTGATGCCGAGGCGCTGCAGGGTGGCGGTAAAGGCCTCCCGGGACGGCAGGGGGTGGCGCCCGCCCTGCCCCGGCGGCCCCGACAGGTCGCGTTCCAGGTCGATATGGTAGCTGCCGGGCAGGTGCGCCTCCCACCATAGGGTATGGCCGGCGTCGGGATCGCCGAGGCGGGCCCGGCAGTCGAGCAGCCGCGGGGGGCGGCGGCCGTCGATGGCCGCGGCAAGCTCCGGCGCACTCATCAGGGGGCGACTCATGACCGTTCTCCTTCCAGCAGTTCGATGGGGGCCCGGCGGGCGATCAGGCGGCGGCGCCCGGCATGGCGAAAGCGCACCTCGATCACCGGGTTGTCGGGGTCGCCCTCCACCAGGTCGATCTCGCCCTCGCCAAAGACAGCATGGCGCAGCCGCTGCCCCACGTCGAAGGCCCGGTAGTCGGGGCCGCCCTCGGCGACGCCCGGAGGCCCCGCCGCCGCCAGGGGCAGGGAGGCTCCCAGCCTGGCCAGATAATGCTCCACCAGGGCCGGCCGGGTGACGCCCAGGGGCTCCCGTGCCGCGCCGCTCTCCCCTTCCAGGGCCCGGGCCACCCGCTGGCACTCCTCCCAGGCGCTCTCGGCCAGGAAGCGGCTGGGCCGGTGCTCGCCCCCGTCGTGGAGCAGCAGCAGCCGCTCCCGGGCCCGGGTGATGGCCACGTAGAAGAGGCGCCGCTCCTCCTCCAGACGCTGGGCGGTCAGGGGGTTGTCGCGGGTGTAGTGGGGAAAGTCCTGCTCGTTGACCCCGGCCAGCGCCACCAGGGGCCACTCCAGCCCCTTGGCGCCGTGCACCGTGGTGATCAACACACCCTCCCGGGCATTCTCCACCGGGCGCCCCAGCAGCTCGATGAAGGCCTCGGGGTCGTTGCCGAGCTCGCCGGCCTGCTCGAGCAGCACATCGAGCAGGCGCACGTCCTCCTCCCCCTTGTCCCGGCGAGCCGCGGCGCGCTTGAGCACCTTCTCCGCCTCCACCGCCTCCACCACATGCTCGAGGAGCCGGGCGGGAGGCCAGGCCCCTAGGCGCGGCAGCTCGCAGAGCAGCGCCCAGCGCTTCTTGAGGGTGCGCCGCTGGTGCGGCCTGAGGCCGGCCAGCAGCGGGTCATGGCGCTCCGGCCAGCGCTGGCTCTCGGCCAGCTGGCGGGCCAACGCCACCAGGCGCTCCCGGGCCACGAAGGGGGTGGGCTGGCCGAGCAGCAGCGTCAGGTGGGCGGGATCGGCGAGCAGCGAAGGCTCCCGGGCCAAGCGCAGGTAGCCGGCCAGGGCCTGGACCAGGGGCAGGCGGAAGACGAAGCGGTCCTCCCGGGAGAGCCGGAAGGGAATGCCTTCCCGCAGCAGCGCCAGCTGCAGCGGCACGGAGAGCGACCAGCTGCGCACCAGCAGGCAGGCCTCGCCCAGCGCCCGGCCCTCGGCCTGCCAGGCCGCCAGCGCCTCGAGCAGCGGGCGGCTGCCGCAGGCCTGGGCGAGACGGGTCCGGGGGTTGCCGGCCGCCGCCAGGCAGAGCTGCTCGGGCCGCCGGCGGTTGGCCTCGATGGCGTGGTTGGCCGCCAGGGCCAGGGCGTGGCCGTGGCGGAAGGTGGTGGAGAGCGGATAGTCCACCGCCTCCCCGAAGGTCTCGGTGAAGCGCTCCAGCATGGTATCGGGATGGGCCCCGCGCCACTCGTAGATGCACTGGTTGGCATCCCCCACCGCCATCACCTCGGCGCGGTCGCCGGCCAGTACCGCCAGCAGCCGCTGCTGGGCCACGTTGATGTCCTGATACTCGTCGATGATCACATGGTCGAGAAAGCCCTGGACGCGGCCGCGCAGGCCGGCATCGGCCTCCAGGGCCCTGAGCGGGCGATAGAGCAGGTCCGCGTAGCCCATCAGGCCGTGGTCGGCGAGCAGCGTCTCGGCGTGCTCGAAGGCCGCCACGAAGTGCTCGGTGGCCTCACCGAAGTCGAGCCGGGCGTAGAGCTCCGCCGGCGGCACCATCTCGGCCTTCACCAGGGCACAGAAGTGGGCCAGGGCCTCGAGGCGCTCGGCATCCAGCGCCGCCTCCCCCGAGGCCAGGGTCTCGGCCAGGGCGTGCTGGGTGGCCTGGCGCAGCAGGCGCTCCACCTGCCAGTCGGCGGTCAGCAGGGTGCGCGGCGAGAGGGCCCCCCAGCGGGTCAGGCTACCGGTGAGACGGTGGCCCAGGGAGTGGAAGGTGCGCACATCCGGCAGCGGCTGGCCCTTCGGGGCCATGGCGGCGAGCCGCGCCTGGAAGTCCTCCCGGGCCGAGCGGTTGAACATCAGCACCAGGATCCGCTCCGGTGCCACGCCCCGGGCCAGCAGGTGCAGCACCCGGGCCACCATGGTGGTGGTCTTGCCGGAGCCGGCCACTGCGGCCACCCGGGCGTGGCCGGCCCCGTGCTCGACGACGGCGCGCTGCTCCGCGGTCAGCTTCACGCCGCCCCGCTGTCGTCCAGGCGGCCCAGCGGCTGCCAGACGCCGCCGCTGTCGAGGCCCAGCTCCTCGCCGCCCCCGGGCAGCGCACGGCTCTCCGCCGCCTCCACCAGGCGGTAGTAGACGTTGCGGCCCAGCCGCGCGGCCAGGCCGAAGCGCACCGGCACCTCGGGCACCGTCTCGCCGGCCGGGGTCGCGCTCGGCGCCAGGCGGTGGGTCTCGTCGAGCACCAGGCGGTCGCCCAGGTTGGTGGTGAGCCACCAGCGCCCCTCGGCGTCCCGCTCGGCGTCCACCACCAGGAAGGGGCGGTCCTCGACCCGGATCAGCTGCTTCTCGGCGGGGGTGACCAGGGCGTAGCGGCCATCCGGCTCGCGGCGCAGGATGGTGGAGAGCAGCCGCACCAACCGCGGCCGTGCAATCGGGCTCCCTTCATGGAGCCAGCGGCCATCGGCGGCGATCAGCAGGTCCATCTCGCCCGCCCGCTCGGGGTGCCAGCGATCCACCGGCGGTATCTCGCCCAGGGGTTCGATATGGGCCAGCAGCGGCTCGAGGTTCATCACGCCCCCTGCAGGAAGCCGGCGTCGCGGAGGATCTCGCGCATCTCCGCGGAGGCCTCCGGGGCGGCGGCGCGGAAGAGGCGGTAGAAATTGGCGGTGGTCTGCATGGCGACCTCCTCCACGCTGATGCCCCGCTCGGCGGCGATGCATTCGGCGACCTCCACCACCCAGGCCGGCTCGTTGGGCTTGCCGCGGTGGGGCACCGGTGCCAGGTAGGGGCTGTCGGTCTCGATCAGCAGCCGGTCCAGGGGCACCCGGCGTGCCACCTCGCGCAGCGCCTCGGCGTTGCGGAAGGTGACGATCCCGGAAAGCGAGATGTAGAAGCCGTGGCGGACCGCCTCCCGGGCCATGTCGAGATCCTCGGTGAAGCAGTGCAGCACCCCGCCGATGGCCGGGTCGGTGTGCTCGCGGATCAGCTCCAGGGTCTCCTCCCTGGCCTCCCGGGTGTGGATGATCACCGGCAGCTCGAGCTCGGTGGCGGCAATCAGCTGGCGACGGAAGCGCTCGCGCTGGATCTCCCGGGAGGGCACCGTCTCCGGCGACTTCTCGAGATAATGATAGTCCAGGCCGCACTCGCCGATGGCCACCGCGCCGAAGCGCTCGGCGACCTCCTTGATGGCCTCGACCCCGGGCTCCTGGTCGACGCTGTGCAGCGGGTGGACCCCGGCGGAGATCACCACGTCATCATGCTCCCGGGCGATGGCCGCCACGCCGGGCACCTCGTCGAGGGTGACGCCGATGGCCAGGAACTGCTTCACCCCCCGGGCCCGGGCGGCATCCAGGGCGGCGGCGAGATCACCGCCGTGGGTACGTGGGTCGAGGCGGTCGAGATGGCAGTGGGAGTCGACAAACATGGAGATACCGCTAGCAGAGTTGTGAATATGAAACGCAGGAGCGACCTTCGGTTCGCGAATGGCAGTGCCATTTCAGGGCGGTTCAGCCACCGCCTACGCGCAGCGAGTTGCGCCCCCCGCGGGTGCGATCAGAGCGTATAGGTCAGCGCGCCCTTGTCGAGGTGTCCGGCCAGCAGGTTCTCGATGCGGTCGCGCACCGCCTGGTCGCCGGCACTGAAGTGGATGCCGATGCCGGGCATCCGGCGCCCGCTGACCCCCTCGGGGGAGACCCAGGCCACCTGCCCGGTGACCGGCACCCGGTCGCTCTCGCCGGGCAGCGTCAGCAGCAGGTAGATCTCCTGGCCGAGCTCGTAGCGCTCCCGGGTGGGCACGAAGATGCCGCCCCGCTCCAGCATCGGCATGTAGGCCGAGAGCAGGGTCTGGACATCCTGGATATTCAGCGACAGCGCCTTCTGGGCAGCCATGGGACCTCCTCGTTCACGAGCGCAGCAGCGCGGACCAGCGCACCAGCCAGGCTTCCAGCACCAGCTGGGGGTTGGGGTTGCCGCCCGCGGCGAGCAGGCGACGCTGTTCCCGGGCGTAGTCGAGCAGCCGAAACCAGTCGCGTACCCGGCCGTTCTTGACCGCCTGGCGATAGAGCGGCAGCAGGTCGGGGTTACGCACGCCCCCGGGCTCCCCCGACAGCCCCAGCCGGATCAGGTCCTCCAGCCAGGCGATACCGTACCACAGGATCGCCTCCGTCGACTGGCGCTCCAGGCGCGCGGCCTCGGCCACCGGCTCACCGCCGCGCACCAGCGCCTCGAAGGTCTCGAGGAGCTGCTGGCGAAGCGCTCGGGACTCCGGCTCGGCCTGGGCGAGTGCCGCCAGGGGCAGCCCGCCGGCCAGGCCCAGCCAGAACCTCGCCTCCTCCTCGTCACCCAGGCGCCGGGTGAGCCAGGGCAGGCAGGCCGACGCTTCCGGCGGGACCAGGCTCCAGTGCTGGCAGCGGGAGCGGATGGTGGGCAGCAGCCGGGAGGGAATGTCCGCCAGCAGCACGAAGAGGGTGCGCCCACCCGGCTCCTCGAGGCTCTTGAGCAGGGCGTTGGCGGCGGCCACATTCATGGTCTCCGCCGGCGAGATCAGGATCACCCGGTAGCCGCCCTGCTGGGCAGTCTGGGCCACGAAGGCGTTGACCTCGCGGATGGCGTCGATGCGGATCTGCCGCTTGCCCTCCTCGAGCTCTACCCGCAGCAGATCCGGGTGGTAGCCGGAGGCGAGCATGGAGCAGGCGTGGCAGGCGCCACAGGCGGTCTGCCCCGGGGCGGCACACAGGGTGCGGGCGATCAGCGCATCGGCCAGGGAGCGCTTGCCCACCCCCCGCGGCCCGGAGAGCAGCAGGGCATGGGGCAGCCGACCGGCGTCGGCCAGCCGCGTGAGCTCCGCGAAGCGCGGCGCCAGCCAGGGCAGCGGTGTCGGGTCGAGGGAAGGCGGGACGCTCAGCTCTGCCATGCCGCCACCCGCGCCTCGAGGAGCGCCTCGATCTGGTCGCCCACCGCCGAAAGCGGCCGCGAGGCATCCACCACCGCGAAGCGCCCGGGATCGGCGGCGGCCCGGGCCAGGTAGGCCTGGCGCACCGCGCTGAAGAAGTCTCCCCGCTCGCGCTCGAAGCGGTCCGGCGCCTCGCCGCGGTGCGCCACCCGCTCGCGCGCCGCCTCGATGGGCATGTCCAGCAGCAGGGTCAGGTCGGGGGCCAACCCCTGCTGCACGAAGCGCTCCAGCTCGGCGATGCGCGGCGCCGGGATGCCGCGCCCGCCCCCCTGATAGGCGAACGTGGCGTCGGTGAAGCGGTCGCAGACCACCCAGGCACCGCGGGCGAGCGCCGGGCGGATCACCCGGGCCAGGTGCTGGGCCCGGGCGGCAAAGACCAGCAGCAGCTCGGCATCCTGGTCCAGGGGCTCCTCCTCGGCGGGGTCGAGGAGCAGGCGCCGGATCGCCTCGGCCCGGGGGGTACCGCCGGGCTCCCGGGTCTGCACCACCTCGAGGCCCCGGGCCTCGAGCCAGGCGACCACCCGCGCCAGGTTGGTCGACTTGCCGACCCCCTCGCTGCCCTCCAGGGTGATGAAGCGCCCCCTCCCTCTCCCCGGGCTATCCTCGGCGTTCCTCGCTATCTGGTTGGCGTCTTGGTGGCTCATGCCTGCTCCCGTCAGCGATTGCGGATATACCGGTTCACCGCGTTGTTGTGCTCGCGCAGGGTGCGCGAGAAGTGGTGGGTGCCATCGCCTCGGGAGACGAAGTAGAGGGTCTCGCCGGGCAGCGGGTCCACGGCGGCCTCCAGGGAGGCCCGGCCGGGCATGGCGATGGGCGTCGGCGGCATGCCGTCGATGACGTAGGTATTGTAGGGGGTCGCCTCGCGGAGGTCGGCGCGGGTGATGCGGCCGTCGTAGCGCTCGCCCATGCCGTAGATCACGGTGGGGTCGGTCTGCAGGCGCATGCCGCGCTCCATGCGCCGCTTGAAGACGCCGGCGATCTCGCGGCGCTCCTCCGGCGCCCCGGTCTCCCGCTCGATCAGCGAGGCCATGATCAGCGCCTCGTAGGGAGACTCGATGGTCAGGTCGTCGACGCGCCCCTCCCACACCTCCTCGAGGATGCCCTCCATGCGGGTGAGCGCCTGGCGCAGGATCTCCAGGTCGCTCACTCCCTTGTGATAGCGGTAGGTGTCGGGGAAGAACCACCCCTCGGGGTGGACGTCCTCGCGGTCGAGCAGGGCCATCACCTCCTCGTCGGAGAGGCCCGCGGTGCGGTTCTCCAGCTTGGGCGCGCCGTCGAGCAGCGCGCGCATCTGGCGGAAGGTCCAGCCCTCGGGAATGGTCAGCGGGTAGGTCACGACGCGGTCGCTGCCGAGCAGGGCCACCAGCTCGCGCCCGCTCATGCCGGGTTCCAGCATGTACTCGCCGGCGCGCAGGCGCGGCACGCTGTCGGGCTCCAGACGAGTCAGCAGGCGGAAGGCCCAGTCATCCTCGATCAGCCCCTGGCGGGCCAGGTCGGCCACCACCCGGTTGTAGCCGGCGCCCCGGGGCACCTCGTAGAGGGTCGGCTCGCTCACGGCGATGAGCGCCTCGAGCCGGGACTCCCAGTAGCGATAGCCGCCGAACAGGGCCGCGCCGGCCAGGAGGGCCAGCACCAGCAGGATCTTTACCACACGCATCGGCGTCCTCGTCGTGTCATCGTTCGTTGAAGGCGGGTCGACTCGAGCCGGGCAGCGGATAGCCCAGCAGGCGGTGGGCCTCGGCCTGGAAGGCGCGGTGTGCAGGGCCGGCGCTCCAGCGCCCGACCGGCTGACCGTTGTCGGCGTCGAGCCGTACCACGGGCCAGGCGCCCTGCACCGAGTTGGCCACCCACACCGCCTCGGCCTCCATCAGCACCTCGGACCCGACATCGACCTCGACGATGGCCAGGCGTTCCATCAGCGCCTCGCGCAGGGTGCCGGCCACGCCGCAGCGCTCGAGGCGCGGCGTCTCCAGCCGCCCGTTTCGCTGCCAGAAGAGGTTCATGGCGGTGGCCTCCACCAGGCGCCCCTCGCTGTCGCAGAGCAGCCCCTCGGCGATGGCGTCGTCGCTCCACTCCGCCCGGGCCAGCACGTTCTCCAGGCGGTTGAGGTGCTTGAGGCCGGCCAGCAGCGGCTGGATGCCGAGGCGCAGCCGGCAGTGGCGCACCCGCACCCCCTCCTCCCAGCGGCTTGCCTGAGGCGCGAAGGCCGCCAGCTGCCAGCGCAGGCGAGGCTCGGGCGAGGCCGGCGGCCAATAGCCGCGGCCGCCGCTGCCCCGGGTCAGGGTCAGCTTGAGCACCGCCAGCCCCTCGCCCGCCTCGGCCAGGGGGGCCGCCAGGTCGTGCTCGGCGGGCATCGGAATACCCAGGACGTGGCAGCCGCGGGCCAGGCGCGCCAGGTGCTCGTCCCAGAGCAGCGGCCGGCCGTCACGCACCAGGAGGGTCTCGAAGAGACCATCGCCATAGGCGGCCCCGCGGTCGTCCAGGGGCCAGGCGCCGGCCGCCTCGCTCACACCCGGGAGAAGATCAGGGTGCCGTTGGTGCCGCCGAAGCCGAAGGAGTTCGACAGCGCCACGTCGATCTTCATCTCCCGGGCGGTGTGCGGCACATAGTCGAGGTTGCAGCCCTCCTGGGGGTTGTCCAGGTTGATGGTGGGCGGCGCCACCTGGTCGCGGATGGCCAGGATCGAGAAGACCGCCTCCACCGCCCCGGCGGCCCCCAGCAGGTGGCCGATCATCGACTTGGTGGAGCTGACCGCCACGGACGTCGCCGCGGCGCCCATCACCTTCTCCACCGCCCGGCTCTCGGCGAGGTCGCCGGCCGGCGTGGAGGTGCCATGGGCGTTGATGTAGTGGATCGCCGCGGGGTCGAGGCGCGCGTCACGGATGGCGTTGGCCATGGAGAGCGCCGCGCCGCTGCCGTCCTCGGGCGGGGCGGTCATGTGGTAGGCGTCGTCGCTCATGCCGAAGCCGGTGAGCTCGGCGTAGATGGTCGCCCCGCGGGCACGGGCGTGCTCGTACTCCTCCAGGACCAGCACGCCGGCGCCGTCGGAGAGCACGAAGCCGTCGCGGTCGCGATCCCAGGGGCGGCTGGCCGCCAGCGGGTCGTCGTTGCGGGTGGAGAGCGCCCGGGCCGCGGAGAAGCCGCCGAGGCCCAGCGGCGTGGTGGCCATCTCGGCGCCGCCGCAGACCATGACATCGGCGTCGCCGTAGGCGATGGTGCGGGCGCTGTAACCGATGTTGTGGGTGCCGGTGGTGCAGGCGGTGGTGATGGCGATGTTGGGGCCGCGGAAGCCGTGCTGGATCGCCAGGTTCCCGGAGATCATGTTGATGATCGAGCCGGGCACGAAGAAGGGCGAGATGCGCCGCGGGCCGCTCTTCAGCATGGCGCTGTGGTTGTGCTCGATCATCGGCAGGCCGCCGATGCCGGAGCCGATGGCCACGCCGATCCGGGCGGCGTTCTCCTCGGTGCACTCGATCCCCGAGTCCTGGATCGCCTGGGCCCCGGCCGCCACCCCATACTGGATGAAGAGGTCCATCTTGCGGGCCTCCTTGGGGTTCAAGTAGGGACCGATATCGAAGTCCTTCACCGAACCGCCGAAGCGGGTATTGAAGGCGCTGGCATCGAAGTGCTCGATGGGCGCAATGCCGCTCTTGCCGGCCTTGATGTTGGACCAGCTCTCCTCGACGGTATTGCCCACCGGCGTGACCAGCCCGAGCCCGGTCACCACTACCCTTCTACGTGCCATCAGCATTCCTCCAGACATCCAGTACGACAGGGCTCCCCCGCGGGGAGCCGTCCATTGTGCGCATTATAACGACTCTCTTCGCCGGATGCCGCCCCGACAGGCAGCGCGGCGACGACAATCTCGGCTGGCCACGGCCTCCCGCCTGCCGCTCACGGCCACAAAAAAGCCGCCTCGGGGGGCGGCTTTTTTACAGGGAGAGCGACCTCTCCCTCGTCCGGCGGCATCGACCGCCACCAGGCTTACTGGTGGGCGTTGACGTAGTCGATGGCTTCCTGGACGGTGGTGATCTTCTCGGCTTCCTCGTCCGGGATCTCGGTGTCGAACTCCTCCTCGAGCGCCATGACCAGCTCGACGGTATCCAGGGAGTCGGCGCCCAGGTCCTCGGTGAAGGAGGAGCTGTTCTGGATGTCCTCTTCCTTGACGTTCAGGCGCTCGGCCACAACCTTCTTCACGCGCTCTTCGATGGTGCTCATTATGACGTACTCCAGTCGTTCAAATTGGCCGTCCAGATGACCAGCCGTTGGGGTTCCAGATCCGCAGGCGGAAGCTGCGGGGTAGTTTATAGAGGCCCCGGGGTCGGCGCAACCGCCGACCCGCCAGGCCTCAACGCATGTTCATCCCGCCGTTGACGTGCAGCGTCTCGCCGGTGATGTAGCTCGCCGTCTCGCCGGTGAGGAAGCCCACCGCCGCGGCGATCTCCTCGGGCTGGCCCAGCCGGGACAGGGGAATCTGGCCGAGCAGCATCGCCTGCTGCTCCTCGGGCAGCGCCTCGGTCATGTCGGTGGCGATGAAGCCCGGCGCCACGGCATTGACGGTGATGGCACGGGACGCCACCTCACGGGCCAGCGCCCGGGTGAAACCCTCCATGCCGGCCTTGGCGGCAGCATAGTTGGTCTGCCCGAGGTTGCCCATGGTGGCCACCACCGAGCTGATGTTGACGATGCGCCCGAAGCGGGCCCGGGTCATGCCGCGCAGGCACGCCTTGCTGACGCGATAGACGGACTTGAGGTTGGTGTCGACGACGTCGTCCCACTCCTCCTCCTTCATGCGCATCAGCAGGTTGTCGCGGGTGATTCCGGCGTTGTTGACCAGGATGGTCGGCGCCCCGAACTCCTCGCCGATCGCCTTGACCAGGGCATCGACGCTGGCCTGGTCGTTGACGTCGAGGCGGCGCCCGCCGCCCTGGATGCCCTGGGCCTTGAGATCGGCGTCGATCCTCTCGGCGCCGGCGTCACTGGTCGCGGTGCCGATGACGATCCGGCCCTGGCGCCCCAGCTCGTGGGCAATGGCGCGGCCGATGCCGCGGCTGGCGCCGGTGATCAGGGCAACGCGGGTTTCAGTGGTCATGGTGGTCTCGCCTCGTGCTTGAAAGTGGGATCAGCCGTTGGCCGAGCTGCCGTTGGCTACGCTGCGGGCCAGCTCCAGGGCCGCCTCCAGGCTGTCGGGGTCGTTGACCGCCAGCCCCTTGCTGCCCCGGGCGATACGCTTGCCCAGGCCGGTCAGCACCTTGCCCGGGCCGCACTCGATGAACACCTCGGCGCCGCGGCCGGACATCGCCTCCACGCAGGAGGTCCAGCGCACCGGACGGTAGAGCTGCTCGATCAGGCGGGTACGCAGGGTCTCGACGTCGGCGTGAGCCTCGGCGTCGACGTTCTGGATGACGGTGTAGCGCGGCGCGCGCAGCTCCATCTCCGCCATGGCGGCGGCCAGGCGCTCGGCGGCGGGCTCCATCAGGGCGCAGTGGGAGGGCACGGAGACCGGCAGCGGCATGGCACGCTTGGCGCCGGCTGCCTGGCAGGCGGCGATGGCGCGCTCCACGGCGGCCTTGCCGCCGGCGATCACCACCTGGCCCGGCGCATTGTAGTTCACCGCGGAAACCACCTCGCCCTGGGCCGCCTCGGCGCAGGCCTGCTCCACCACGGCGTCGTCGAGGCCGAGGATCGCCGCCATGGCGCCCTCGCCCACCGGCACCGCCGCCTGCATGGCCTCGCCGCGCAGGCGCACCAGCTTGACCCCTTCGGCAAAGGACATCACCCCGGCGCAGACCATGGCGCTGTACTCGCCCAGGCTGTGGCCGGCCATGGCGCCGGGGCGCGGCCCCTCGAGCTCCTGCCAGACCCGCCAGATGGCGACGCTGGCGGTGAGCAGCGCGGGCTGGGTGCAGGCGGTGGCGTTGAGGGCCTCCTCGGGCCCCTCCTGGACCACCTGCCAGAGGTCGTAGCCCAGGGCATCGGAGGCCTCCTCGAAGGAGGTGCGCACCACGCTGTAGCGTTCCGCCAGCTCCCGCAGCATGCCGATCTGCTGGGAACCCTGCCCGGGGAACACGAGGGCAAGGGATTGAGTCATCTTGGTCACCTTTGCTCTTGTTGGCTGTCATCGTCACCGGGAGCATCCGGCGCGAGGATTCTTGAGTCGCTGGCGGCCTGGCCATCCGGGCGCGAGAGGGCCTCTGCCCCTCGGCGCGGCGCCAGGCCCGCCGCCAGGCAGCGCGGCAGGTCGTGACGCACCTCCTGCACTGCCCGCTGTACCGCATAGTGGAAGCCGATGGCGTCGGCACTGCCGTGGCTCTTGACCACGATACCGGCCAGGCCCAGCAGGCTGGCGCCATTGTAGCGCACCGGGTCGAGTTCGCCGCGCAGGCGGCGCAGCGCCGGTCGCGCCAGCAGCCCCACCAGCCGGCTGCTCCAGTGGGCCTCGAAGGTCGCCTGGACCCGGGCCACCAGCATCCTCGCCAGCCCCTCGCTGGCCTTGAGCACGGCGTTGCCGACGAAGCCGTCGCACACCACCACGTCCGCCTCGCCGCTGAAGATGCCGTCGCCCTCCACGTAGCCGCGGTAGTCGAGCCCGGAAAGCGCGCGCAGCCGCGCATCCGCCTCCCGCACGCTGGCGGTGCCCTTGGTGCCCTCGACGCCAACGTTGAGCAGCGCCACCCGAGGCGCGGCCAGGCCGTCGACATGGCGCGCCATCAGCTCGCCCATCAGGGCGAAGTCCACCAGCCGCCCGGCCGAGGCCTCGACGTTGGCACCCAGGTCGAGCAGGTAGCAGCGCCCCTGGTTGCGGGTCGGGATGGCGGTGCTGATGGCGGGGCGGGGAATGCCCGCCACGGTACCCAGGGCCCGACGCCCCAAGGCCATCAGCGCCCCGGTGTTGCCGGCGCTGACCCCGGCGGCCGCCTCCCCCCCGGCCACCGCCCCCAGCATGGCGGCCATGCTGGAGTCGCCGCCGTGGCGGAGGGCATCGGAAGGGCGCTGGCCGGGGGCGATGACCCCGGGGGCATCCACGACCTCCAGACGCGAACCAGCCGCGGCGAGACGCCGCGGCAGGCAGGTGATCTCGTCCTCCAACTGGCGGCGGGGGCCGAACAGCCGCAGTTCGAGACGAGGATCCTGGAGGGCCGCGCTGGCCGCTCCCCGCACCGTGGCGCGGGGACCGAGGTCACCGCCCATCGCATCGATGGCGATTCGCACGAGAGGTCAGCGGCCAGGCGTCACCGAAGGGAGCGTCGTCGCCTCAGGCGTCGACGACCTTGCGGCCACGGTAGAAGCCGTCCGGAGAGACGTGGTGGCGCAGGTGGGTAGTGCCGGTCTCCTTGTCCTGGGACAGGGCCGGGGCGCTCAGGGCGTCGTGGCTACGACGCATGCCGCGCTTGGAACGGGTCTTGCGGTTCTGTTGAACTGCCATGGGATGTCACTCCAGAGTGAATCGATGATGAATCAGGATTTTCCCTTGAGCTGCTTGAGCACCTCGAAGGGGTTCGCTGCGGGACCGCGGGATGCCGCGGCATCCTCCCCGCTGGTCAGCTGGTCGCGAGAGACCTCACAGTCGGCCTCTTCGTGGTAAACCACCTGGGGCAGGCTGAGGATCAGTTCATCCTCGACCACCGTCAGCAGGTTCAGCTGTTCGTTTTCCACCAGCACCGGTTCGTGGGTGCTCGGCAGCTCGGCCGCCAGGGCATCGCTGGTGACCATGCCCAGCAGGAACTCGCTCTCCACGCGCTGCGCCAGCGGCGACAGGCAGCGCCGGCAGGGCAGCTGCAGCTCCGCCTCGAGGTGGCCGCGGATGACGCGCCGCCCCTGGGCGTCGATGGAGAAGTCGAGGGTCACCCGCACGTCGCCGTCCTGGGCGCCGACCTCATCGGTCAGGCGCGCAAAATCGGCGAGGGCCATCAGGCCCTCGAGGCGTTCGGCGCGGGCGGCGAGCTTGTAGGGCTCGACCCTGCTGGGAAGTCGTGTGGTCAACATAGGCGCGCAATGATAGGCACTCCCCCCTCCCCTGTCAAAGCCGCCGTTGCCCCTCCGGGTCGTGCTACCCTCGAACGCCAATCAGCGACCGGGAAAGCCCCATGCCACGACTCGTCCTCGCCTCCGGCTCCCGCTGGCGCCGCCAGCTCCTCGACCGGCTGGAGATCCCCTATGCCTGGCAGAGCCCCGACATCGACGAGACCCCGCACCCCGGCGAAGCGCCCACCGCCCTGGTGCACCGGCTGGCGCTGACCAAGGCCCAGGCCCTGGCCGAGGCCTGGCCCGACCACCTGATCATCGGCTCCGACCAGGTGGCGCTGTTCGAGGGGGAGATCCTCGGCAAGCCCGCCGACGAGGCCGCCGCCCGCCGCCAGCTGGCGCGCTTCTCCGGTCACCGGGTGCGCTTCCTGACCGGCCTGGCCCTGCTGGACACGCGCCCTGGGCGCCACCGGGTGACCCATGAGACCTATGACGTGGTGTTTCGCCGCCTCGGCGAGGGCGAGATCGCCCGCTACGTGGCGAGGGAGAAGCCGCTGGAGTGCGCCGGCAGCTTTCGCATGGAGGGGCTGGGGATCACCCTGTTCGAGAAGCTCGAGGGCGACGACCCCAATACCCTGATCGGCCTGCCGCTGATCCGCCTCTGCGCCCTGCTGCGCGAGGCGGGGCTGGACCCGCTAGGGTAGCTGATAGCGCAGCGGCGAATCGGCGCGGGGCACCCCCAGCAGCTCCATGGCGACGCGGCCGAACTGGCGCGAGAAGCGCTCGAAGGGGTCCAGGCGCGGGGTGTAGTCGCGCAGCTTCGGCTCCGGGAGCCTCTCCCGAGCCAGGGCATCCAGGCTGCCAATGCTGTCGATCAGGCCGAGCGCCAGGGCCTGCTCGCCGCTCCACACCAGGCCGCTGAAGAGCCGCTCGTCGTCGAGCAGGCGCTCACCGCGCCCCTCGCGCACGGCCTCGATGAACTGGCGGTGGGTGGTGGCCAGCACCGACTGCCAGAACTCGCGCTGCTCGGGCGCCAGCTCCGAGAAGGGGTCCAGGAAGGCCTTGTTGTCGCCGGCGGAGAAGACGCGGCGCTCCACGCCCAGGCGCTCGATCGCCTCCTCGAAGCCGAAGCTGGCCGAGATCACCCCGATGGAGCCCACCAGGCTGGCCGGCGCGGCGATGATCTCGTCGGCGGCCGCGGCAATATAGTAGGCGCCGCTGGCCCCCACGTCCTCGATCACCGCGATGATCGGCTTGTCGCCCTCGGCCCGCAGCCGCATGACCTCATCGAAGATGCGCTGGGACTGCACCGGGCTGCCTCCGGGGCTGTTGATATGCAGCACCACCGCCGCGCTATGCTCCGCCTCCCAGGCGCGATTGAGCCCGCTGATGACCCGCTCGGCGCTGGCCGGCGACTCCGCATCGATCACCCCGCGCACCTTGACCACCCCCAGGTGCGGCTCGGCGGCCGCGCCGCCGCCGGGCGGCCCGGCCAGCAGGCTGTAGAGGGTGGCCGACAGCGATGCCAGGATCAGGGCCGCAAACAGGAAGCGGAAGAAGAGCTTCCAGCGCCGGGAGCGGCGCTGCTCGGTCAGCACGCCGCCGATCCAGCGGTCCATCATCTCCATCTGCTGGAGGCGCTGGCGCTCGCGAAGGGTATCGGCATCCTCCGCCGAGGCCGCCTGCCTCGGGGGCGCCTGGCGCGCCTCCCGCTCGGCCCGGGCCTGCTCGGGAGTGCGCTCCGCCCCCTGGGTCCAGGGGTCCCCGCCCTCGCCGCGGGTCTCGTCACGTTTCCGGTCGTCGTCGCTCATCGCCTACCTTCCTTGCAGCCAGTCAAACAGCTCGGGTACCGCCTCGGCGGTGAAGGCCGGCCGGCTCTCGGCCAGCCGCTCCGGGGCATGCACCCCCCAGGTCACCGCCACCCGGTCCATGCCGATGGCCCGGGCCATCTCCAGGTCATACTCGGTATCCCCCACCATCACCGCCTCCTCCACCGCCACCTCGAGCTCGGTCAGCAGCTCCTCGAGCATCAGCGGATGGGGCTTGGAACGGGTCTCGTCGGCGGTGCGGCTGGCGTGGAACCAGCCCCCGCTGCCGCTGTCGCGAAACACCCGATCGAGGCCGCGGCGGCTCTTGCCGGTGGCCACCGCCAGGCGCTGGTGGTCCCGGCCGCGCAGGCCGGCCACCCCCGCCTCCACGCCGGAGAAGAAGCGCATGGGGGTGTCGCTGCCCTCCACGAAGTGCCAGGCGTAGCGGCTGCGCAGCAGCTCGGCGCGATCCGGGTCGATGCCCGGGCAGAGGGTAGCGATGGCCTCGGGCAGGCCGAGGCCGATGATGTTGCGGATGGCATCGGCGGGGAGCTCTCCCCAGCCGGCGTCCCGGGAGGCCGCCTGCATGCAGTCGACGATGCGAGCCGCCGAGTCCATCAGGGTGCCGTCCCAGTCGAAGATCACCAGTCGATAGCGCATTCTCTCTTCCCGGTCGGATTCGCTTTACGGTTGAACGCCTGGCCCAGGCTGCACGGCAGGCTCATGCCTCACGGCGGGCGCGGGCCAGCACCGCCTCGAGCTCCTCGGGCAGCGGCGCCCGGATCCGCACCGGCCGCCCGCTGGTGGGCTCGGGGAAGCTCAGCGACTCGGCGTGCAGGAACAGGCGCCCCACCCCCAGCGCCTGGCTCAGCCGCTCACTGTCGCGGGTGGCGTACTTGTCGTCGCCGAGCAGCGGGTGGCCGGCGTGGGCGGCGTGGACGCGGATCTGGTGGGTGCGCCCGGTGACCGGCTCCGCCTCCACCAGGGTGGCCCGGGGAAAGGTCTCGCGCACCGCGAAGCGGGTACGGGCCACCTTGCCCTCCGGGTCGACCCGCACCCGGCGCTCGCCGTTGGCCAGGGTGTAGCGGTCTAGCCGTGCCGCTACATAGTCGCGCCGGGCCGGCCAGCGCCCCGCCACCAGGGCCAGGTAGCGCTTGTCCATCTGCTGCTGCTTGAGGGCGTCGTTGAGCGCCAGCAGGGCCGGGCGGGACTTGGCCAGCAGCAGGCAGCCCGAGGTGTCGCGATCCAGGCGGTGCACCAGCTCCAGGAAGTCGAGATCCTCGCGCACCTGGCGCAGCGCCTCGATCAGACCGATCTTGACCCCGCTACCGCCATGGACGGCGAGCCCCGCCGGCTTGTTGATCACCAGCCAGTCGCGCCCTTCCACCAGCACGCTGCCGGCCAGCAGGTTGCGCAGGTTGTCGCTCACTTCACGCACCGCCTCCCGGGGCGAGAGCCGGAGCGGCGGTATGCGCACCAGGTCACCGGTGGCCAGGCGGGTGTCGGGCTTGACGCGCTTCTTGTTCACCCGCACTTCGCCCTTGCGCACGATGCGGTAGATCAGCGCCCGCGGCGCCCCCTTGATGCGCGTCATCAGGAAGTTGTCGACCCGCTGGCCGTCCTGTCCCTCCGTCACCTCCACCCACTGCACGTCGCGCCCTTCGGCCATGCCGAGACTCCACTGCTGGAAACTGCCAAAAGCCGCATTCTATCGCAGTGCGGCGCCCGGCGCGCCAATTGCTGGCCCTACCCTTTGCTGTTATATTGCCAACGCGCTCCCATGGCCCCAAACAAGCCTGCCAAGCGCCTGCCCGATCAGACACGCAGGCCCGGAGCCGCAAGATCAGGCCGCGACGACGCCACGGTGTCCCGCCGCCCAGCAACAAGCGACACAGAACGAACAGCGCCACGCCCGGATCCCCCCGTCGTTACCCCCCGTCATGGAACGTCGGCTGGACACGGGACACGTTCAACAGCGTGCCGGAGACCGGCGTCGGCGAATCGATGAATGCCAGGTGTTGGCGGTGACCGCAGGGCCGGATGGGTGACCCCCACCGAGACATGTCCTGCCTCCGCCCCGTACTCAACAGGCTCATGCCGTGATGCTGCCCTGCCGGGAGCCTCACGGTCGGACGCTACTGCGCATGCGGGACATGCGCTGAGCACAGGCACGCAGCACACAGAGGTTCGCCACGTCGCACTCGCCGGCGCCCCATAGTGCGAGTCAACATGAAACGGATGCTCATCAATGCGACCCAGCCCGAAGAGCTGCGCGTCGCGCTGGTCGATGGACAACGCCTCTACGACCTGGACATCGAATCCGGTGCCCGGGAACAGAAGAAAGCCAATATCTACCGCGGCAAGATCACCCGCATCGAGCCCTCCCTGGAAGCCGCCTTCGTCGACTTCGGTGCCGACCGCCACGGCTTCCTGCCGCTGAAGGAGATCTCCCGGGAGTACTTCATCAAGGAGCCCTCCTCCGGTCGCCCCAGCATCAAGGAGGTGCTGAAGGAGGGGCAGGAGCTCATCGTCCAGGTCGACAAGGAGGAGCGTGGCAACAAGGGCGCCGCCCTGACCACCTTCATCTCCCTGGCCGGCCGCTTCCTGGTGCTGATGCCCAACAACCCCAAGGCCGGCGGCATCTCCCGGCGCATCGAGGGCGAGGAGCGCAGCCAGCTCAAGGAGGCCATGAACCACCTGACCGTGCCGGACCGCATGGGCCTGATCGTGCGCACCGCCGGCATCGGCCGCAGCGCCGAGGAGCTGCAGTGGGACCTCGACTACCTGGTGCAGGTGTGGGAATCGATCACCGCCGAGGCCGGCAAGCGCCCCGCCCCCTTCCTGATCTACCGCGAGTCCAACGTCATCATCCGCGCCATGCGCGACTACCTGCGCCAGGATATCGGCGAGGTGCTGATCGACAGCGAGGCGGTCCACCAGGAGGCCCTGGCCTTCATCCGCCAGGTGATGCCCTCCTACCAGCAGAAGATCAAGCTCTACGTCGACGAGGTCCCGCTCTTCTCGCGCTTCCAGATCGAGTCCCAGATCGAGACCGCCTACGAGCGTGAGGTGAAGCTCCCCTCCGGCGGCTCCATCGTCATCGACCACACCGAGGCGCTGGTCTCCATCGATATCAACTCCGCCCGGGCCACCCGCGGCAGCGACATCGAGGAGACCGCCCTGCAGACCAACCTGGAGGCGGCCGACGAGATCGCTCGCCAGCTGCGCCTGCGCGATATCGGCGGCCTGGTGGTGATCGACTTCATCGACATGAGCCCGGCGCGCAACCAGCGCGAGGTCGAGAACCGCATGCGCGACGCCCTCAAGCTGGATCGCGCCCGGGTGCAGATCGGCCGCATCTCCCGCTTCGGCCTGATGGAGATGTCCCGCCAGCGCCTGCGCCCCTCCCTCGGTGAGACCAGCGGCGTGGTCTGCCCGCGCTGTGACGGCCAGGGCACCATCCGCGACGTGCGCTCCATCTCGCTGTCGATCATGCGCCTGATCGAGGAGGAGGCCATGAAGGAGCGCAGCGCCCAGATCCGCGCCATCCTCCCGGTGCCGGTGGCCACCTACCTGCTCAACGAGAAGCGCGCCGTGCTGGCCGAGATCGAGCGCCGCCAGGACGTGCGCGTCGTGCTGCTGCCGAGCCCGGACATGGATACCCCTCACTACGATGTCCAGCGCCTGCGCGATGACCACGTGGAAGAGGAAGGCACCCAGGGCAAGTCCAGCTTCGAGCTCTCCACCGAGACCGAGGTGGGCCGCGAGCCCGAGCCCAGCTTCGGCAAGCCGGTGGCCCGCGCCGAGGCCGCGGTGAAGACCGTCATCCACCACGAGCCGGCACCCGCCTCCCTGCAGCAGGAGGAGGCCCCGGCAAAGGCTCCGGCACCGACCCCGGCCCGGGCCGCCACCCCGCCCAGGCCCGCCGCGCCGGCCAGGTCGACCCCGCCGGTCGCCGTGGAGCCCCAGGGCGGCGTACTGGGCCGCCTGGTCAAGGGCATCGCCAAGCTCCTCGGCAGCGAGGAGGAGCAGCCCGCCGAACGCCGCGAGAAGCCCGCCAGCGCCGGCCAGGCCCAGCGCAAGCCGCTCCGCGATGACGACCAGGGGGAGCGCGGCAGCCGCAATAACCGCCAGCGCCGCCAGCGCAGCGACGACACGCGCCGCAGCGGCGGCCAGCAGGCCCGCCAGCCGGAGAGCGGAACCCGCGAGCCGCGCCAGGAGAGCAGCACCGCCGGCGGCAGCGGGGAGAACCGCACCGGCAGCCGCGGCGGTCGCAGCCGCGGGCGTCAGGACAGCTCCCGCCAGGACGCCGGCCGCCAGGAGGAGAGCCGCCAGCAGACCCGCGAGCCCCAGAAGGGCCGCGAGGACAGCCGCCGCCAGCGCAGCGCCGACAAGCCCTCCCCTTCCCGGGAGGAGAAGACCAGCCCGGCGGCCGAGGCCCCCAGCGAAGCGCCGGTGGACGACGGCAAGCCCAAGCGTACCCGCAACAATCCGCGCAACCGCAGCCGCCAGCACGCCATCCACCCGAAGGCGGTAGAGGAGCAGCAGCGCCTGCAGGCGGAGGCCGCCAAGGCCGATGTCCTGGATGACGCTCAGCCGGTGGAGCAGGCCGAGGCACCGAAGGCCGAGCCGACGCCCGAAGCCAAGGCAGAGCAGAAGCCCGAGCCCAAGGCAGAGCCGAAAGCCGAG
>Ga0209075_1001315_pt1 | contig 23436 bp, 18 predicted proteins | sample Stecom2011_FD_187523 | JGI IMG/M metagenome (GOLD analysis project Ga0209075, IMG submission 187523) | Agricultural soil microbial communities from Utah to study Nitrogen management - Steer compost 2011 (SPAdes) (version 2) | ecosystem: Environmental > Terrestrial > Soil > Agricultural land...
TTTTCTAAAACACAGGGTTTTATATTTTTAAAAAAACCTTTAATAAGTTTTTGTCATATCTTCATCAACCACCAAAATAAAATCTGCTCTACCAATATGTTCTTTTTCAAGTTTTGATAAATCCTGTTGAGAAACAGTAGCAATAGTAACAATTTTCATCTCAGGTTTTTCTTGTTTTACATACCAATAAATTCCTTCGTAAAAATCGCTGTGATAACTTCCGTGATAGTGAATAAAAATCGAATTTGGCTCTGAGTTTTGCAGAATAGAGTAACCCATTGTAGCATCTTTTATTGCTTGTGCTTTAGGTAAATTATCACCTCCGTGCCCTTGTGCCATCTCTAACATTTTTTGATATTGAGAAAGAGAAGCATCATATTTTACAGGAAGTGGAACTATCCAATCTTTTTGCGATGCAGAAAGTGTGTCTAAAGCTTCAAAACCTCCTCTATACACCATGCTCGCATATCTTCGCGGAATATTGGTGGCAATAAACTTCAGTTTGTTTTCTTTAGCAAAATCAACCAAGGGTTTATAATCGGTTTTGTAATTGTTCCAAAGTCTTGCTAAGGTATCAAAAGCCTTTTGATTTATTTCTCCCGAAAGATATTGATTGAGCTCCTTTTGATTGTCTCGTTCAATCATTTCCGCTCCTAAAACCAATGACTTTATTTTATGTAAATCTTGAGTGAGTTCTAACTGCAACCAATGTGAAATCGGGTTATCGTGGTATTCTCCAAACAAAACAAGTTCAGATTTTTCTGATGCTTTGAGCAATTTTTTATACGTAGTTTTCTTTCCTTTGGCATCAAATAACTGATAGGCTTTTTTATCTTGCGAAAAACCAAAAATCGTAAAACACATCAGTAAACCACAAAGTATTTTTTTCATAATAATCTTAATTTACATTGTTTGCAAAAGTACATTTATTTTTAAAGCTAATCTTGGATAGTTGGTTGAAATTAAAGTTTTTTGTCTATCACGAATTACATCAGTAAAAATCAATCTATACCATACAATCATTAAAAATTCCCTATTTTTGCAACTTAAATTTTTTATGATGAAAAACCCGAAAAGATATACGGTTACTGCGGCACTTCCTTATACAAATGGTCCTATTCATATTGGACATTTAGCGGGAGTGTACATCCCCGGAGATATTTATGCCAGATACTTACGACTTCAAAACCGCGATGTGGTGTACATCTGCGGAAGCGACGAACACGGAGTGGCGATTTCGATGAAAGCCAAAAAAGAAGGAATCACTCCGCAAGAAGTAATCGACAAATACGACGGGATTATCAGAAAATCTTTTGAAGCTTTCGGGATTTCGTTTGACAATTACTCTCGAACATCCAGAGAAATTCACCATAAAACCGCTTCGGAATTTTTCAGAAAATTATACGACGAAGGAAAGTTCATCGAAGAAACTACAGAGCAACTCTATGATGCCAAAGCCGAGCAATTCTTGGCCGACCGTTTCGTAACCGGAACTTGCCCGAAATGTCAGAACCCGGAAGCCTATGGCGACCAATGTGAAAAATGCGGAACGTCGCTCAATGCAACAGACCTTATCAATCCGAAATCGACGATTACCGGAACGACTCCAATATTGAAATCGACCAAACACTGGTTTTTACCGCTCAATGAGTATGATGCTTTCATGAGAGAATGGATTCTGGAAGGCCATAAAAACGATTGGAAGCCAAACGTTTACGGCCAGGTAAAATCGTGGTTGGATGACGGATTGAAGCCAAGAGCCGTAACTCGTGACTTGGATTGGGGAATCCCCGTTCCGGTAGAAGGGGCTGAAGGAAAAGTGCTTTACGTGTGGTTTGATGCTCCTATCGGATATATTTCTTCAACCAAAGAATGGGCAGAAAGAGAAGGCAAAGACTGGACGCCGTACTGGAAAGACCAAGACACCAAACTCGTTCACTTTATCGGGAAAGACAACATCGTCTTCCACTGCGTGATTTTCCCGGCTATGTTAAAGGCCGAAGGAAGTTACATCTTGCCGGATAACGTACCGGCTAATGAGTTTTTGAACTTGGAAGGCAACAAACTCTCGACTTCTAAAAACTGGGCAGTTTGGTTACATGAATATTTGGAAGATTTCCCCGGCAAACAAGACGTACTTCGTTATGTTTTGACGGCTAATGCTCCTGAGACCAAAGACAACGACTTTACTTGGAGAGATTTCCAAGCTCGTAATAACAACGAACTGGTTGCCGTATTCGGAAACTTCATCAACCGCGTGGCGGTGCTTACGCATAAATATTACAACGGAGTAATTCCGACTCCTAATGAATTTAGCGAAGTAGATGAGCAAACGCTGACCGAACTGAAAGCTTATCCTGAAGTTCTAGAAAGTTCTATCGAAAGATATCGCTTTAGAGAAGCGCTGAACGAAATGATGAATGTGGCTCGTCTCGGAAACAAGTATTTGGCAGACGAAGAACCTTGGAAGCTCATCAAAGAGAATCCGGAGAGAGTGAAAACGCAAATGTATGTGGCCCTACAAATTGCAGCGGCTTTGAGCAGCTTGTGTGAACCATTCTTGCCGTTTACGGCTCAAAAACTAAACAGAATTTTGAACCTAACCCAAGGAGATATTACTTGGAAAACCATTTCTGAAACTTCGGATTTGATCAAAGCCGGACACACTATCGGTCAAGCCGAACTGTTGTTTGAGAAAATCGAAGACGAACAAATTCAAAAACAAATCGACAAATTGGAAGCAACTAAAAAAGAAAATACCGCTCAAAACACATCAGTAGCTCCTCAAAAAGAAGAAACTACTTTTGATGATTTCGTGAAAATGGATTTGAGAGTAGGAACCATTCTCGAAGCCGAGAAAATGCCAAAAGCCGATAAACTATTAGTGCTTAAAGTAGACACCGGAATCGATGTGAGAACCGTGGTTTCCGGAATTGCTGAGCACTTCACACCCGAGGAAGTCATCGGAAAAAGAGTTACGATTTTAGCCAATCTGGCTCCGAGAAAACTTCGCGGCGTAGAAAGTCAAGGGATGATTTTGATGACCAACGACAAAGACGGAAAACTCGTTTTCTTGAACCCCGACAGAGATGGGGTTGAGAATGGAGCTGTGATAAGCTAACCCAATAAAATCCTCTTCAAAAAAGAGGATTATTTTTTTTTATAGAATATATGAATCTTATTCAATACTTTTATTCCCCAAATCTTCAGAACATATGAGATCACTTACTATCACCTTTTTATGTTTATTATCTTTCGGGCTGTATTCACAAGAATACTTGAAAGATAGAGTCATTGTCAAACTCAAAAATCCGGGTAAAGAAATTAAAACTCTCGAAGAATTGCCAGAGTTAAATAGTTTCTTTAACGAAAATGATATATTAGAGATAAAACCTCTGGACTTTTCTCCTTCAAAATCCCTTAACGGAAGACCCTTAGTAATCATTTTCTCTAATGAAGTAGCCATACAAGAGAAGATTTCTCATTTAAAAAACACTCATCTTTTTGATTATATAGAACCTGATTTTATCGCAAGAGGTAGTGGGGTAAAAATATCAGATGATAGTCCTTCTCAACCCTCGTTAGCTCCTTTAGCGGTTACTCCGAATGATCAATATTTTTCAAGACAATGGGGGTTATACAACAACGGTACGTTTAATTTAAGCCCAAGTATTGTAGGAGCAGATGTCAAGATGAGAGAGGCCTGGGAAATCACGACCGGAAGTTCTGAAATTTCTATTGCTATTATGGATACGGGAATCAGAATGAATCATCCGGAATTCGCTGGCAGAATCTTAGAAAATCCCAACGAGGTTGTCAACGGTATAGACGATGACGGCAACGGCTTAATCGACGATTTGTATGGTTGGGATTTTGTAAATAACGACAATACCCCTACTGACGACCACGGTCATGGAACCAACGTTACGGGCATAACCGTTGCAAATGGGAACAACGGTATAGGGTACGCCGGGGTAGATTGGAATTGTAAATTACTGCCTTTAAAAGTTTTAAACTCCAATAATTCAGGTTCTTATTCTGATATGATAGCTTCTATCTATTACGCCATCAATAGAAATGTAAACGTAATCAGTATGTCTATCGGTGGGTCTTCATATTCTCAAGGACTGTATGATGCAGTTTTAGCTGCATATAATGCAAACATCCCTTTTATAGCGTGTATGATGAATCACAATAATAGTGCTACATATTACCCGGCTGCTTTTCCTCAAGTTATTGCTGTAGGTTCTACAGACCCAAATGACTACAGAAGTGCTCCATTCTTTTGGGATCCTTCTAGCGGGAGTAACTATGGAAGTCATATTGATGTAGTGGCTCCGGGTAATTTCATTTATGGACTTTCGTATGCTTCAAATACACATTATGACAGTTATTGGGGCGGAACATCTCAAGCTACACCACTGGTAGCTGGTATTGTCACTCTTATGCTTTCTATTAAACCCAACCTCATGATAGAAGAAATACGAAGCATTTTGAGGACTACAGCACAAGACTTAGTGGGACGAACTTCAGAAGACATTCCCGGATTTGACCCATATCACGGAGCCGGAAGAGTAAATGCTTATCAAGCTCTTTTGACAGTTCAATATCTTTCTACGCATACTATGAACTCACCGGTCGTTTCGGTTTATCCGAATCCGACTCAAGACAAACTTTATATTGAAACGGAGTATGAGGTGCGTGATATCCAAATTTATGACCTGACAGGTCGATTTATCAAAAGGATAGAAAACACATTTGAAGTGGATATGTCAACCTTTCATAAAGGTGTTTATTTGTTGAAGATATCAACGACAAACAACCATATTATAGAAACAAAAGTAATCAAACAATAATTTTATACACCTTGAATTTAAAGAACATAAAAGTCATCGGCTTTGATGCAGATGATACCCTTTGGGAAAACGAACCTTATTTCGAAGAAATCGAAAAGAAGTTTTGTGTGTTGATGGAAGACTTCCTCTCCCATCAAAGTATTTCACAAGAGGTCTTCCGAATTCAAATTGGCAATCTTCCGCTATACGGCTACGGAATAAAAGCTTATATCCTTTCGCTTATTGAAACGGCTATCGAGATTTCTGGGAAAAACCTCCCTATCGAAATCATCGAAAAGATTCTTCAGTACGGCAAAGAATTGCTTTCGAAGCCCATTGTTTTGATAGACGGGATTGAAGAGACTTTAAAACATCTACACGGAAAATACAAACTGATTGTGGTCACCAAAGGAGATTTGCTCGACCAACACAGAAAATTACACAAATCCGGTTTAGGTCCGTTTTTCCATCACATAGAAGTACTGTCTGAAAAAGCAGAAGAAGACTATGGAAAATTATTAAAAAGACTCGAGATTCAACCTGAAGAGTTTTATATGATTGGAAATTCGCTAAAATCAGACATTCTTCCTGTGTTGAACATTGGTGGGCATGCTACACATATTCCGTTTAGAACCACATGGGCACACGAGCGAATTGACTTTGAAATCAAACATCCAAACTTTAGTACTGCCGAGAAAATATCAGATATTTTAAAATTCCTATAAGAAGCTGAGCTACAAAAAATTTGTATCTTTGTAAGAATAATAAAAACCCATAAAATTATGTATCCTGAAGAATTAGTAAAACCCATGCGATTGGAGCTTGTAGCTGCAGGCTTTGAGGAACTTTATACAGCACAAGAAGTAAAAAATGCTTTAGCCAAAGAAGGAACTACTTTAGTAGTCGTAAATTCTGTTTGTGGGTGCGCTGCTCGAAATGCTCGCCCAGGTGTTAAGATGAGTTTAGACAACCCTAAAAAACCAGACCATTTAGTAACTGTATTTGCAGGAGTAGACAGAGAGGCCGTAGATGCCGCCAGAGAACAAATGTTCCCTTTCCCTCCGTCATCTCCAAGCATGGCATTATTTAAAAATGGTGAACTTGTTCACATGCTAGAGCGTCACCACATCGAAGGTCGTCCGGCAGAACTTATTGCCGAAAACCTCAAACAAGCTTATGACGAGTTTTGTTAATCAAAAGAAGTTATACAACTAAAAAGTCGGATTCTAGCGAATCCGACTTTTTTAATTTTTGAAAAACGAATCTACAAATTCGAATTTATTAAAGACCTGAAGGTCTTCGATTCCTTCTCCTACTCCGATGTATTTCACCGGAATTTGGAATTGGTCTGAAATTCCGATAACTACACCACCTTTGGCTGTACCATCGAGTTTAGTAACCGCAAGAGCCGTCACTTCTGTAGCAGCCGTAAATTGTTTGGCTTGTTCGAAAGCATTTTGCCCGGTTGAGCCGTCCAGAACAAGAAGAACGTCATTAGGTGTATTTTCGACCACTTTTTGCATGACGCGTTTTACTTTCGTAAGCTCATTCATCAAATTTACTTTGTTGTGCAATCGACCGGCTGTGTCGATAATCACCACATCGGCATCTTGAGCCACGGCAGACTGTAGTGTATCAAAGGCTACCGAAGCCGGGTCGCTACCCATTTGTTGCTTTACGATAGGTACTCCAACTCGATCTGCCCATATTTGTAGTTGGTCTATAGCAGCAGCTCTAAACGTATCGGCTGCTCCTAAAACTACTTTGTATCCTTTTTTCTTGAATTGGTATGCCAATTTTCCGATAGTAGTGGTTTTTCCTACTCCGTTTACGCCTACTACCATAATTACATACGGCTTTTTATCGGTAGGGATTTCAAAATCGGTAGCCGTGCCTGTATTGGTCTCAGACAGCAGACCTGCGATTTCTTCGCGTAGGATAGCGTTGAGTTCGCTCGTGCCTAAATACTTATCCCGGGCAACTCTTTCTTCGATTCGCTCTATGATTTTTAGAGTCGTGTTTACTCCCACATCGCTCGAAACCAACACTTCTTCCAGATTATCCAAAACCTCTTCATCAACTTTCGACTTTCCGGCAACAGCCTTAGAAAGTTTCGTAAAAAAGCTGGTTTTGGTTTGTTCTAGACCTTTGTCTAATGTTTCTTTTTTCTCTGATGAAAATATTTTTTTAAAGAAATTCATTTTTGGCAAGTATGGTTAAACCACAAAGGTATGAATTTATTATTTTAATAGAACATAGAGAATAGAGAATAGAAAACAGATAAATTAAACTTTACCTCACCAAAGAAAAATGGCCTTTGTGTTCTCTTCCGTCTTCTCTTTTTATTTTGAACCAATAATCGGTAGCAGGCAATAAATTCCCGTTGAAGGTTCCGTCCCAGCCTAGGTCTTGTCCTCTAAACGAAGTGATTAGTTTGCCGTAACGATCAAAGATAAAAACCTCCATTTTGGGTTCGTAATACGCATACTTCACATGCCAATAATCATTAATTCCGTCTTGATTAGGAGTAAAATAAAGAGGATAAGCCAACACTTGAATTGGTTGTGTTACGACTCCACATCCGTTTTTGTCTCTTACGTAAACAATATAAAGACCACTATCAACACCCAAAAAGACATTGCTGTCTTGGTAGAGCCCACCCATAGAGTATTCATAATCTCCATTTCCGTCAACTATAATTTCGATGGAATTATCAGAAAGAGAAAAATCTTTAATAATTATATCGGCAATCGTTGCTTTTTCGGATGCAACAGCTGTGAAAGTCTTTGTCGTAGAACAATTATTTTGAGTAACAGTGATGGTATATTCTCCCGGTTCCGTTATCAATAGTGATGGATTTGTGCTTCCATCTGACCACAAATAGGAATCATACACTTCTGAAACGTTTACTGTAATAGCTTCGCCGTTACACATTTCATATAAATCTTCGATAGAAGTAAGTCTCGGATATTCATAAATCACCAATTCAAATGTAGCAATAGAAAAACACTCTTCGAACTGACTGTTCGTTACTCGAACATAAATTGTTTGGGTATTGTGAGCTTGATAGCTTAAAGGCAACACATTTTGATTAAGCTCTGCATTATTATAGCTACTGAAAAAGCTTACATTAAAGTTTTCATTAGGATATTGAGCTATCAATTGATTAGCGATAGCTGTAAAATCGAAAAAATCACCACTACAGCTGTGAGCATTTGCTACTTCGATTTGTGGCATATCGTGAGAGAGTGTGACCTCTACCGATGCTGTTGCCGGTTCTATACAATCTGGGAGTTGAGCCGTTACCGAATAAACTCCGCTTTGAGTAACCATAAGATTGGCCGAAGTTTCAGGCAAGGTAGTCTCGTTGTAAGACCACTCATACACAACTCCGGTTAGGTCGGGCGAATCGGCATTAAAGACTGCCGATAGGGTGTGAGTGCTATTGCAGGTAACAATGTCATCGCCTAAGCTTACCCCACAAACAAAGTCGCATGAAGTTGTTCCTTCTCCTCCGGTTTGAGTAAGAGAAATTTGCCCACTTTGTCCGTCATAATTGGTGATAAGGAAGACATATATTTGCCCTGTTTGAGCGTTGGGGATGTAAGCAGTTTCTTCTTCGGCCGGTGCATAACTGCAATCAATTAAGCTTGCTCCTTCGGGGTTGGCTTGAATTTCGGCAATAGCTTCGTCGATAGAATCAAAAGGTCCCCACAGTGCAAAATCTACATCTATGGGCATTCCTGTATTGGATACTTGAGAGATATTAAATTCTATGTTTCCCGGAGTTCCAACCTGCAGAAAATACCAACTCGGATTTGGTGTTGTGAGCAAACATCCTACTTGTCCCATGTTACCGGCTCCGGAGCCATTTCCTACGTTGGGGAATGTCAGTGTGTCTCCGCCGGCACAAAATTGATTCATCGGGCTAGGAACATACCATTGTGAAAAGCCACAATAAGAAAGGAACAAAAAAACAAACAATACAATCTTAGACATTATTAAATATGATTAACCTCTGAAAATCAAGACACAATATAAGTGCGTTTTAATTTATTTTCAAAGAAAATATGAATATAAGAAGTTTATAATTCTACAACTTTTGGGAAGATGCTCTTTAACCGTTGGTCATGAGTCACGATAATTAAAGCAGCTTGGTATTGGTGAGACAATTTTGATAACAAATCTGCTACGACTTGAGCATTTTCATCATCTAAACTCGAAGTAGGCTCGTCTGCCAAAAGCACTTTAGGCTCATTAATCAAAGCTCTGGCAATAGAAGCTCTCTGTTGTTGCCCTATACTGAGTTGTGAAGCCTTTTTGTACATGTGGTCCTCGAGACCTAATTCCTTGAGCAAAGTCTTGGCTTTCTCTATTTTTTTGGTTTTATCAGATAACCACGAAGTCAAAACTAAGTTCTCTAAAATCGAAAGCGAAGCAATAAAATGAGATTGCTGCAAAACCAAACCAATATTTTCGCCTCTGAATTTATCTAACTTCTTGTCTGAAAGTGTTTCAATAGCAATTTCTCCTATCTTTACACTCCCGGAATGCGGGCGCAAGATACCTGACAAGATATGGAGGAATGTTGTTTTTCCGGTTCCTGACTTACCTGTAATCAACAGTGTTTCAGACGGATTGCAAGAAATATCAGGAAATTTGAATTCTAAATTCGGATAGGAAAATCGTATATCTTTGGTTGTTATCATGCTATTATCTTTTAACACGGCAAGTTAGCAATAAAAAAGGCTTTTCAAAAATAAGAGATAAAAGCTATTTTTTATTTAAAGAAAAGTTATATTTTTGCACCTCAATAATGAAAAACTTAATATGGCAACGTATAACAAAAGAGGTTATAAAGCACCTAAACCTAAAGAAGAAAAAGAAGTATTAGACCCAATCGATAACGTGTCTGAACAAGATAGTACTACTGCTGAAGTTTTTAACACATTAGACAGTGGTGCCAATAGAATTGAAGAATGGATACTTAGAAACCAAAAATCTATATTCTATGTGATTGGTGGTTTGATTGTTATCGTAGCAGGTATTTTCGCTTATCAAAGATTTGTTATTGAACCGAAAGAAGAAGAAGCTGTTAACGAGATGTATCAAGCTCAACAGTACTTCAGCCAAGCCGTAAACGGAGTGGCTAGCGACTCTTTGTTTAATTTGGCTTTGAACGGAGCTGAAGGAAAACTAGGTTTCGAAAAAATCAGAGAGCACTACAAAGGTACGAAAGCTGCTAACCTAGCTCATTATTATGCTGGTATGGCTTATCTTAACCTTCACAAATACAAAGAAGCTATTGCTGCTTTAGAACAATTCAAGTCAGACGATGAGTTCTTGGGCCCTCTAGCTACAGGAGCTATCGGAGATGCTTTTGCTCAAAATGATCAACTTGAAGAAGCTCTAGGATTTTATGAAAAAGCATTTGCCGCTAAAACTAATGACTTCACAACTCCTAGATTCTTGATGAAAGCCGGACAAACTGCTTTGGCTCTAGGCAAAAAAGACAAAGCACTTCAATATTTCACAAGAATTCAAAACGAATTCGGAGCCTCACAAGAAGCACAAAATATTGAAGGACTAATCGGACTGGCACAATAAATTAGCAAACATCCGAAGGAATTAAAAGAATCTAAAAATCCGAAACAGTTTTTAGGTTCTTTTAATTTTTATAATAGATTCAAATTATGGCAACAGAAAACAAGAACTTATCTCAATACGATAAAGCGACTATCCCAAATTCAAAGGACTTTCGATTTGGAATAGTCGTTTCTGAATGGAATGGAAACATTACGGAAAACCTTTACAAAGGAGCTATTGAAGCTTTGTTAGACACTGGAGCTCTAGAAGAAAATATCATCCGATGGAATGTTCCGGGGAGTTTTGAACTCATCTATGGCAGCAAAAAAATGATTGAAACTCAAAGGGTAGATGCTGTGATTGCTATCGGGTGTGTAATTCAAGGTGAAACCAAACATTTTGACTTTGTTTGTGAAGGGGTAACTCAAGGAATTAAAGACTTGAACATTAAATATGACGTTCCGGTAATCTTCTGTGTTTTGACCGACAATACCATACAACAGTCTATTGACCGAAGTGGAGGGAAACACGGCAACAAAGGAACTGAAGCGGCTATTGCGGCTATTAAAATGGCTGACCTGAGAAGACAGAGTTAGTATATAGTTTATAGCACAATTTACAGTTTGTACAGCAACTCTAACCCTACAACACACTAACAATGTACAAATCCTTCATCCGACCGATATTATTCAAATTCGACCCAGAAAAAGTACATCATTTTACTTTTTCGGTATTGCGTATTGCTAACAAAATCCCGTTTGTTCCTTCGCTTATCAAAAGTTGTTATGTGGTGAATGACAAACGTTTGGAACGTGAAGTTTTTGGGTTAAAATTCAAAAATCCTGTAGGTTTGGCAGCCGGTTTCGACAAAGATGCCAAACTCTATCAAGAGCTCTCTAACCTTGGTTTCGGATTCATCGAAATCGGGACACTAACTCCAAAGCCACAAGACGGAAATCCCAAAAAGCGATTGTTCCGCCTCAAAGAAGACAATGGAATCATTAACCGTATGGGGTTCAACAACGGTGGTGTTTTTGAGGCCGTAGAACGTTTGAAGAAGAATAAAAGTGTTTTGATTGGAGGAAATATCGGAAAGAATAAAGTTACTCCGAACGAAGAGGCCATTTCAGACTACGAAATTTGCTTTGATGCTCTGTATGACGTAGTGGATTATTTTGTCGTAAACGTAAGTAGCCCTAATACTCCCAACCTAAGAGCCTTACAAGACAAAGAGCCTTTGACTCAGTTATTACAAACACTTCAGAATAAAAATCAAACCAAACCTAAGCAAAAACCCATTCTCTTGAAAATTGCTCCGGATTTGACTGATGAGCAACTTCTTGATATTATTGATATCGTAAAAGAAACCAAAATTGCCGGGGTTATTGCTACTAATACGACTATTTCGAGAGAAAACCTGAAATCAGAGAATCAAAAAGAGACCGGAGGGTTAAGCGGAAAACCGCTTACGAAGCGCTCGACCGAAGTGATTCGTTTTCTGTCTGATAAGAGCCATAAAGCCTTCCCTATCATTGGTGTAGGCGGAATTCACTCTCCTGAAGACGCTTTAGAAAAGCTGGAGGCCGGAGCTAGTTTAGTACAGCTCTATACCGGATTTATCTATGAAGGTCCTGCGCTTATCAAGAAAATCAACAAGAGATTGCTTTCGAAATAATTGATTTATATCAAATTGTTGTTTCGTGCTTTTTGGACTGCTTCGATTTTGTTGTGCACCTGAAGTTTGGTGTATATTTTTTCGATGTGTTTCCTCACAGTGCTTGGCGACAAGAACAGATTTTCTGCTATACGAATGTAGTTAAGCCCTTTGCTTAACTGCTCTAACACTTCTATTTCACGTGCTGAAAGCTGGATTTCTTCTTTCTTACTTTCATCTAAAATATCAATTGGGTTACGAAGGAGCTTCAAGGTTTTCATAGCAATTGACGGGGTCATTGCTGCACCTCCGTTAAGGGTTTCGAGTATACCTTGATACAGATCTTCGGGGTTTACTTCTTTGAGCAAATAACCATCGGCTCCTGCTTTAATCGCTTTGAAAATATTTTCGTCATTATCAAAAACCGTAAGGATAATGATTTTAATATGCGGATAATTTTGTTTAACTTTTTCGGTAGCCTCGATGCCGTTCATTCCGGGCATTTCGAGATCCATTAAAATCAAATTCAGGTTACTGTTTTCTTGTAATTTATCGAGCAACGACTTTCCGTCTGAAGCAAAAAACTTGATTTGTACTCCTTCGAAGAAAGACAGCTTCTCTGCAACTGCCTTTTGCAAAAAAGTATTGTCATCAACTATAGCGACTTTAATTTCATTCATTTTTCAAACGATTTTAGATATAAAAAATAACACTTGTACCTTCTTCTTTTTTCGAATGAAATTCCAATGTTCCTCCAATTTCAGAGATGCGGTTTTTCATATTCTGCAACCCGTTACCTAAGCTGTTATCTGGTTTTTGCATTCCTTTTCCGTTATCCTGAATCGCAATTCTAAAACGATATTCTTTTTTGTCTGACGGGTTGATGTTTACCTCTATTTTATCTGCCTCAGCATGTTTGATTGCATTATTGACGGCCTCTTGCACCACTCTATACAAGTTGATGCCTTCGAGAGAAGAAAAACTGTGTTGTTGATTGACCTTTTTGTCTATCGAAAAATCAAACGTAATGCTATCTGTAAATTTGGTAGCGTTGCTAATGAAATTTGAAATACGGGATTTCAAATCTTCGAACGAAATTTCGCCCTTGTTCATCGCCCAAATCGTGTCTCGAAGTTCCAGAATGGTTTGTTTCGTAAAGGTGTTGATATGATCTATTTTTCGATTTACATCCGGGTTCGCTTCTTTGAAATAATACTTTACGTTTTCTAACGAAGAGGTAATAAAGGTGAGTTGCGAACCGATGTTATCGTGCAAATCTCTCGATATGGTTGCTCTTTGGCGTTGCAATTCTTTTTGAGTTTCGATTTTAGCCAAAGCGTCTTTGAGTTGATTCTCTTTTTCTAATCGTGCTGCTTTTTGTTTAACTCTATAAAAGAACAAGTAGCCCAACATTACCGAAGTAATCAGCAATGATAGCACTAGAATTATCTGGAAATTCTTTTGCTCTATGTGCAGGTTATTTTCTGCAATAGTAGCTCTTTGTTTAAGGATTTCGTTTTCCTTTTTTTCGGTTTCATATTGTTTTTCGAGTTCAAAAACAGCTTTGGTTTTTTGTTGTTCGAAAAGAGAATCCTTTCCGATGGCATAGGCTTGAGAATATTCATAAGCTTTAGAAAAGTTACCCATTTTGGCATATGCCTGAGCTAAATTTTTCTGCACTTCCACTAATAATGGCAGCGCTCCCGATTTTTGAATGTAAGGCAAGGACTCTGTAGACAATCGAATACTCTCCTGTAGTTTTCCTTGCTTGAGCAAACACAGTCCGTATTGACTCAACACATTTCCTATCTCGTAGGTATTGTGGTATTTTTTATGCAACTCGACAGATTCTCGATATAGTTTTTCTGCTTTTTCGTAATTTTTCAGACTGTCATAAGCCACTGCGATATTGTTGAGAGAATAAACCACAAATCGCTCATAACCTACCTTTTTATACTTTCCAATTGCTCTTTCGGAGTAATCAATCGCACCCTGGTAATCTCCTATAGCTAAAAAGATAGCCCCTAAATTACCTTGACAAACAGCCATGCCAAAATCATAATCTAAGTCTTGATAGATTTTGTTGGCTTTTTTGTAATATTCTATAGCCTTTTCATATTCCTTTTGTGCCTTATAAACAATCCCAATATTCGACAAAACCATCGCTTGTTTTTCGATATCGTTTTTGGCTTCATAGTTTCGAAGGGCTTTGAAGTAGTTCTCTAAAGCTTTCGGAAAGTCTCCTAATTTGTCGTAAGCGATTCCGATGTTATTATAAGAATCTCCGATTTTAATCGGGTTATTATGTTTGAGGCGAATGTCGAGTGATTTTTGATGAAAGACGAGTGAAGAGTCTGTGAGTCCTCTATATTCATAGACGTTGGCCAAATTGTTATAAGTTTCGGAAAGTAATGTGTCGTTATTATATTTCAAAGCCTCACGAGTTGCTTTTTGAGCATAGTCAAAAGCTTTGTCGAGGTCTGTTGCCTCATATTCCATTGACAGAAAGAGAAGTAGTTCTATTTTTTTTTCTTTGTCTTGGGTTTTTGACAAAACCGTAAGCACACTGTCTGTATTGACCTGTTGAGCTATAACAGAGCTAAAAAAAATAAATGAGAAAAGAAAAATCAAAGTCCGAGTCATAGAGTTATATAGAGTAACAGGTTGCTTTTGTTCAAAAATACTAAAATTTTGTTAAACATCAACTTCCGTATTTTATGACAACCTTTGGTCCGCTTGGTTGATGAAGTAGACTCGAGCCATATTTAGCAAATGTTTTGCCTTTTTGTCTACTGTGTTTTTGGGGACAAGTTGTTTGAAACTATCTATCTCTTTTGTTTGAGAAATATGTCAATAAGCTGATAAGAGCCAATAGAATGGAATATGGAATAAAGTAGTTTTTGTTTCATTTTGTGAACATTTTAAGCCTTCAACTTCAAATATCTAAATCAGATTTCGCATTGCCCAAATAGTATCCCGAAATTGCGTAATGGCATCTTGAGTAAAACTATTGATTTCACTAATTTTCTTGGAAGCTACCGTGTGTGTGTCTTGAGTAGAAAAGTGGAGTTTATCAATAGATGTTGCAATATAGTTGAGTCGTGCATTAATATTTTTATACAGCTCGGCCAGCATTTGAATATGTTGCTGTTGTATATGATTTTGATTTTCTATTTCTACCATAATATTTTTGAGATGTGCATCTGCTAGAAGTGTACGCTTCTTTTGTTTGTATTGTTCGAAAAGTATATACATTAGAAGCATGGAGAAAAAGCAAAATAAGCCCACCAAAAAAACGAAAGTAATTTCTTGCCGGGCTAATATATTCATTCGGTTTTGCTCTATTTTCTGAATTAATTCTTGTTGAAAGGTGGTGTTAACTTCTTGATAGGATGACAACTGGGTATATGCTGTTTTTGCCTGAAATTCTTTTTCTGGCTTGTCTGTTACTCTCATAGAGAGTTGTGACCACACAAAAGTGTATAGCCCCAAAGATATCAGAAAAAACATTTTGAGTGTCATCGGTTTTTTTGTGTAAATAAGACTTGCTTTTTAAAAGATTAGCACAAATGGTTTTTCAGGCTTTCCCATAGATACCTGAAAAAAGTAGATAACTGTTGCATAACCAATATTAAGTTCTTTTATTGACAACTAAAAAGGGATAAACCCTTCCGAACAGAGTGGTTATCGGAAGGGTCATTAGCTGGTTATTTTTTCAAGTCATAAGCATAAATAGTATTGCTATTGGCTTTGTAATATAAATAACCCGCTAACTCATCCACTTCATATTCAGGTTTTTTGTCTCTTAGCAAGACTTCTTTTTCTTTAACGCCAGTGTCTTTGTTGATTTTCACTAATCCTATTTCTCCGCTTTCTAGTTTGGTTAGTATAAACTGAGAATTCTCTGTAGCGGCTGTAGCTTTAAAACGTTTTGTCATTTCAGCAAATGATGCTCCGGCAGCATTAGCAAAGGCATTAGCCATTTCTTTATAATTTTCACCTTGAGTGGTGTAATTTCCTAGGCGATAATATCCCCCACCCATATTGTAAACTTGTCTGTTTTGATTTGCTGCCATGTGTGAATTTACTGAAGCCGCAGCCGAAGCCACTGTCAAGGCTCCCATCAGGATTGCTCCTGCAGCGCTTTTACCCGGAGCTTTGTAGTATTGATGGAATTTTTGGGAGCCATCATACCCCAGCATAAGCATATTTTGATCTGAAGTCAATAGGATACCTTCCTCTCTCATAATCATTTTGTTAGGATACTCGCTACCTTCGAACTTAAAAGAAGCTAGTGAACTCACCTCTCCTGTGTTTTCATCGATAGCGACAATCTCTTGTCCTGTGCTGATTAGGTATCTTTTATTTTTAGCGTCATATCCGCTAGTAACCGCTTTAGCTCTTTTGTATTTCAATTCTTTGTTCCAAACAGATTCTCCGGTATTTAGGTTAATGATATTACAATCTGAATCTGTGATGTAAATCATTCCTTTAGGAGTCATCGCCATGGTGTGGATGTTCTCTCCGGTTTTCATTGGTTTTTTGAAAAGAGGTTTTCCGTCAAATGATATTTTATTGATTCCTCCACTTTGGATGCCGAATAAGATGCCGTCGTCCATGATATAGAAATGTTGTACGAGTCCTTTGGTTTTCGGTGCTTTTTCCCACAAATCAGAGCCGTCGTGAGCCGATAAGAAAGCAATGTTGGATTCCGGTTTTTTTGAATTTAATTCGTCGCTCACACAAGCCAAACCATTTGGTAAAATTTGGAATCGGGTTACGATTCCTTTTACCTTACGTTCTTTTTCCCACAGTTTTTGTCCTGAGCTACTGATTTTATGGATTCGAGTGTTGGAACCTTTGATTTCAAAGGCATAGATTTCTTTTCCGGTTTCGTCTGCCGTTACCCAAGAAATTTTATCGACATCTCTGTTCTCCCATACTACAGTTCCTTTGTCGATATCGATTCGAAGCAGGCTTTTTTCGGTTCCTACTAATAATCCTTCGTCAATAATCACCGGAGTAGTAAGGAATTGCTGTCCCATACTGTTTTTGAAAGGTACGATGCCTACTTCTTTTCCGTCGAGCAGGTCATAAACCCCAACCGCTACTCCTTTTTCTTTATGTATTCCTGATATAACCAATTTGTTTTCAGGAAGCATAATATCTGCGCGATGTGTGAATCGCCAATTATTGGCTTCTGTTGCGAAGAGCTTTTTACCGGAAACGTAATCAATTACCGCCTTTTTAGAACTCCTGATTCCGCCTTCGTTAATGATTACATAAGGCGACATCGGGATAAACTCTAACTCTTCGGGTTTTATTTTTCCGTAGTCGGTAAAAGTAAAATGAGGTTTACTCTCTCCGGGTTTGATTCCGCTAAGCCCACCTGATCCTGCTACCACCAATACTCCTGCATCGGTAAGTTTCATAAAGCTGATTTTTCCTCCCATATCATACGAATACTGGGGAGTTTCTGCTTTTTGTGCGAAGAGTACAAAAGAGCACATCAACCATACGATAAGTACACTTTTCTTTTTCATAATATTTAAATTTAAAGTTTGGATTTAATTTTAAAATAAACCCGACAATCTTTAAGGAAAACTGCCGGGTTCCAACTGTAATGAAAAAAAACTACTCTCTTTTTTTAATTAGACGATTGTCATCAAGAGTTAAAAATTAACATTAAAAGAACCGTTTGTAATATTCTTTATATCATCTCCTTCAGTTCTTTTAGCTTTGAAGTGGAATGTTCCTTTAATATAGTCTCCCTCAACATATTCTGAAACTTTAATTTCTCCTACTTCCTCATCAGTATAAGGAGCAAACCAAGTATTAGTTTCTGGTGCCATGGGGTTTGATAAGTCTACCTCTGTTTCAACATAAGACGCATTGGCCGCAAGAAACTCAAGATCATCCCCCCCTATTTTATATGTTCCTACCCCTTCAAACCCCATTAGGTTAAATACAAAAGCCTTACTAGAAGTTCCTCCTGTATTTCCTTGCATTTGTAATACGGTTCCCACTTGCGTGGCAAATGTTACCATTTCTAAAGTAGTTACAGATGTTCCGTCCACCTTAGCTGTAATAGTACCCTCTGCAGCAGAACCACCTCCACCTCCGTCATCGCTACTGCTACATGACAGAGCAAATGATGAAATAACTGTTGCTATAAACAGTAGTGTGATTTTTTTAACTGATGTTTTCATTTTTCTTTCGTTTTAGTTAATAAGTAGTTAAATGTTTGAAGCAAAGGTATTTTTGGAGTCAACATAAGACAATAGGGCAAATGACGTATTTTAATTAAAATAGTTAATTATTAATAAAATATGACTGCTTTTTTTCTGTATTCGAATGCTTTAAAAACTTCCTTTTTAAGGCGTAATTGTTGATATGTTTGTAAATAAAAATACGAAAAGCTTTTTTCCTTCGTTACTCTTAAAAGAGTACCTTTGATTGATTTAACAGACACGAAAATTATGAAGAGATTGCGATTTGCACTACTAACTATCCTATTTGGATTTTCCAGTTTAAACGCCCAACAATCAGTAATTTACACCAACGAAGCTTCCGATTTTGACAGAGCTGTTGCTTTGTATAAAGAAAAGCAATATCAAGCAGCTAGAATTATCTTCGAAAAAGTACAGCATACCACCTCGACCACCGAGATGAAAGGTGATTGTGCTTATTATATTGCCAATTGTGCCATAAAACTCAATCAAGCAGGAGCAGAAAACCTCATGGAGAGATTCATCGAGGATTACCCAACCAATATCAAGCGCAATGATGCCTACTTAGAAGTTGGGCAATATTATTTTGAACAAGGCGATTATGCGAAATCTCTCGAATGGCTTGACAAAGCAGATCACGGACATCTTTCGGGGGAAGACAAAGACAGATACAACTTTCAGAGAGGATATGTAGCTTTTGTCAACAAAGACAAAAAGCAAGCCGAGAAATATTTTAATTCGGTAGTTAAGTCTGAAAAATATGGCGCTCAAGCTAAGTATTATCTTGGTTATTTAGCTTATGAAGGCGATGACTATACAAAGGCAACGAAACTCTTTGACGAAGTAGCCGAACAAGATCAATACAAAGGAAAGTTATCTTATTATCAAGCGGATATGAGCTTTAAGACCGGTGACTTTCAAAAAGCTATCGAGCAAGGGAAAGCACAATTACCTAAATCAAATGCTCAAGAAAAATCAGAAATCAACAAGATTATCGGAGAAAGTTATTTCAACTTAGGGCAATATGCAGAGGCAATACCGTACTTAACTGAATACAAAGGCAAACAAGGCAAGTGGAGCAATACCGACTTCTATCAATTGGGTTATGCTTACTACAAACAAAACGATTACGAAAATGCCATAGCTCAGTTCAACAAAATTATTAGCGGAAACGACTATGTTGCTCAGAACGCTTATTACCACTTGGGGGAAAGCTACCTCAAAACCGACAGAAAGCAACAGGCTCTAAATGCCTTCAAAATTGCATCTGAGATGAATTTTGAACCCAAAATTCAAGAAGATGCTTATTTGAACTATGCCAAATTGAGCTACGAAATCGGGAATACGTATCAAAGCATTCCGAGTGTGCTGGCCGGATTCATCGATAAATATCCGAACAACCCAAACAAACAGGAAATCGAAAACCTGCTTATCAACTCATATATCACTTCTAAAAACTACAAAGAAGCCCTCGTACTATTAGAGAAAAACAAGAATTTCTCTAACAGAGAGGCTTATCAAAAAGTAACTTTCTACAGAGGTTGGGAGCTGTATGCAGACGGAAACTATCAAGAAGCTTTGAGCTTTTTCAAAAAGTCTATCGCTGAACCGGCAGACCAAAAGTTTGTGGCTAGAGCTACTTTCTGGAAAGGTGAAGCCGAATATGTATTGAGCAACTTCAAAGAGGCTTTGCTTAGCTTCAAACAATTTGAAGGAAGCAGTGTAGCCCCTCAAACGCCTGAATATAAAAACTTAGATTATAATTTGGGTTACGCTTATTTCAAGCTTAAAGAATACGACAAAGCGATTCAACACTTCCAAAGCTATACCGAAAAGGAGAAAACCGACAAAGTTCGTTTAAACGATGCTTATTTGAGATTGGGTGACGGGTATTTTGTTACAGGGAAATATTGGGTAGCGATGGAAGCCTATAACAAAGCTATCGAAATGAAAGGTGCTGATGCTGATTATGCGTCGTACCAAAAAGCTATCAGCTACGGATTTGTAGATAGAAACCCGCGAAAAATAGAAGATTTGGAGGCTTTTCTTGTGAAATTCCCAAAATCACAATATCGTGATGATGCCATGTTTGAACTTGGAAATACTTATACGAACACAGGAAATTCAACTAAAGCGATACAAACCTATGACAAACTTTTGGCTGAATATCCAAGCAGCAGTTATGTTCCGAAGGCAATCTTAAGACAAGGTTTGATTCATTACAATGCTCAAAAAGACGATTTGGCTTTGGTGAAATTCAAAAAGGTAGCAGCAGAGTTTCCGAATTCTCCGGAAGCGCTTGAGGCCGTATCTACTGCTCGTTTGATTTATGTAGATAGCGGAAATACAGATGAATATGCCGCTTGGGTAAAAACCCTAAATTACATCGAAGTATCTGATTCTGATTTAGACAACACAGCTTATGAATCAGCCGAAAAACAATACTTGCAAAACAACACTCAAGCTGCCATTTCAGGGTTTACAAGCTACTTGAGCAAATTCCCTAAAGGGTTGCATTCGCTTAAAGCGGAATTTTATTTGGCCGAAATGTATTTTGCAGACAACTTGCCAAATATGGCTCAACCGAACTATGAAAAGGTTGTCAACCGTCCGCGCAATGAGTTTACCGAGCAATCTTTGGTTCGCCTTAGTGCGATTCACTTAAAAAAAGAGGATTTCCAAAGTGCGATTCCGGTTTTGAAGCGTTTAGAGAGCGAAGCAGAGTTTCCTCAAAACGTGACTTATGCTCAAGCCAACTTGATGAGGTCTTACTATAACATCGAAGATTTTGCCAACACAGTTGTTTATGCTGAAAAAGTATTGGCAAACGAAAAAACAGACAACAAAGTAAAAAGCGATGCTCAGATTATGATTGCCCGTTCGGCTTTCAAAACCGGAGACGAAGCCAAAGCCAAAACAGCATATAAAAATTTAGAGAAGATTGCTCAAGGCGAATTGGCTGCAGAGGCGTTATATTATGATGCTTATTTCAAAAACAAAGAGAAAAAATACGAGGATTCCAACAAAGCGATTCAAACCTTGACAAAAGATTACTCAGGGTACAAGTATTTCGGAGTAAAAGGTTTGGTACTGATGGCTAAGAACTTCTATGCCCTACAAGACAGCTTCCAGGCTACACACATTTTGGAAAGCGTGATTAAAAACTTTACGGAATTCCCTGATATTATAGAGGAAGCTCAAACACAACTCGACCATATCAAATCTGAAGAATCAAAAAGAAATTCATCTATCGACAATTAATAGAGAACAGAAAATGAACAGAATACTCACCATATCAGCCTTAGTTTTTTCACTAACAGCCCTAGCTCAGAAAACCGATAGTTCTATTGGTTCTCAGGTCGTAAACGTGGTTGGAACGTATACTCCGACCATCTCTGATGCTTTTAAAGTAAAAGAAACTCCTTCGTTTGAAGAAGAAACCGTTTCGGAAAAACAGCCTATCAATTATTCAATTACTTCTTATCCGGTGGCTTCGACTTTCGTTCCTGAAAAAGGTAAAGCAGCATCTGTTGAAAAAGGTAAAAAAGACAAGTTTTTCAACAATTATGCTTCGCTTGGCTTTGGAAATTACGGCACCTTGCTAGGTGAACTTTATGTAACTCACAACTTTGACTCAAACCGTTATTTGGGGGTTTTTCTTAAGCATCATTCGTCTCAAGGAGGCCTGAAAGATGTGATTCTGGATGACTTTTTCTATGATACCGGAATTGATTTAACTTATGCCGAGCAACAAAAAGAATACTCTTGGAATGGCGACATTGGCTTCCAAAATCAGGTATATAACTACTACGGTTTGCCATTGGGGATTTTTGACGATGCAACCATAAAAAGCATCGATGAACAACAAACCTATAACTCTTTTTACCTTGGCGGGAAGCTAACGATGAACGAAAGCTTCTTTAACGGAGCTGAAGTTTTCTACAAGCACTTTTCGGATGCCTTTCACACCAAAGAAAATCGCTTTTGGGTAAAACCGACTTTTGACGTAGAAATCGCGGCTACCAAAGTGAAAGTAGATGTTGTGGCAGATTATGTAGGAACCAATTTCGACACTGATTACTTTGCGAATGTTAGTGAAATAAAATCATCTTATTTCAACTTAGGAATTCAACCAAGTTTTATCTATCAAAAAGACGAGTTAGCCGTTAAGATTGGTGTGGGGCTATTTTACAGCCTTGGTAAATTCATGGATGACACCGACAACAAATTGTTCTTGTACCCGCAAGCTCAGGCTTCTTATAACGTAGTGGGCGACTTAATGATTGCTTATGCCGGTTTGGAAGGAAGTTTACAACAGAACTCGTATGCTGAATTCGTAAGCGAAAATCCTTTTATCTCTCCTACTCAAATGATTGCTCCAACCGAAAAACAATATGATTTGTATGTAGGTTTAAAAGGAAAATTAGCTAATAACGTGGCTTATAACATCAGAGGTTCTTATGCTAGCGAAAAAGGCAAACCGTTGTTTGTTATTAATCCTACGAATGCGGATGCTAATACAGAAGGCTATTCGTTCGGGAACTCACTTTCTGTGATGTATGACAAGGTGCAAACCGTTAGTTTCTTCGGAGAATTAAAAACAGATATTACAAAGACTATTTCGGTAAACTTAAACGCCACTTTCAACAGCTACAGCACCGATACTCAAGAAGAAGCTTGGCATTTACCGAGTATAAAATTTGGAGCCGGAGCAGAAGCTGCCGTGACTGATAAACTCTCTATCAACACCAATATTTATTATGTTGGCGAAAGAAAAGCATTGGATTTCATCACAGACGAAGTTACGACTCAGCTAATGCCTGCAACTGTTGATTTAGATGGATATTTAGATGTAAACCTGGGAATCAATTACAAATACAACGAAAGATTGAGCTTGTTCTTGAAAGGTCATAACTTGGCTGACAAGCAATACGAAAGATGGTTAAACTATCCGGTTCAGGGAATTCAGATTTTGGCCGGAGCCAGCTATAAATTTGACTTCTAAGATTTCTTAACTCCCGTATAAAATTCTTTTAGATAGAAGGGTTCGAAGTAAGCAATATCTTCGAACTCTTTTTTTTGGAATTTATCGAATGATATTTCACTCATCTCTCGAGCCGAAGGATAGCGA
>Ga0209075_1001316_pt1 | contig 23435 bp, 23 predicted proteins | sample Stecom2011_FD_187523 | JGI IMG/M metagenome (GOLD analysis project Ga0209075, IMG submission 187523) | Agricultural soil microbial communities from Utah to study Nitrogen management - Steer compost 2011 (SPAdes) (version 2) | ecosystem: Environmental > Terrestrial > Soil > Agricultural land...
CGCCCCGGCAGGTTCAGCTCGACCACCACGACAGTGTGCGTACTCACGTGCATCAACAAGTCTGCACCGAAGTGGAACGTTTGGAGCGCCGAATCGAAATTTTGCGACTGGCCAAAGCGCCCCATGTGGCCGTCATGATTTCAGCGTACGAGCGCATGATCGACCGCAAAAAGGGCTTTTTGCAGAATTGGCAGCTGGATGGTCAGCGTTACTACTGACGCGTTGAATTTCCTGTAACAGCCCAGCTTGCAGCTGCATCGCCATCTACCTGGTTGTCACAATAGGCTGGGTTTTTCATGGTTGTCTCAGGGTCTGCACTCGCTGGGTCTTTAATTCTTGCTGGCTGACCATCCGAATAGAAAATGCTCAATGTCGACATCACATAGTCGAGCTCAATTCGCAAGCAGTCGGGGCTGGGGTCGCTGATGCCATAGACGCTCAGATCCAACACGGCCTTGTCTGGACTCTTGATAAACAGTGTATCGGTTTTGTCCCTGATGAATTCCTGCCTCAGTTCGATGCCCCCATAGTTTCGGCTCTGATAGTCTGCAGTAGCGAACTCTGGTTTGTTGTAGCCATTGGTTTTGAAACTATTGGCATCAAAACGGCTGCCTGCTAGCAGGCTAATCAGCTCGGGCTGAGTCTCTGTATCTTCAGGAGCAACGCTTCGGCTTACATACTGAATGGTCCGGTAAACCTTGTCATCCAGGATGCTGCCTTCAGGCCCGGCGGGAAGGTATCGCCAATCCAGCGTCGGATAGATCCACAGTTTGCTGTTTAGTGGTGCGTTATTCAGCACTGCGTTTTGGTCGGTAAAGCGGATAAGAGCACCGTTTGCGCGGGTATTATATGTACCGGCTTGTCGTTCGGTAATGCGTTGGCTGATGTAGCGTCGACCTTCTGAAAAGTTTGCAGCTTCGTTGAATGCAATTATCTGATTGATCAGATCAAGAGGGTTGCGTACTTTTTCATAGCTCTTGCCGTCCACAGAAGGGGTTGCCTGTATGAACCGATCAATGTGGGCGCGGATCTCGCTCGTTGTTGCCAAGGTATTTTGATTGCTCCCGCTGCCGGCCGGCTGAATGCCCTGATAGAAATCCCAAAATCGTGTGTGCTCTAGGTTGTCCGGCAAATCGACGGTATTTTCGAGATCAAATGTTGAAAAGGTTAGATCCACATTTGTTGCAGGATTAAACGCCGTAGGCCCGGTATCCGCCATCTTGCACCCACTGATACCAAGAAGTGCGATGGAGATAGCAGTGAAAAAGCAGGAGTGTCTCATTTCAGAAGGCCCTGAGGTGCGAAGTTAGCCATAAACGGCTAAAGTAAATACCCGCGGGGCGGTCTGCCCCGATCCGACTGCTGACAATAAACTATAAAACAGGCTCATGCCCGCGCGGAGATCACATTTTGCAGCAACGGTGTAAACCGGCCTCATTCAAAGCAGTACAGTGGCTGCTTTTCGTGATATGCCTTGTCACGTCTATGGTTCTGGTGCCTGGCGTGGCGAGCGCTAAAGAGTCGTGCCGCAATGGTCAGCTTGTTCTGGACAGGGGCACGGAAAGCCTCCGCGATTTTGGCGGCTGCATCCAGTATCTGGAGGATGCCGGCCAGCTTTATCTTTTGCCTGACATCCTTGCCATGGCGCCCGAGCGGTTTACCCGGCACGAAAGCGGCGTGCTGAATTTTGGCTATACCGAATCGGCTTACTGGATTCGCTTTGATGTGCGTGCGGATCCCGGAGTGGCCAGTAAAGAATGGATTCTGGAGTTGGCTCTGCCGCTGGTAGATGAAGTTGCCTTGTATATGGTGCGCGACGGTGAGCTTATCGATCAGCGCAAGGCTGGCTATCATGATAATTGGGCAGAGCGTGATCTGGCAGTGCCCAACCCCACGTTCCGGTTGGATCTGGAGCCGGGTAGCGTTTCATCTGTGTACCTGCGCATTATCAATACCAACACCTTCCGTCTGCCCATCAGCCTCTGGAGCCCGGACAGCTACATTGAAAAGGTGTCGGTAGACGAAATTATCCGGGGTGCCCTGCTGGGCAGCTTGCTTGCCATTCTGGCTTACAACTTGTTTGTTGCGGTTTCCGTTCGTGAGCGCAGTAACATCTACTATGTGCTCTATCTGGTGTCTGCTGGCGTGTTTATCGCCACCGAGCAGGTACATGGAATCCAGCTTCTGGACAGCCGCCCTGCGTTGTTCAACAAGGAGTATCTGCATCTACAGATCATCATGACCTGGTTCTGGGGCCTGTTGATGGCCCGGGCACTCCTTGAAACCCGCACCCGGTCTTTGGATCTGGACCGGGTTTTGATCATGTGCCGTCACTCGGTGCTTCTTACCTTTGTTCTGTCGCTCTTTGTGCCTTACCACATTGCCATGGAATGGATTGTTATCGGCTCGATGATACTTTGCCTGATTTTGATCGTGGTGAGCTATTTGTCCTGGCGCTATTACAACCCAGCGGCCCGCTCCTATTTTTTCGCATGGACTCTTGCCCTCGTTGGTTTTGGTATATACGGAATGACGGTTATGGGCTACCTGCCGCTCAATACGTTCACAGGCTATGCACCCCAGATAGGGCTAACTGCGCAGATTATTCTGTTTTCTTTTGCCCTGGCAGATCGCATCAAACAGGTTCAGGGCCAGGCGCTGAGCTGGAGCCGCCGGGCGCTGTCTAACCTGCAGCGATACCAGTCACTGTTTGATAATGCCATTGAGGGCGTTTTTCAGATGTCGGCCGAACGCCAATTTGTAACAGCTAACCCGGCTATGGCGAGCTTGATGGGTTTTGGTAGCAGCCAGGAGTTACTGGAAGCTAACCCCGATGTGTTGGATGCATGCATAGCCGATGACCGGCTGCGGGAGCTAGTGGTTGAGCAATTGCAAGCGCGGGGCACGGTAAAAGGCGTTGAGGCCCGCTATCTGACCCGCTCAGGGGACGAGCGCTGGGCCATTATCTCGCTCCACACGGCTTACGATGCCAACGGTGAACCTACCCATCTGGAAGGCACCTGTGTTGATTCCACAGAAAGCCACAGGCGTCAGCGTATTGAACGTGAGCGTGAACAGGAGCGGCTCGAAAAAGAACTGGCCCGCAACTCAGCCGAGGCCAAGAGCCAGTTCCTGGCCAATATGAGCCACGAGATTCGCACGCCGCTGGCGGCCATTATTGGTTACGGTGAAACCCTCATGGATCCGGACCTTGATGAGCAGGAAAAGCGCAGCAGCGCGGAGACCGTTGTACGTAGTGGGCGGCACTTGCTGGAGCTGGTGAACGACATTCTCGACCACTCCAAAATCGATGCCAATAAGCTGGACGTTGATGTGGTTTCGGTAAACCTGCCAGAGCTTCTGGAAGAAATTCGCGCATTTTTTGCACCGCGGGCTCGGGAAAAAGGTCTGGACTTCAACATAGTTTGCGAATTTCCCCTGCCTGAACAAATCCAGACAGACCCAACACGCTTGCGGCAAATTATTATTAATTTGTGTGGAAATGCGCTGAAATTTACGGAAAAAGGATCGATCTCCCTGGCCGTACGGTGTGAGCGCCAGGCTGAGATTCTGGTTGCCCGCATAGTGGATACCGGGATTGGCATGAAGCCAGAACAGATAGGCCGGTTGTTCGATCCTTTTGCTCAGGGCAGCGCAGCGATATCCCGGCAGTATGGTGGAACCGGTCTTGGCCTGAGTATCTCGCGCAGGCTGGCGGAAATGCTTGGTGGCAGTATCCGTGTCAGCAGTACATACGGTGAAGGCAGTGAGTTCGAGTTGTCCATTCGCACCGGTTCTCTGGAGCATGCTCACTTTCTGCGGGATGCTTCTGAACTGAGCCAGCGCCGCCGAAGTATCCCGATGACCGTGGCACCGCGTCTTTCCGGGCGTATACTCTGCGCCGAAGATAATGATGTGAATCGACGTCTGGTGTCGTTGCTGGTGGGCCGAACCGGTGCTGAAATGGTGCACGTTGGCAACGGTGCAGAAGCGCTTGAAATGGCCATTCGGGAACCGTTTGACCTGATACTGATGGACATTCAGATGCCGGTGATGAACGGCCGGGACGCTACCGTGGCGCTGCGGGAGGCGGGAGTGAATACTCCGGTGATTGCGTTAACCGCAAATGTCATGACCGAAGACATCGCCGATTACCGGTTGGCGGGCTGCAATGAGCACCTGGCCAAACCCATCGACAAGCAGCGTTTTTATGAGGTTTTGGCGCGCTACCTTGAGGTTGAAGCGGGTAGCTCCGTGGTGCCCGCTCCGCAACATTGCGGCAGGGTGCTGGTAGCAGAAGATAATGCCGACAACCGGCAGTTGGTAGAGCGAATGCTTACCCGCCTGGGCCTTGAGGTTGTCTCTGTTGCGACAGGTGATGAAGCCGTGCGCAAGGCACTTTCAGATACAGTGCAGCTGGTGCTTATGGACAGACACATGCCAGAAATGGATGGCGTTGAGGCAACCCAACTGCTCAGGCAGGCAGGTTTCCGGCGACCGATTATTGCTTTCACGGCGGGCGATCAGCAGGAAACCGACGCACTGCGTGAAGCAGGTTGCGACGGAGTGCTCGAGAAGCCGATAGACGAACATCGACTGCAAGCGTTGCTGGCTCGTTTTCTGGATACCGGTCCCGCCGAGCTGGAAGAAGATGAGGCCATGCGCCGCTTGGTAGCGAGATTCCTGTCGGGGCTGGTCACACGCCAGCAGCGAATGAAGCAGGCAATGGCAGACCGTGACCGGGAAGTACTCCAGACTGAAACACACCAGATAAAAGGGTCTGCTGGCACCATGGGTTACCCGGAAATGACCCTTCAGGCAGGCATTGTAGAAGCACTTGTGAAGGAAACGGACCCCCAGTGGAGTCAGATACAAAGCGAGTTTGCGATACTGAATGACATGATCGAGCGTGAACTAACCCAGAACGAAACAGGAACGGATCAATGAGTGAGCGCCAGTTACACCGTGAACAGCAGTCCATGAGCATGATGTACGGCACCTATGCCGACGTACTGTTCGTGCTTTTCCCGTTTCTTGTTATTGGCATGCAGCGCCTATGGGACGGGCGCCTCTACGAGATGCTGATGCATGCAGACCTGAGTATAGCGGCGGCCATTCTTGCCGGGTTGGCCATAGGCAAATTCGTATTGGGGTTGGTAATAAATCGGGATCTTGGCCGTTACAAGGAGCGTATTGTATTCTTTATCGCTCTGACGCTGTTTGTAGTGCTAGGGCCGGCCATCATCCTTATACTGAGCATTATTAGTGGCGCTGAAGTGCCGGGGTATGTGGCGTTTGTGCAGCCGATTCTGCTCATTCTTGCTATATCGCTCTATTCCACCGCCGTGGCAATCAGCAATATTCTGACCCGTGATGGTGATCAGGATGCCTACAGCCCGCGCGCTGAGGGGCATGTAGCAGATGCCGGCAACCCGGCCAGAGCAACACATGCGCCTCTGGACCTTCCCCGGCATACCGGCGCCGATTCGTGGTAATCATCGGGATACACGAAACCCGGACAACCTGCGCCCGACGAAAAAGGAGATAGTAATGGATAAGCTGACGGTACTGGTTGTGGAAGATGAGCCGGTAATGCGCGAACGGTTGGTGGATATGCTCTACAAGGCAGGCGCTACAGATGTAACGGATTGCGAAAACGTAGCAGCGGGCCGCAAGGCGTTTGACGATGGTAAGTTCAATATTATCCTTCTGGATCTTGGCTTACCGGATGGAGACGGCCACGAACTGATGAAAGAGTTCAAAAAAGCACGGGATGGCCAGCATATTGTTCTGGTTACAGCAGATGACTCCATCGACAGTATTCAGCGGGCAATCAGTGCCGGCGCCAATGGTTATGTGGTGAAGCCTTACTCGCAGGAAAAGATACTCGATGTGATTAACAACTACGCGGTGGTGCATGGCCCTGAAACGGCTGTTATGAATGGTTTGAACCGGCGCCATTGACCGGCTCAAACCATGTGCTGTCGCGTTATGCCACCTGACGCGCAATCCAGGAGTTGTGGCGGGTAGCCAGCGCGCGAACGTAGCGTGCTTCCGCACTGCCCAGGCTGGCAAGCACGCCGTTAAAGATCCACCCCCGCTCGTAAACGCCAAGTACCCTCTGCTCGTCATCCAGATTCACGCGCTGGTTCAGCTTTTTGCAGATAGCATCCAGCAGCGGTAGCTGTTCCGGGCGACGAATAGCCCCTGCCCGGTTATTGATAGGCTGGTTAGCGGCACGCGTTGTGTGTTGTCTTTTCATGGTGATCTCCTTGTCGTTGTTCGACAGCAAAAACAAAACCCCGGAGCCGAGGGCAACCGGGGTTTGCTGGAGATGCTGCCCCGGTCGCTTGAAAGGCTCCCGGGAACTGACCGAAAGCCGTTAGATAACTTCTACCATCGCACGCACACAGTGGCCTTTACGGCATTCTGCTGCGGCATTTATCAAGAGCTGTGGAATCATTTGGATCATAACGGGCGTTTCTGGTGTATTTGATCCGATAGTGTATCCGTTAAGCCGGTGTTTGCAATAGTCCGAGAGCTGCGGCAAACCCCTACAGACGCGGGTAAGGAACGCGCAGTTTTTGGTAGTGGAAAGTCCGTAGCCACTAACTCGTACAGATGTTCGGGGCAGTTTGGGGGATAATTTGCACACTAACCAATCACCCATACTGATAGATACCCAGAGGTTGAAACCTAAGAAAATGTCCGACGAATCCGGATCTGCCCGTAACAAGTTCCGTTTCCATTTTGTCGTAGAAATTATTTTGATCGCCGCGCTGGCCATGTACATGGTGCTGGCAAAAGAACAGGTTGTTGGTGATGATTTGGCCTTCACCGTTATTGGTGCAGGGCTGATGGCGCTGGTTACATACTGGACGCTATCCACTTTGAGAGGTGGTCTGGAAGTGATCGCTCTCAAAATGAGTGCGCTCAAGCACTAACGTAGAAACCAGCTCCAGGTCTTGGCACCTTCGCCCGTTTTATGCGGGCGTAAACCCTTCCTGCCTTTGCACTGCTACAATACCGCCTCGTGATTACCCGGTCTTTACAGAACCCTTTATCCGCTTGCCAGGAGCCTGCATGACTGACACCGTGGTTGTTATCTATTCCGGAGGCATGGACTCCTTCACTTTGCTCCACCGCGCCCGCGCGCAAGGGCTGAAGGTTCACGCTTTATCGTTCAACTACGGCCAGCGCCATGTGCGTGAACTGGATGTTGCCCGTTCGGTGTGTGCCACCCTGGATATACCCCACAAGGTTATAGATATTCGTGCCATGAGCGAGGTTATGTCTGGCTCTGCGCTTACCTCCTGTGGTGACATACCCGAGGGCGATTATGACGAAGACAACATGAAGGCCACTGTGGTGCCAAACCGGAATATGATCCTGCTCTCGCTGGCTACAGGCTATGCGGTGACGGTGAACGCCGGTGCGGTTTGGTATGGCGCCCATGGTGGAGATCATGCAATCTATCCTGACTGCCGGCCCGAATTTGTAGAAAAGATGGACGCTGTATGCCGGGTTGCCAACTATGAGCCCGTTGGCATTGAGGCGCCCTTCATGCACATGACCAAGGGCGATATTCTGGCTGAAGGCCTTAAGCTTGGGCTCGACTACGCTCACACCTGGACCTGTTATAACGGCCGGGAAAAGGCTTGCGGGCTTTGTGGGTCTTGCGTAGAGCGACTTGAGGCGTTTGCAGAGAATGGTCTTTCAGACCCGCTGGCCTATGAGGCAGGTCGCTAATGTACAAAGTAAAAGAAGCTTTTTACACCTTGCAGGGTGAGGGCGCCCAAGCCGGTCGCGCTGCGGTGTTCTGTCGTTTCAGCAAGTGCAACCTGTGGACTGGTCGGGAAAAAGACCGGGCGGCGGCCGTATGTAATTTTTGCGATACAGACTTTGTAGGCACCGATGGCCAGAATGGTGGTGTTTTTGAGACAGCAGAAGCTCTGGCAGATCATATTCTCGGCTTGTGGCCGGATGCGCCGGGTGCGCCCTACGTAGTGTGTACCGGTGGCGAGCCATTGCTGCAGTTGGACGAACCGTTGATCGAGGCCTTTCACAAGGTGGGCTTTGAAGTGGGTGTGGAAACCAACGGTACCTTGCCTGCACCCGCCGGGATTGACTGGTTGTGTGTGAGCCCCAAGGCAGACGCGCCGGTGGTGATTGAAGCCTGTGATGAGTTGAAGCTGGTGTACCCTCAGCCTGAAGCCATGCCGGAACGGTTTGTTCACTTCAACGCCCGGCATTTATTCCTGTCGCCAATGGCCTCGCCATCGGCGCCCGACGGCAGTACAGACCCGATCAAGCAGAGCAATACCCGCAAAGCGACGGACTATTGCCTGGCCAACCCCCGCTGGCGTCTGACCTTACAAATGCACAAAATTATCGGCATTGACTGATTTATGCATGAGCCGGGGTGCCGGAGTGTAGAAACATCCTGCCTGGTTTTTCTTCTGCATCCCTGTACCGGCTGGGGCTGCTTCCCGTCCAGCGCTTGAATGCCCGGGTAAAGTTTGCCGCATCGGCATAGCCCAGAACGTCTGCAATCTGGTTCAGATTCATGCTGGTGCCGGTGAGCAGTTCCCGGGCACGTTCCAGCCGAACCTGATCCACCAAATTCTGAAAACTGGCATTCTCTTCCTGCAGTCGGCGTTTTAATGTGCGCTCGGATACAAACAGGGTGGCCGCCACTCTCGCCAGCTTCGGTGGGAAGGGATAGCTGGTTTCAATCACCCGTCGCACCCGGCACCCGAAGCCTGCATCTTCTGTAAGCTGTTTCAAGGCATCTTCACACTGGGCGCGTGACGATGCTGCAAGCTGATCGTCGCTGAAGCGGATGGGCGCTGACAGCATGCCTTGGGGAATGACCAGAGCATCTTCCTGGGAGCCATAGTTTACCGGTATCACGATCGCTTGTCGGAACCGACGGAAATACGAGGGTTCCGGGCCTTTTCGTAGAATCGCCGCCCCCCCGATAGTGGTGCCCGTAAGCTGTTCGCCCATGAAGGCGCAGCCAAACAGCATGGCGTCCACAATGAACCCTTGCAGGGGCCCCGGGTCGCCATCACAGCGAATGGTGTAGTGCATCGCATCGCCGTGCTCGCGACTGCTAACGCTCAGATGTGGCGCCCGAAGCGTGAGGTAGCGGGTCATCATATCCAGCGCGTCTTTCAACGTGCGGCTGCTCATCACAGCCACGCCCAGCGCACCGTGCAAAGGTAGTTTCAGTTCACGGGCCAGCATAATGCCAAGGCCGGGTTCGCCGCTTTCAATGATGGCGCGGGTCACAAATTCGTTGGCTTGCGCGTGGCTAACCCGAACGTCTGTTGATTGCAGCCGGACAGGGTCCAATCCAACCCTGAGCAGCAGGTCGCGCTCGTCCAGACCAATGGTTTTTAGCAGTTCAGCCAGTATATGCAGGTAGATGGCCGGCATACCCAGATCCTGTGTATTGGAAGCAGAGACACGCATGGTAATCCTTGTTATCCGCTGTTCTTGTTGTCAGTAAATCTGAATGCTGACACTGATTATGACCTTTGCAGCACCCGGCCCCCATGACTTCAATGACGGGTAAATGGGGGTGGCAGGCCAATTGGTGGGTATATCAGCGGAATCCCTCAGGAATATGAGGCAAGGGTCAGAGCCGGATATCGGTAATCACAGGATTATGATCTGAAGAACGCCAGGGTAAGGCAGTGGTGCCCGGCAAACTTGTCTTGTAACCGAGGGCCCGGGGCTCATCTGCGTTGATGGCCCAGGTAGTTGCGTTGAGCACCCGTGGCACCAGAGACGACGACGCAAGCGCGTAATCCAGAGAACCTTTCTGGCCCTTGTACCTGAAGGTGTAGTGATCACACTGCTGTGCTGAGCATGGGTGGAAGTGATGCACCATACTGGTGAAGCCGGCAAGTTTCAGGGTGGTCAGCGGTGTTTCCTTGTAATAGCTGTTGAGATCACCGGTGATCAACGTGCCGACATGGGCTGTGGTTGTTGGTAGTTGCTCAAGCCATTGCACAAGAGCCTGAGCAGCCTCTGAGCGACGGTGAGCGTAACAGCCCTGGCCATCGTTGTTGTCCTGGTTGTTTCCGGTAGCACCCCGGCAGGATTTTGATTTGAGGTGTGGCACGACTACCTGAATGGATAGGCTTTGGCCCTTGGGCCTGAACGCCTGCATTATTGGCGGCCGGCTGAACAGCCCAGTGGTGAGGCGTTCGGGCTGCCCTTCAGCTGTAATGCGATCATGCCGGTACAGCAAGCCCGTGCGTATCTGGTCGTTACCATCTGCGCCCGGGGTCGCGATAAAAGACCATTCCTGGCCGAGGGCTCGGGTCAATTGCGCTATTGCGCTGGTCTCGTTGTAACCGTCGTTTTCCAGTTCTGTAATCGCCAGTATGTCCGGGTCTGGTGCTTGTAGAGCCTCTACCAGCCGCTTGAGCTGGGTTTTGTGTGCCTTTGCGGTTGGCGCACCCCGTGTTGTGGGAAAACCATCGCCTGCACCATCACCATTGAAGTAATTTTCCAGATTCATGGTCATCACCCGGATATGTTGGGTGTCTGGCCGCAACGGGGCTATAGGGCGAGTGTTAACCGGGCTGAAAACCGGAGGGCGCTCGGGCTGTATTCTCCATGCACCAAACCGGTAGTCGAGAATGCCAGCTATTTCATGGACTCTATCGCCGCTGCGTACGGTGTTCGTGCCCGTTAGCCCGCCCGGGGGCCAGGGAATCGGCTTAGGTTGGCGCACGCCGCGGCCATCATCCAGTAGCAGCCTCTGCTGCAGGTTGCGCGCTGCAATCTTTGCGGCCTTGGGCCCAGGTTCCAGATATTCGGTAGGCACAACCTGATCGTTGCTGGCCAGCGTTAGTTCGCCGTAACGAGCGAGGTTCCAGGAATCAATAATGGTTAAGGGCTGGGTTACACGTACGCGCATGTTTTCCAGCGACTCCAGGTTAATCGACCCCGGCAGGGATAAAATCTGAGCGCCAGGAACCGTCGCGGGGCCGCAAGACTGTATCGCCTTTACCTCAACCAGTTCGGTCAGGCCGTGAAATTCTTTTACGGTACCGGTAACTCGCAGACGCTCACCGGGCGTGCCGGTTTTCTTGCGGGTGTAAACAAAGAGGGCTTCGGAGGTTTCAGGGTTGCCATCGGTTTCAGTGTCAGCCTGTTGCAGGTAAAAGCCGCTAAAACCGCCTTTCATGCGGGCATCGAGTGTGAGCACGCCCTCGACAGTAACTTTTTGACCTGCAAGCGGGGAGCGGTCGCCTTTCCCCTGAATTTTGGAGATCGGCGTTGCTGGTCCTCCACAGGACATGGCAGCCAATGCCTGAAAGGACGGCAGCAGCAATAGAATTAAAACTGGGGCGCGAAGGTATCCGGCTCTTGGATTCACACTGCTCGCTTAACGGTTAACGGAGGCCCGCAACGGCTTTCAGAGCACGCTCACGTTTGCTGCCAAACCCTAGGTGGTCCGGATTGGTCAGCTCAAGCTGCTGAACGAGGGGGTCGGGGTGGTAGTTATCCAGAGTGATGCCCAGGCGCGATAACACATAGGGTGCAAGAGCCGCGCGGGTCTCAACTTCCAGGCAGCCATGTTCCATGCCGTAATCCAGCTCGATGATTTTTTGCTGTGCTTCGGTAAGGCGGTGATCCGGGGAGATGGACATGGTAACCGTGCGGTTCCAGTCTTCGTCCTGCTGTATCGAGTGCTTGGCTTTTTGCCGCAGGGCCACAGGTGCAGCATGGAAACGGCTGAGGGCAAAGTCCCGGAACTCCCGGTTGGAATCGCACCAGGCTCGCAGGTGCCAGTTATCACCTGTGCACACCAGAGTATGTGGCTCAAGAATACCTTCTACGGCTTCGGGGCGGCTCAGTGAGGAGTAGCTGGCCCGGAGTTGCCTGCCATGGCGTGTTGCTGTTACCACAGCGCGCATGGTTTCGGGTGCAATGACTCTGTTGGGGCTGTATACAACGGTACTGTCTGGCAAGCCGATATCCAGGGCTTCAAATGTGCTGCTGAGGCTTTGCTGGCGGGCCAGAAGATCCAGGTACTCGCTGACATGCCCGCGGGTTACTACAGGCTGGTAGCGGGGAGATGGCACATAGCCCTTGAGATGGCGATCATAAACAAGGTTGCCCGGAGCGAGTTCGCGCAGGTATGTATTGATATCCTTGGATGCCTGCTGCCTGCCGATGCCAAAGCTGTGGCAAATGTGGTTTGTCGTAAGGCGACCTTCCCACAGTGCGATGGTTTCGATGAGACGGTAGCGAAGCAGCAAATCCCATCGGATGGGCCAGTCCGTTTTTTTCATAACCAGGCGCTCACGGTTTCGTTGAATAATGATTATTGATGTTACCTCCTATGGACTTGCGGGTCTGTTACGGCACATTAATGTAAAATATTGTAAAACGTCGCCATGGCCGCTTTTTGGTATGCTTTGAGGCCTTCTTCGGCTTCGGGAAGTGCTTAGTAGTCAGGCCCGCAAAGGGCTGCTGTAATAGCTTGTTAGAAACCCCCGGAGTTTCCGCCATGACCCGAATGGTCGCCTCTCTTTCAGCTCTCCTTTTGAGCATCGTTTTGCTGGTCAGCGGAAATGCATTTCTGATGACGTTGCTGGGTATTCGCCTGAGCATCGAAGCGGTTTCGCCCGACATCATCGGCTGGGTGCTGGTGTGCTATTCCATCGGCTTTGTTCTGGGCACTCTCTACGTACACCATATTATCGGCCGTGTTGGGCACATACGCGCGTTTGCCGTATTTGCAGCGATTGCGGCGGTAACGTCACTAATGTACCCGATGGCGATATCGATGGTGTTCTGGGCGCTCCTGCGTGTGCTCTCCGGTTTTACCATTGCTGGTGTTCTGGTCGTTATTGAAAGCTGGTTCTCCAGCCGCGCGAGCAACAGCAATCGCGGGGCAATGTTCGCGGTATACCAGATTGTTTTTTACCTTTCTGCTGCAGGTGGTCAGCTCATAATCAACGTGGGCGACCCCGCCAACTTCATGCCGTTTTCCATTGCTGCAATCTTGCTGACACTGGCGTTGGTACCTCTGTCGCTAACGCGGATGGAAGCGCCGGTTATTGAACAGGTGCAGCGCATCTCCTTTTTCACGCTGGCCCGAGAGTCGTTCACCGGTGTTGCCGGCGCCCTGATCTGTGGCGTGCTAATTGGTGGGTTTTATGCCATGGGGCCGGTTTACGCCACCCTGATGGGGCTTGATGTCGCCAAAACTTCAACCTTTATGGCCAGTGCTATTATTGCGGCCATGCTGTTGGCCTGGCCTTTGGGGCGGCTTTGTGACCGCTTTGATCGTCGCCGTGTAATGTTCTGGGTGGTGTCTTTTGCCGCACTTGCAGCGGTTGGTGTCAGCTTTACCGGTGCAGATAACCTTTGGCAGCTAACGCTTCTTGTTGGCGCGTTCACTGGCCTTTCGGCAACGATTTACCCGATCTCCGTTGCAATCACCAACGACCGTATGGAAAGCACACGTATTGTGGCGGCCAGTGCCACGCTGCTGCTTAGCTATGGTGTTGGCAGCGTGATTGGTCCTATTGTGATGGCTGAACTGATCAACCTGCTGGGTCCGAAAGGTTTGTTCCTGGGCAACGCCGGGTTCCTGCTGGTTCTTGCCATCGTTACATCCCTGCGCATTACCTACACAGAAGACGTGGCAGTAGAAGATCAGGAGCACTATGTGCCGGCCATGCCGGAAACATCCTCTGTGCTTACTGAACTCGATCCGCGAAATACAGAGTTCTGCGAGTCCCCCGAGGTTGAAGAAATGCATGAGGAGTCCCTGCGCCAAACGGGCTGACTCACAGGATCTGTATTTTTTCTGTTTTTTTGCCGATTCTGTTTTGCGTTTACATCTATTTTTAATACAATTGTTAGCTTACTATTGGTAGCTTTCCTGTAATGTAAGCCTTTTGGTCGGCGCTGCGCGATTCGCGGAGCGCGAATCCGGCCCCGGAACGGAGTATTAGTTATGAAAGATCAGTTCCCTTTTGCTGTCGCCCGGGTAACCCGTCGCTGGCGCAAGCTGTTAGACGAACGCCTGAAAGATCTGGGTGTTACCCAGGCTCGCTGGACCACAATGGTCTACCTGCAAGAAGGCGGTGAAGGCCTGACCCAGCGCGAACTGGCCGGATTGATGGCCATTGAGAACCCGACACTTGTGCGCCTGCTCGATAGCCTGGAACAACAGGGGCTGATTGAGCGCCGGGCATGCCCTAACGACCGCAGAGCCCGTCGACTGCACCTGACCGACCCGGGCCGTGAATTCATGGAAGTCCTCACCGACCGCGCCAACATGCTTCGGGACGAAATGCTCGAAGGCGTGGACGAAGGCGATATTGCAGTTGCCTTGAAGGTGTTCCACAGAATCATGGAAAACGGCGAAAAGCAGAAGTAATCACTTGAGTGATAATTCAGTTGCGGGGCTGACGGCCCGATATGGTAACAGCTGGCGCTGGCTAGCCGTCTGCACGGTCATGGTGGGCACCATCGCTACGGTGCTGAGTGCCACTGTGGTGAACGTGGCGCTCCACGAAATCATGGTGGAATTCAATATCCGCCAAGGCATGGTGCACTGGCTGGCAACCGGGTTTATTGCAGCCATGACCACCACCATGCTGGCCTCTTCATGGCTGCTTGATCACTTTGGCGTGCGCAAGACGCTGGCGGTTGCCATGGCTGCGTTTACGGTGATTTCCGTGATTGGCGGTTTTGCCAGTTCGCCGGAGCAACTCATCGCGGCCCGAATTGGCCAAGGCGCCATGGCTGGCCTTATGCAGCCCATGGGTATGTACCTGGTGTTCCGCATCTTTCCCCGCAATAAACGCGGTCAGGCTATGGGTATCTATGGCATGGGTGTGGTGCTGGCCCCGGCACTCGGGCCGGTTCTTGGCGGCTTTCTGGTGGATCAGCTGGACTGGCGTTTTGTAATGTTTGCACCAGCACCGGTCACGTTCATTGGCGTATTTATGGCACTGAGATTTCTGCCGGTGCCAGCCACCCGGCCAGCTCCTTACCGCTTTGATCTGCCCGGGCTGGTGTTGCTGGGTGCCACTATCGGGTTTGCCCTTGATACTCTGAACCGCCTGCAAAACCTGGGTGGCCAGGAGGTTCGGGTTGCCCTCGAAGGGCTGGTGGCGCTGGTGTTTCTGCTCATGTTTGTACTGCGTGAAAGGCGCATAGAACACCCCCTGGTGAATGTTGGCCTGCTGCGCAAGCCCAGCTTCCTTTACGCCAATCTGGGCGCTATGGCACTGGGGTTGGCCCTGTTTGGTTCCACTTACCTTATACCGCTATACGTTCAAACGGCCTTGGGCTACACAGCTACTCAGGCAGGGCTGTTGATGCTGCCAGCGGGCATTGTTTTGGGAATGACCTTCCCACTGGCGGGAAAACTGGCTGACCGCGGCGGCGATGCCCGCAAGCTGGTTATTTTCGGCATGGCGATGTTTGCCTCATCGGCCATCCTCTTTGCGTTATCCAATCTTACTCTGGCGTTTGGCTGGCTTGCGCTATGGACGGTGTTCGGCCGGATAGGAATAGGGTTTATGCTGCCATCCTTGTCTATAGGCGCACTGAACCCGCTCAAACCCGAAGAGCTGGGCGCAGGCTCCAGTACCATCAACTTTACCCGTCAGTTGGGTGGCGCTTTTGGCGTGAACATTGTGGCACTGACTATTGAGTTCGGTGAGCACAGCGGCGGCGTACCCACCATCAATGCGTTCCATACGGCCTGGTGGCTGGTTGCTGTGTTTGTGGCGGTTGCGGTGGTACCTGTTTGGCGCATGCGTGCCTAGTGATTTGCCAAACTCCGCGTGATTGACTAGCATTGGTCCAACTCTTCAGGGGAGTAGCCTCCGCATCGGTTATCCGGGGCGGACGGTAGTCAACATACTTGGGGCTCAATCCCCATGGCTACCGTGTTTCACTTGGATTCAGTGAAATTGGCGAGACCTGAGGCAGTTTCACCCCCAAGGGCGGATGGTGAGCTGTCTCATGTCTGACTATCCGCCCCGGAAGAATCCATGGACGCATTTCTCACTTCTACAGTAGCCGTTGCCATTGCCGAAATTGGCGACAAAACCCAGCTACTCTCGCTGTTCCTCGTTGCTCGCTACTCCCAGCGCTTTCCCATCATTATGGGCATACTCATTGCGACGATCCTGAATCACGCACTATCGGCCTGGTTGGGAGCCTGGGTGGCCGCCTGGATTCCTGCAGCCTGGTTACCCTGGATTCTCGCCCTGAGCTTTGTGGTAATTGCCCTGTGGTTGTTGGTGCCAGATAAAGACGACAGCGAAAGCTCACGGTTTCTGGGCATGGGCGCCTTCACAGCAACCACGGTGATGTTCTTTCTCGCAGAGATGGGCGACAAAACCCAGATAGCCACCGTTGTTCTGGCAGCTCGCTATACTGAGACGCTCTGGGTTGTTATCGGTACAACAGCGGGGATGTTGCTGGCCAATATACCGGTTATCATAGCGGGGCACTGGTTGATGGACAGATTGCCGCTGGCAGCTGCCCGGGTTTGTGCAAGTATATTGTTCGCAGTTATGGCGGTGGTGACACTGTCATCAGTGGTTTGGAACTACTGAGGGTGTCGGCTGTCACTGCATGCCAAGAAGCAGGTTTATCTGGAATGGGGTTTATGGGATTTAAAACGTATTCAGTACTGGCGTTACTAGCAGGAAGCCTGGCTTTTCAGCCGGTGTGGGCGGCAAAGCCAAAAAGCACACCAGAGCAGCCTGCGACGGTGCAGGCAACGGATCGTAGCCCCCGTGTACCAACGTTCGAGATCAAAGGGGATCTGGCGGGCCGGCTCGACGTGTTTACCACCCAGTACGAAGATACCTTTGCCGAAGTGGGTAGCCAGCTTGCAATGGGCTATCTCGAATTGGTGAAAGCCAATCCGGGGGTCGATCCCTGGCTCCCGGGTGAAGGCACCAACATCACCCTGCCGCGCCAGTACATAATTCCGGATGTCCGCCGTGAAGGCATTGTGATTAACCTGGCGGAATACCGACTTTACTATTTCGCAGAAGATGGTGTGCAGGTCTATCCGGTGGGCGTCGGCACCTCCGAGAATCCGTCCCCACTGGCCGATGCAAAGGTCACCATGCCATTGGAATCACCGGCGTGGTATCCCCCCGAGAGCATTCGTGCCGAGCATGCAGCCTCGGGTGATTTCCTCCCCCGCATGATTCCGCCTGGCCCGGATAACCCGTTAGGAACCCACGCTCTTTTGCTGAGTGAGAAGGGCTATCTGATTCACGGCACCAACAAGCTGTTTGGCGTTGGCATGCCTGTTAGCCATGGTTGTTTCCGAATGTACAACGAAGATATCTCGCGTTTCGTATACCAGGTGAGCAAGGGAACATCGGTACAGATCGTAAATAAGCCGGTAAAACTGGGTCTTTCCGGAGGGGAAGTCTGGCTTGAAGTTCACCGCCCCCATGAAGACTACAGCCAGCAGGAGAGGGATCGCCTTTGGCGTGAAGTGACTCAGGAAGTTGAAGCCTTCCGCGTGAAATATCCGGGTGTTGAGGTGCAGCGCAAAGCGATAGAGCTGGCGGTGGATCAGGCAGACGGTATTCCGACTATGGTTGGTGAGCAGGTTTCAAGAGTGGCTTCGGATAAAACGCCCAAAGACAAACAGAGCCCTGAATCGGCCGAGCCGGAACAGAAGCTGTATTTCTGATTTCACCACTGTGCGGTTTTCCATCTAACAATAAAACGGGAGAGTTCATGAAGCGCACCATACTGATCACCGGAGCCAGTTCCGGGCTTGGCGAGGGCATGGCCCGTGAGTTTGCGGCCAGAGGTGATAACCTGGCCCTGTGCGCTCGTCGCACCGAGCGGCTGGAAGCCCTGAGGGAGGAGTTGGCGGGTAAATACCCGCAGATCACCATCAGTATTCGTGCTCTTGATGTAAATAATCACGAACAGAATTTTGAGGTGTTCCGGGCCTTTCAAGAGGAATTTGGCACCCTGGACCGGATTATCGTTAATGCCGGCATTGGCAAAGGCCAACCTCTGGGCACTGGTGCTTTCAACGCCAACCGCCAAACTGCAGAAACCAACTTTGTTGCCGCCCTGGCGCAAATGGAAGCGGCCATGGAGATTTTCCGTGAGCAAAACCGGGGGCACCTGGTTACTGTGTCGTCAGTAACTGCTGTGCGAGGCATGCCGGGTAATGTGAACACCTACGCGGCAACCAAGGTGGGCCTTGCGGCGCTTTCAGAGGGCTTGAGGGTTGAGCTGAAAAAGGCGAAATCCCCCATCAAGGTGACAACGCTGTATCCGGGCTACATCAGAACGGCAATCAATGAGAAGGTGAAGAATGCGCCGTTCATTGTGGATGCACAAACCGGTTGCAAGGCGATGGTGAAAGCCATTGAGTCCGGGAAGAGCGAGAGTTTTGTACCCGGCTGGCCCTGGACGCCTATCGGTTTCCTTATCCGCCGCCTGCCGGTTTCGGTATTGGCGAAGCTGTTCTGACGAATCAGACGCAATAAAAAAGGCCGGGATTCCCGGCCTTTTTCTATCGTGCTTTCAAGCAGAAGTATTACTTCTTGCTTGCACGCTCGAGCATACGCTTGGCGCGCTCGTTTGCTTCGTCAGCAGATTTCTGAGCTGCTTTAGCGGCGGCCAGTGCACGGTCAGCGGTCTGCTGGGCAGAACGCGCAGCGCTTGCTGCACTGTTAGCGGTGTTCAGTGCCTTGTCTGCGGACTGCTCAGCAGAGCTTGCAGTTGCATTTGCTTCGTCAAGAGCGCCCTGATCGGTAGTTGCACAGCCTGCAGTCAGAGCAGTAGCCAGTGCGATTCCGGCGATTGTCAGTTTACGCATTGTAAATCCCCTTATTGGTCGAGTTATTTCCTGATGTTCCAAAAGTCAGTGTAGACGACTTTTTCACAGCTGCGGCCCGATAGGCATTGACTACCGGAGTCGTGAAACAGTGTAAAACACTCTGAGAGTAAATGTTAACTCAGTATATGTATATTTTCTTAGGATGTGACAGCAACTTAATACTTGTGCCACGGGGATGTCATCAGGGAAGGATGCGAATTGGGGTGCCGTCGTTGACCAGTTGCCAGATTTCATCCATCTCCTGGTTGTTGACTGCAATGCAGCCATTGGTCCAGTCCAGTCCGGCATAGGCAAAGGCCATATCCTCGGCGCCATTTGGCAAGCCGTGGATCATAATGCTGCCACCAGGGCTCAACCCCCAGTTTTCGGCCATCTCGCGATCTGTTTTGCTAGGGTAGGAAATATGAATGGACTTGTAAAAGTCGCTGCCGGGGTTCCGCCAGTCAAGAGTGTACTCGCCCTCGGGGGTTCGCTGGTCGCCCTCGTAGAGCTTGTGCCCCTCGGGGTTATCCCCAAGGGATATGCGATAGCTGCGTACAACTTCTTCCCCGTTCATCAGGTAAAGACGGCGTTGCCCTTTTTTCACCAATACCTTGTTCACCACCAGGGAGTCGCTTGGTGAATCCTTGACTACCGGCATGTGGGTATCGGCTCTGGCCAGCAACTCTGTGCCATAGGCCGGAACACAAGCCGTAATGAAAAACGCCAGGAGGAATCGGGGTAATAAACGGGGAATAGCCATATCCTAAGCTTACCAATGATTAATCTTTACGCAGTTCAGTTTATAACATAACTGCTCATTGGAATGTTAAGGGGTTTTGTTAACTTTTATGGCTATCTCGTGCATAGGTCACACGTTTTGTGCCCGATCCATTTTTAAGCCTACCTTGGTGACCTGGTCGGCCTCTGTTGCCCTTGCCACCAGCGTGACGGGCCCGAGGACCACGGTATCGCCAATAACCGGGTGGCCCTTGGTGCGTTTGGCAAAGCACTCAGCCAGCGACAGCTCTGGGGCCAGCTCATCAAACTCAATGCCGTAAACCTGCTCTACATCACCAAGCAGCGCATCGCCGTTCAGCACAAAGTCCCCAAAAAAAGCTCTTTCCGCGAGATACTTCGGCGTGTGACGGCCGCTCAGTGCTTTGCCCAGTTCTTTCAGCACGCTGGGCGTGGCAAACATGGCCACCATGTCGCCACTGGATACCTCCAGATCAGCTTTTGGCTGTAGACACACCCGGTTGCGGAATACGCCGGCAACAGCCGTGTTTTCAGGGAAGCGCAGTTGGCTCAGCAACCTTGGGGTTTCCCAGTTCTCGCCTCGCAACGGGAACAGCATCAATTCGTGGTCGCCCGCCGCAGGGGCGTCCAGGGGCAAACGGCGAAAAGGCTCACCATCTGCCGGGATTTCCAGGCGCAACAGGCGCGCAAGCGGTGTTATTGTGGTGCCCTGAACCAACAAAGAAACCAGAACAATAAAGAAAGCCGCATGGAACACCAGTTGTGCTTCCGGTAGGCCGGCTATGATCGGGAATAGTGCCAGCACGATCGGCACGGCACCTCGCAAACCCACCCAGCTGATAAAGCCCAGCTCCCGGCGGTTAAACCCGAAGGGCCAGAGGGTCGCCAGAACGGTGATGGGGCGGATCACGAAAATCAGTGCCAGTGCCAGTACCAGGCCCGCCCCCGCCAGTGGCAACAGGTCCGAGGGGTTCACCAGAAGGCCCAGAATCAGGAACAGGCAAAGCTGAGCCAGCCATGCCAGGCCGTCATGCACCTGCAGAATCATCGGCATCATCCTGACCTTGCGGTTACCGATCACTACGCCACAAAGATAGATCGCCAAAAACCCACTGCCGCCCAACAGGTTAATTACGGAGAACAACAGAATGCCTGCGGCTACTACCAGCAGTGGATAGAGTGAGGGCATCAGGCGGATGCGATTAGTCAGTTCGGAAATCAGAAAGCCGCCAAGGACGCCGCCAATCCCACCAATGCTGAACTGCTTGAACAACAGAATCAGTGAATCCTGAATGGCGTGATCGCCGTCGCTGGCAATCAGGGTAACCATCATTAGCGTCAGGAAGATCGCCATGGGATCGTTACTACCGGATTCGATTTCCAGAGTGGCACTCACCCGCTCATTCAGGTGCAGTCCGCGCCCCTGCAGCAACGAAAATACGGCAGCCGCGTCGGTGGATGAAATGATGGCGCCCACCAGCAATGCGGTCATCCAGCTCAAATCGAACACAAGCCAGGCGACAAGCGCTGCCCCCAGTGCTGTTATGGCAACACCGACCGTAGCTAGCAACATGGCGGGTTTCAGGCCAACGCGGAAGGTTTCAGCCCGGGTTCGCATGCCGCCATCAAGCAGGATAACGCCGAGCGCCAGGCTGGCTACAAGGAAGGAAAGTTGGAAATCATCGAATTCGATGCCGCCCGGGCCGTCTTTGCCCATCATCATGCCCACCGCAAGGAAAACAAGCAGGACCGGCATACCTACCCGGCTGGAAAGCGGGCTCAACAGGATGCTGATGACAAGCATCAGAGCACCGACCAGGGTGAGCATTGGATCCATTATAACTCCGTATGTGACTGCTTGCCGGGAAATGGCGGAAGCGCGAGTGGGCTAGTCCAAGTTTGCCCATCGCGGGCCCGATAGACAAGTAAGAGTGTTCCTCGATGTCACCTGGCGACCAGCGCATCAAGTGTGGTGGTTTCACCGGGATTGTCCGGTTCGTACCCCGGTACACTGTTGATTTTCTCGATCAGCGCCTGCGATTTAATCAGTGCGGTCAGGTGCTCCAGTGTGGAGTTGGGCATTCGGTCCTGACGATAAATCAGCATGTAGTGCTCACTCGCCAATTCAATAAAGCTCAGATTGAACTGCTCCGCCGCTGCCTGCACACCAAAGCCTACCTCTGCCATACCCGAAGCCAGAGTCGCAAAAGCTGATTTCATCCACAGACCTGAAAGGGAAAATACGCCACTGCAACCAGTCGTTTGTAGAGGTTAGCGGGTTCTCCCGGGAAGAGCTGATTGGCAAACCGCATAATATAGTGGGCCATCCCGACATGCCTCCAGAAGCCAATAAAAACCTGTGATCCCACCTGCAGGCTGGCACACCCTGGATGGGAATGGTCAAAAACCGTCGCAAAGACGGCGACTACTACTGGGTTAGCGCTTACATAAAACCCATCACCAAAGCTGGCGCGGTTGTGGCTGCACTCACCTTTTTCTCCGGTCAGTCTCTGGCAGCCCAGGCTATTCTGTTGATTGGAGCGATCACCTACGCTCTCTGGCTGCACAGCTTACGGCGCCAGTTAATAAGCTCCGTAATGCAGCCTCTTGATAAAAGCTTTACCGACGACCTCGCCGCACGCAGCTTTACCGACGACGATTTGGAATCGGGGCGCATGAAGTATCCCAGACCATTACCGAGGTGTCTGCCAATGTTCAGAGCACGGCCCAGAAAGCAGAAGAATCCCGTGAGCTGGCGGATAGTGGGGCAAGTGTAATAGGAACAACCCGTGAAGGAATTGAAGGCCTGCAAGCGGCAGTGCACAGCATCAGCGAGTCGGTTGGTGAACTGGCTACAGAAACCCAGAGAATCGCCAGCGTTGCCAAGATTATTGAAGAGATTGCCGAACAGACCAACCTCCTGGCACTGAACGCAGCCATTGAAGCGGCCCGGGCCGGCGAGCACGGGCGCGGCTTTGCCGTGGTAGCGGACGAAGTGCGGGGCCTTGCCAGACGAACGCAAGATTCCACCCGGGAAATACACGGAATAATTGAAGCCCTGCTCTCCAGAACCTCCGCTTCTGTGCGCGCATCCGATGAGGGTAAAAAATCGGCCGATAGCGGGCTTGCCCACATGCTGGAAGCGGAAACCACATTGGGGCAGATCGCCAAATCGGTTAGCACCATTGCTGAAATGTCGATACAGATGGCCGCAGCCGTAGAGCAGCAAGCCCAAGTATTTGATGAGATAAATGAGCAGGTTGAACACATCTCCAGCCTGGGCTCCGATAGCCTGCAAAAAGGGGAGCTGGCAATAGAGCGGGTTCAGCGGCTGGAACATATAGCCGGAGAACTTCACGAGCTTGTTGTGCGATTCAAATAGACGGGCAGGCCATAAGTTGCCTTGACGGTTTGTATTTATAAAACAGTCGCTTATATTGTGCTCTGTCGATAATAAAAAGAGCATTGCCCGGCATGAGCCAATCGGTTGCATACTACAACGCGCACGCGCAGCAATTTATAGACGAAACGCTGCATGTGGATATGTCCGCGCTGTACGATGCATTTTTGCCACATCTCCCTGAAAATGCCCACATTCTGGACGCAGGTTGCGGCTCAGGGCGGGACTCCCGCGAGTTTCTGGCCCGTGGCTACCGCGTTACGGCGTTTGATGCCTCCGAAAAACTGGCTGCCCTGGCAACCAAAGCCATAAGCCACCCGGTTTCTGTTCGTACCTTCAGCCAGGTTACTGAGCATCAAACCTACGATGGCATTTGGGCATGTGCCAGCCTGCTCCACCTCCCTCAGC
>Ga0209075_1001317_pt1 | contig 23408 bp, 23 predicted proteins | sample Stecom2011_FD_187523 | JGI IMG/M metagenome (GOLD analysis project Ga0209075, IMG submission 187523) | Agricultural soil microbial communities from Utah to study Nitrogen management - Steer compost 2011 (SPAdes) (version 2) | ecosystem: Environmental > Terrestrial > Soil > Agricultural land...
TGTAAAATCCATCTTTTCAATTACATTAATTTGATGAGATTTCTAGAAAATCCGGAAAAAGACTGGATTATTGACAAAGCAGAGCAAGAACAATTATCTTTTAATTGGTAGCCTGTTTTTGAAAAATTATAATAAATTAAAATTAAATAACTGATAATCAAACAGATAAAAGATGAGGTCACTTGATTTTATCTTTTATCGGACATTAATGATTTTAAATAATTAATAAGTCAAAAAAAAGTCTGAATTTAAAATTTAGGCTTTTTTTGTTTTTAATATTCCGATGATACTTTTAGTTCTTTATTTTTTTCTTTTTCTTCATTTTATTTATCCAAATAATGGTTCCTGTTACTGGCAAACTAGTTGCAATTAAACAAGCTAAAAAATAGATTATTTTTGAAAAGACACCAAAAATATCGCCTGTATGCATGGGTTTAATTAAAGCAGCTATTTTTTGATTCATAGGCTTATCGGCAAATCGTTCTACTTTTAATACTTCTCCAAAGGTTGATATATACAACTTATCGGCAGTTACAGGAGACCAATTCTCTTCATTATATTTTCTGAAACTATAATAAGCATTTTCTTCAGAGGGAAACGATACGGAGAGATTGCCTTTATAATCTAAAGTTTCATTGGCTATTTTAATAACTTCGTCTATAGACATATTTGAAGTTTTGGTTTCCCCATCAATATCAAATTGTGGTGTAGATCTATCAAATATTTTGGCGCCTATAACATGTCCCAAACCTTCTCTATAACCATCAAAAGACCAACACAAACCTGTAATTGCCATAACAAGTAGAAACACACAAGCATAGAAACCCAAAGTATTATGCAAATCGTGATTAATACGTTTCCATTTAGCTTTGGTTTTGATTTTTAATCCTTGGTTTATATTTCTCCATGACATCTTTTTTGGAAACCAAAGCACAATTCCAGATATAGAAAGAAGTAAAAAAATAATGGTAGCAACCCCTACTATTGGTCTTCCTACTCCTGTGTCCATTAATAACCATCTGTGAAGTTTAAACATGGTTAACATAAAGATATCGACACTGGTTTTTTCCACCTTTAAAGTTTCTTGATTATAAGGATTTACAAGTATTTCTTCTCCTCGACGTTCTTTAATATCCTTTTTAACGTTAAACACATATGGTTCTGAGTCTTGGTTTGGTATTGTTAAACTAGCAACAATTCCATTGTTGGAATTTTTAAGTGTTTCAACTAGAGTTTCAATTGTTTGTTTTTCTTGAGTAGCCTCAACTCTTAGTTCTTTGGCAAAAAAGTCTTTAATCTCATGTTCAAAAACTAAAATGGTACCTGTAAAACATACTATAAACAAAATTATACCACTAGTTAAACCTAGCCATAAATGAATATCGTTTATGAGTTTCCTTAAGCTATAATTATTCTTTTTATTCATATAAAAGCTTTAAACACTTAAAGTACAGCCTAAATCAGACCGTACTTTAAAGCACTTATTTATTAGTATTTAAAAAGTGTAAGACAAAACACCTGCAAAATTTCTTGGATCTGTTTGGTTAATATATTTTGTTCTGTACGAGTTGTAACCAATTTCGTTAAACACATTATTTAGTAAGACTCTAAAATCCCAATGTTTATTAAATTTATAAGCTGCCTGCATGTTCACTTGGGTGTAGGCATCCACAATAAAAGGCTTTTGGTTTGGTACAATTCCTTCATGGGTTATAGGTCCAGAACTCCAATCGTTTATTGGTCTTTCACCTGTAAAATAAACTCCTGCTCCAACAGTTAAACCATCTAAAAGACTATTAAAACCATAATTAACATAGGCGTTAAAGGTGTGTTTAGGCGTGTTTAAAGGTGCCGAACCATATACATAAGAGGTGTGTTCTTTATATTGTGCATCTATATATGAATATCCGGTAATAAGTTCCAGGTTTTCAAGAACTCGACCACTAAGTTCCACTTCAACTCCTTTTCTTTCGTCGTTTCCTCCTTTTTGAAAATAGCCTGTAGCTACCCAGTTTTCATCGTAAACCGGCAAGTTAATATCTGTATTATTAATTTTGAAAAAGGTGAAATTAAATCGTAAACGACTATTTAGCCAATTGGTTTTTATTCCTGCTTCAAACTGATCGTAACGCTCGTTTCCTAATTCGTTTCCATTGATATCCAAACGCGTGGCTGTTCTTGGGTACGAACTATTGGTGTAAGATGCAAACACATTGATGTTTTTTATTGGAGTTATAATTATTCCCCCCAATGGATTGAACGCATTACTTTTAACTGTTTCCGTTTCGGCTTCAGTTTGTGTTTTACTATAACGAAGGCCTAAAAATGCTTTCAACCATTTATTAAAAGTTACAACATCTTGAACTACAAAACCGATAGCACTAGATTTTGCCCCCACCAATGTAGCATTGCCATAATTTATATTGTTTGGTAAATTCCTTGTATTATTGGTAAATACGTTAATAGTATCAACAGTCGAAATACTTTGGTTCTTAGTTTCAAAAGACGAGGTTCTGTAATCGAATCCTACTTGAAACGTGTGAGAAATACTTCCTGTCTCAATATCTTGTCCTACTAAATCAAATTGTAACACACTGTTATTATCATGACGTTCGGAAATGGCATAACCTCGGTTACGTTGGTTATAAATAGGATTATCAAATTCATCTTCGATAGCGTTACCAAGACTGGCACCTTTGTCGTTTAGATCTAGATTGGATTTATAAAAGGCTCCAACTAAATTTAGTTTATCGGTTAATTCACGATTAAATCTTACCGAATAGGTCGTGTTTTTGGTTAACGCCTTGTCATTCTTAAAACCTAGAAATTGATCGTAAGGCAAATCGTAAATGGCATTTATGTCGTTTTCGGCAAGGTTTACTGTACCTACATCTGGAGTTCTATTATCATCAAAATAATCCATCTCGAGCGTTAAGGTTGTTTTATTGTCCACACGCCATTCCAAAGATGGGTTAAAATAAAATCTATCTGAAGAAATTCCAGATCTATAACCATCTGCTCGTTCTATGGCGCCATTAATTCTAAAAGCTACATTCTCCTTTTCGGTTAGAGGACCATACACATCAAATGCCGTTCGAACTTGACCGAAACTTCCACCACGGACATAAGCATTTCCACCAAAATGATATTTCGGGGTCTTGGTTACAATATTTATAATTCCTCCTGGACTTCCTAAATCGGTTGCAACACCTTGGGTAATGGAAGCTGAACCTTTTAGAACTTGGATATTATCTACTCCTTGCATATCGGTCAAGATTCCCACACCTCTAAAATCTGAGTGCACACGAACCCCATTTTTTAAGATAGGAATTCCTCTAAAACCACGTGAAGACATACTTTCACGCTTATTTCCATAAGTAGCAAATGTATAAACACCTGGAACGTTTTTAGTAGCATCAGAGATGGTTAAATTTCCCTGCTGTGTTATTAATTTTTCAGAAATAATGGAAATACTCTGAATTTGTTCATAAGGTGCCAAAGGCAATCTGGTAATAGCTTCAATTTTATCGGGATGTTTATACCGGTTTCCAAAAATTTCAATTTCATCTAAATAAGAATCACTTTCCAATTTGAAATTAAGAGCTATGGTTTCATTTTCTAATAAATGAACCGTTTTACTATTGGACAAATAACCAATCGAAAACACTTTTACAATATAGTCTCCTGTTGGGAGATTTTTAAATTCAAAATAGCCTTTTTCATCGGCTGTAGTTCCATAAGTGGTCCCTTTAAGTATGACATTCGAGAAAGAAATTTCTTCGTTATTATGACTTTGAATAAGACCTGTAATTTGTGATTGTGAGAATGACATTTGAACTGTCATTAAGAGGAGTAAACTTAGTTTTCTATACATGAGAATTATATAAATTTATTTATATTGATTATAAATTGAAGGCAAATATAAAACCCATAAACGTATCTGCAAAGCTTATTTAGACTAAATTTAAATAGTGTTTTGTAATAAGCTCAAGCTGTGTAAAATAGAATAAATAAAAAATGTACTTTTATGAAAATTATTGATCATTATGAAAAAAATAGACTCTATTGATGAGTATATTGAGAGTAATTCCCACTTCAAAGCAGCGCTTGAAGTATTAAGACAGATAATAAATTCTACCCAATTAGAAGAAACAATTAAATGGCATTCTCCCGTGTATGAGCTAAACGGTAAAAAACTGGTTGGGATTGGCGCTTTCAAAAACCATTTTAGTCTATGGTTTTTTAATGGTGTCTTTTTAAAAGATGAAAGCAAGCTGTTAGAAAAAGCCCAAGAAACCACCAAAGCTTTAAGACAAATGCGTTTTGAGTCACTTGAGGATATTGATGAGAATGTTGTTTTAAGCTATATAAAAGAAGCCATAGAAAATCAGAAATTAGGCAAAGAGCTAAACCCTGAAAGAAAAGGAAAAACGGTAGTTATACCCAAAGAGTTACAAAAGGAACTAAAAGCTGATTCGGCTTTTCTTGGCGCCTTTAAAATAATTACACCAGGAAGACATTGTGAATACTGTAAATATATAGCCACAGCTAAACGGGAAGAAACAAATTATCTAGGTTGGAAAAGATAAAACCAAGGATTTTAAAAGGAGTTGGTTTGAATTACAGCTAGAAAATGCGCTAAGCTGCTTAGAATAGAAGGTGATAATTAAACGAAAATAAAAAAACAAGACATTATAAAACTAAAAAAGTCACCCAGAATTTGAGTGACTTTTTTTATAAATATCATTTAAAGTAAATTACTTTTTAGCCTCAACAGAAACATTTAGTTTTTTACTCATTTCTAATGAAATAGCCGATTTATCGAATTTAATTTTACCTGCTAATGTTTCAATTACACAGCTTCCATCCGCATCGTTTAATTCTACTACCTTTCCGTGCATGCCACTTTTGGTAATTATTTTATCGCCACGTTTTAATTCGGCAGCGAATTTTTTTTCTTGTTTTTGACGTTTCATTTGAGGTGCAATCATAAAAAAATACACAACTGCAAACATTAAAATAAACGGCAAAAAACCACCAATTCCTTCTCCCATTTAATTAATCGTGGTTATGACCTTCGTGTCCTGGTTGTGTACTAGATTTCACTACTGCTGGTGCTCCCATTGCTCCACTAATTGGTGTTTGAGCTTGAGCTGGAGTAACTGGCTTGTTTGGATCTGGCTTAACAAATGCAGATATTTTAACTGTTTCAGTTCCAGATTCTGTGTTAGCTGTAACTGTAACTGTTTTAGATACTTTGTTAGCTCCTGTTCCATTAAACTTTACAGTAAAATGTCCAGATTCTCCTGGGTTTAAAGGTTGTTTGCTCCAATCTTGAGGAACTGTACATCCACAAGAACTTTTAATATCTGTAATTACTAAAGGAGATTCTCCAGTATTTGTGTAATTAAAAACAGTTTCAACATTCTCTCTGGCTTCAATTTCACCAAAATCGTGTTCCGATTTATCAAATGTAATAACAGGGAATTTTGAAGAATTTGCGTCTCTTTCTGCAGCTACTGCTACGTTTTCTTCATTAATTTTTTTAGAAGCATCTTCTTTACAAGATGAAAATGCTATTAAACATAGAGCTGAAAGCCCTAAAATTGCTTTTTTCATTTTAATATATTTTTTATTTAATTTGTAAAAGTAATAATAATTTCTAACTACATCAACCCTCTTCCTGTTTTATTTAAAGTATCGCTTTCTTGATATTCTTTAATAAGCTTATCTAAAATACCATTTATAAAGATACTACTTTTAGGTGTAGAGTATTCTTTTGCTATTTCCAGATACTCATTTATGGTAACTTTTACGGGAATAGAAGGGAATTTTTGAATCTCGCAAATAGCCATTTTCAATAACACGGTGTCTAAGCTCGCTATTCTTTCAGCATCCCAATTTTGAGTTTTTTCTTGAATAACTGTTGAGAGTTTAGATTGATTTAAAAGTGTTTTCTTGAATAAATTTATGGCGTATTCTTTATCTTCTACATCTTTATATAATTTTGGCAAGAAATGCTTAGATGAGGATTGCTGTTTTACTTTTCGTAGAAGTTTTAAAATAACGGTGTTTACAACTGGTAAATCGTCTATCCACGTTAAGTTTTTATCTTCTAAATAATCGTAAAGCTTGTTGTTGGGCGCTATAATATCTGTAAAAACATCTGTAACAAATTCTTTATCTTCCTTAAAGCTTGACGTTTTGGTCTGCATATATTGTTCATACAGATCGCTGGCTAAAATTTTACGGAAAATAATATCTACATATTCAGAATCCTGTTCCCAATTGGTTATTTTTCTTAGTTCGAGTTCGTCTAAAAGCAACACATTGTTTTTTAACATTAAAAGCACCTCGTTGTTAACTAGCTTTTTATTAAAATTCTTGTCTTGGACTGTAGCTAAAAGTTTGTTACTGGTTTTTTCTGCGTGGTCTTCGGCTTTTTTCTGAATCTCAATAAGTAAAGAAATCAATAATAAATACAGGTTGTATATATTGTCTAAACTATGAGTTAAGAATCTTTGTTCTTTATCAAAACTATCGCTTTCTCCTCCTTTAAAGGAATAAATAGTTTGCATGACTTTTATTCTAATGTGTCTTCTGTTAAGCATATGTACAAAGAACTAAATGTTTCAATATTAAATTGTAATTAATATGGTGTTACTATTTTAAGCTGCCATTTTAAAAGCCTTCTCTTAAAATTTTAATGCAAAAGGCGAAAGTTAAAATAACTTTCGCCGTGCAAAAATAATGTTATTTTAAATAATTATCTCTTATTCTCTTTTTTTCTTGCATCAATTCTGCTTTGAGCAATATTTAAAGCCGCTTGATTGGTTGTAATGTTATTTGTTTTGGCATTGTTTAATATTTCCAAAGTTGTATTGTAAATATTTTCTGTTTTACGAATAATTTCTTTTTTATCGTAACCTTCCAATTCAGCATATACATTTATAATACCTCCAGCATTAATCAAGAAATCTGGTGCATAAACAATTCCTCTTTCTTGTAATAACTTTCCATGTATTTGTTCAACAGCCAATTGGTTGTTTGCTGCTCCGGCAATTACTTTTGCTTTAAATTTATTAATGGTATCATCATTAATTGTAGCTCCAAGAGCACATGGTGCGTAAATATCCATTTCTTCAGAGTACAAGTCATTTCCTGCATAAATTGTAACTCCGTATTTTTTACTGATTTCTTCTAAACGTTCTTGGTTAATATCGGAAATAATAACTTTAGCACCTTCATCCATCAAATGTCCTACAAGAGCCTCTCCTACATTACCAATACCTTGAACATAAATAACCTTATCTTCTAAAACATCGGATCCAAATTTAAATTTAGCTGCAGCTTTCATTCCCATAAAAACACCATACCCAGTAATTGGAGATGGATTACCTGCACCACCAATAGCTTCAGAAATTCCAGTAACATAAGGAGTTACTTCTCTTACTGTATCCATGTCTGCAGTGGTCATTCCAACATCTTCAGCCGTAATATATTTTCCACTTAATGAGTGAACAAATTCACCAAATTTTCTCATTAACTCTGGTGTTTTTTGAGTTTTTGCATCCCCAATAATCACCGCTTTACCTCCACCTAAATTTAATCCAGTAATGGCAGATTTATAAGTCATTCCTCTTGATAAACGAAGTACATCGTTTAAGGCTTCCCATTCGTTGGTATAATTCCACATTCTGGTACCACCAAGTGCTGGTCCTAAAACACTATTATGTATTCCAATAATTGCTTTTAATCCTGTATCTTTGTCGTTGCAAAACACAACCTGTTCATGATTATCGAATGAAAGTTGACCAAAAACCGGATCTGCTTTATAAAGTTCGTTTGCTTTTATAACGTCTGTAACCATTTTAATTATATTTTAAAGTTATAAGTTGTGTTTTAATGACAAATCATTAAAAACAAAGGGCAAAATTAATCCATTAATAAGGTATTCACAAATTATTAATGATAAAAAGAAAATTTGTTAAAAACTTTATTTTTCTTAAAGACTTAAATGAAAGAATTACAACATCTTAATAAGTATTTTTTAAAGTATAAATGGCGTCTAGTAATTGGTGTTTTAATAACAATTGTAGCTAAAATATTTTTATTATTTACTCCAGAATTAATTGGTTCGTCCATAGATATCGTAAACTTATATATACAGGGTGAAGTAACAGATATCGCTACTGTTAAGAAGGAGTTACTTATCAATATAATTTATATTATTGGCGCTGCTTTAATTACCGGAGTACTTACTTTTTTTATGAGACAGACCATAATAAATGTATCTCGGTTTATTGAATACGATTTAAAAAATGAAGTTTACCAACACTATCAAAAACTGTCTTTAAAGTTTTATAAAAACAACAGAACTGGAGATTTAATGAATAGAATTAGTGAGGATGTTGGGCGCGTACGCATGTATGCTGGTCCTGCAATTATGTATAGCATTAACACCTTCACTCTTTTTGTAATTGTTATAGTCTTTATGTACAAACAAGCTCCCTTACTAACACTTTATACCATAATTCCTTTACCAATATTATCGTTTATTATTTATAAATTAAGTAAGGAAATACATAAAAGAAGTACGGTTGTGCAGCAGTATTTATCTCATTTATCGTCTTCTACCCAAGAATCCTTTAGTGGTATTTCTATTATAAAAGCGTATGGTCTAGAGAATGAAACCTCAAGTAATTTTAGCGAATTATCTGAAACAAGCAAACAAAAACAATTAAGTCTAGTAAAAGTGAATGCTTTTTTCTTCCCCATGATGATTTTGCTTATTGGTATTAGTAACCTAATTGTTATTTATGTTGGAGGCATTCAATATATGGAAGGAACTATTAGTCTAGGCGTAATTACTAAATTTATTATTTATGTCAACATGCTAACCTGGCCTGTTGCAACTGTAGGTTGGGTGACTTCCATAGTACAACAAGCGGAAGCTTCGCAAAAACGTATTAACGAATTTTTAAAAATCATTCCGGAAATTACTAATCCCATTGAAACCCCATCAGATATAATTGGAGATATTGAGTTTAAAAATGTTCATTTCACCTATAACGACACCAATATTGAAGCATTAAAAGGTGTTTCGTTTAAACTGGCTCATGGAAAAACTTTAGCTATTATAGGAAAAACCGGTTCTGGAAAATCGACCATCCTTGACCTTATTGGAAGACTTTACGATATAGAAAAAGGCGAATTACTTATAGACAACACGCCAATATACACACTTAATTTAACAAGTTTAAGAGATAGCATTGGATATGTACCACAAGATGCCTTCTTGTTTTCCGATAGCATTAAAAACAACATTAAATTTGGAAAAGAAGATGCTACAGATGAAGAAGTTATTCAGGCAGCTAAATACGCTCAGGTCCATAAAAACATTCTCGGATTCAATAAAGGTTACGATACGGTTTTAGGCGAAAGAGGCATCACACTTTCTGGAGGGCAAAAACAACGTATTTCTATTGCTAGAGCTATTGTAAAGGATCCAAAAATCTTGCTTTTTGACGATTCTCTATCGGCTGTAGATACAGAAACTGAAGAAAAAATACTAAATCACTTACATACCATAGCCAAAGGAAAAACCACCATTATTGTTAGTCATAGAGTTTCTTCGGTTAAAAATGCCGATCAGATTATTGTTCTGGACGATGGAAAAATCGTTCAATCTGGAACCCATAACAAGCTTATAGATATGGACGGATATTACCGAAGTCTCTACTTAAAACAATTAAGTGAAAGCAATAAGTAATCACCTATTGTTCTAACAATTGATGTAGAGCGGGTTTCTCATAAATAAAATTAGATTAAAAGTATTGACATAAATTGTTGGTTAGTAATTGTTTTTTTTAGATTTTTGAGAAACTTTTATAAACAACAATACGATTATGGATAATAATGATATGATGGAGAAAGAAGAGATTTTTTCTAAAGTATTAAGAGCCGGAAGAAGGACGTATTTCTTTGATGTTAGATCTACAAAAGCAGGTGACTATTATTTAACAGTTACAGAAAGTAAAAAATTTACAAATGACGATGGATCGTTTCATTATAAAAAACATAAAATTTATTTATATAAAGAGGATTTTTCGGAATTCGGTACTATTTTAAATGAAATGACCGATTATATTATAAATGAAAAAGGCGACGAAGTTATAAGTGAACGTCATCAAAAAGATTTCAAAAAAGAATACGATAATGATACTATTGAAACGAATGTAGTTGGTACAGATGATAACACACCTAGTACAGGGAAATTTACAGATATTGATTTCGATGATATTTAAAAATCAATAAAATTATTTTAAAAGCCATTACTTAGTAGTGGCTTTTTTTGTGCCAAAAATTAAAGCTTCACACTTAATAGAGCCACAATAAAAGTGCTTACAAGATAAGTTGCCAAATAGAAAATGCCAAAATTTAGAGCAATAATAACACCATGTAATACAATCCAGAATGGCACTAAAGTTATAGCTAGTGCAAACCTAAAAGTAGCAATAAACTCTACTTCTTCTATTTTTGGTTTTATAGCGTATTTCCAAATAATAAATGGCCCTAGAAGATTTAGAATGAGTAAACCTTTAAAAAATCGTTTCATCCAATTTACAGTTTGCTTTGGAGCTGTTTCACATGTTTCAAAATTGGATTCAATGCACCTATTAACTGCAATCGGGTTTAAATAATCCACATTCAAAGCCTTTAGTTTTGCTATGGTTTTATCATATACAGCATGATCAATATGTGTTGTTAAACCTTTTATTTGGTTTTTAATGGTTTGTCTTAAAGCAATAATTTCTTCATTTGAAAACTGAGATACCAACGATTTAGCAGAAATGGGACTTCCGTAGTACAAAGCCACACTATCTCCAAAAGTAGTTCCTTCTTTATAGTTAAGACCAATTGGAACCAACTGCAAATCTAAATCTGGGTAACTACTTAAGGTTTCAAAAATAATTCTGGTAAAACCCTTGCTTAACGGCCTAACCGTTCTATTAATATGGTGATTCCCTTCTGGGAAAATGGCAACGGCTTGATTTGTTTTTAGTTTATCTGTACAGGTTTTAAAGATGTAATTATTTTTACTAAGGGTACTCCAACCATCCCGAACCCTGTAAACAGGCAACATATTTACACTATGGAGCAGTTTGGAAACCAATGGTTTTTTAAACACACTAGCTCTTGTTAAAAAATAAGAAAATCTCCCTGAAGTGGCAGCAATTAATAAAGCATCTATTAAGGCATTTTGATGGTTGGACAAAAACAGAATAGGCTTGTTTATAGGAATATTTTTTTCCTTAACCACAATAATTTTTTTGTAATAAAAAAACAGACCAATCGCTATGTAGGCCCTAACTGTATGTAACCAAAGATTTCTCAAGTGACTTCAAGTATTTTTCTGTCCTTAAAAGACCAATAATAAGAAATAGCCAAGCCAGAAACAATATGCCAAACGCCCCAAAATGCAGCTAAAATAGCCATTCCTCCTAACCCATTAAAGAAGGTGAAAATCAATAAAAGTCCCAATCCGGAATTTTGAATACCAGTTTCAATGGCTAAGGTTTTTTGATTTTCGAATGATAGATTAAAAGCTTTAGCCACTGTAAATCCAAGTGCAATAGCCAACAAGTTATGAAGGATTCCAATCCAAATTACATGATGTGCATAAGCATTAAACACATCGATATTATTGCTAAAAGCCAAAATAACAATAAGCACAAAAACAATGATTGAGAGTGGCTTTAAACGTTTAGAAATTAAAATAGCAAGTTTTTCATTTTTAGCTCGCAACAACATACCCAACAGCAATGGAATTCCCAAAATTAAAATTACAACTTCCAAAAGTTCAAATGGATTTAATTGCACTTCTTTTAGTAGTATAGAAGTAGGCTCGTACAAATATCCATAGAACTGAAAGTTGAAAGGTGTCATAAAGACTGCAATAAAAGTAGCAAAAGCTGTTAGACTTACGGAAAGCGCCGTATTTCCATTGGACAAATGCGTCATGAAATTAGAGATGTTTCCACCGGGACACGCTGCCACCATCATCATTCCAAGAGCAATACTAGGTTGTGGTTTAACAATTAAAACAAGCAAAAATGTAAAGAAGGGCAATAATATAAATTGCAACAAGATTCCAATTAAAACCAATTTTGGTTGTTTAAATAGACGTTTAAAATCATCAAATTTAATTCCTAAAGCCACTCCAAACATTATAACGGCTAGAGCTAAGTTTAAAACCCAGAGACCTTGACTATCAAAATTAATTTTTACTTGATCTAATTCTCTCATAAATTATAGAACAGCTGTGCCATTTTTAACCTTTATTTCTGGATTTAAAAGAATAACATCTTTCCCATTTACAGCCCCTAAAACTAAGCAATCGCTCATAAAAGAAGCTATTTGTTTTCTTGGAAAATTTACAACTGCTACAATTTGCTTGTGTAGTAAATCTTCTTTATTATATAAAGTGGTTATCTGAGCAGATGTTTTTTTTATTCCCAAATCCCCAAAATCTATGGTTAACTGGTAAGCAGGTTTTCGCGCTTCAGGAAAATTGGATACTTCCAAAATAGTCCCTACACGTAAATCTACTTTTACAAAATCTTCAAATGGAATGATTTCACTCATTTTTAAGAAAGCTTGGTTGGTTTTTTTAAAGTGAAAAAAATATATTTTTATAATAAAACGTGTTGCAATATAAGTATATCCATGTAATTCTTATCATTTGGATTATAATTTATATTTTTGGTAGAAACATATAAAAATGGCAAGAACTTCATCAAACATGCTTCCTCTTGGAACTAAAGCTCCTTCTTTTACTTTAATGGATACGGTTTCTAATGAAAATTTTTCTCTAGAAGATTTAAAGGGATTAAAAGCAACCGTTATTATGTTTATCTGTAACCATTGTCCGTTTGTACAGCATGTTAATGGTCAATTAAGCCAATTAGCAAAGGACTTTAAAAGCAAAGGTGTAGAGTTTATTGCTATTTCAAGTAATGATGTGGAAAACTACCCGCAAGATTCGCCGGATAAAATGAAAAAAAATGCTTTTAATCAAGACTTTATCTTTCCGTATTTATACGACAAATCCCAAGAAGTTGCCAAAGCCTACCAAGCGGCCTGTACTCCAGATTTTTATGTTTTTGATCAAGATTTAAAATTGGTGTACAGAGGGCAATTAGACGATTCCAGACCAGAAAACGATGTTCCAGTTACTGGAAATGACATCCGTAATGCGTTAAACTGTATTCTTGAAAATAAAAAGAACACAAGTACACAAAAGCCCAGTATTGGATGTAACATTAAGTGGAAAATTTAATCATGCCATATAAACCTAAAACTATAAATACCTTTATTATAAATTATTAAATAATATTTACTATATTTAAATATTGATTTTACATTTTCCCTAAGTAGCACAAGTTTCCCTACCTGAATGTGCATATTAATTAGTAGCTAATAGTGAATGACTTTTTTGTTAAAAAAGTTACATCCAGTACTAACTAAAAAACACAAACAATATGAAATCATCTAATCGTTTTTTCATTGTATCCGCTATTCTCTTATTTTCATTTAGCCAAAACGCTTTTTCTCAAACTATCTATACCATTACGCTTTACGTAGATACTGGAAACATTACTAAAGAAAACATTGACGAAGTATGTTCCTTTAAAATTGAATCGCCAAATCGAGACCCTATTAATTATACTGGCGATCTCACAAAATTCATCATTCATGTTAGTGCAAGAGATACCATAGTATGGAGAGGGGAATCAACTAGTAACCCAAATGAAGACGAAGTACACATCTATTCCATAAACTATTACGATGGGGATAATGTTTTTGATAGAGAAGTGTTATTCGCAAGCCAAAGGCCTCCTGGAATTGTAAGAGGTACTGTAAAACAAAGCGCAAAGGGCTTTGAGGAAAAATACTCCATTAATTTTAACGTAATTAATTCAGGAAGGATGCAAGATATCTCCTTTGAAATTGATCCAAAGATTTCTGTAAAGCCTTAAACAAATAATCACTTAATAAATACAAAACATTTTGTATATGAAAAACCTAGCTTCACTTAGAGCCAGTTTGCTCGTGGGTTTTTTATATTTATTCTGTCTTAATGGATTTACCCAAAACTCGGCATATATTGATAGTTTAAAATCTATATATAACAAAGAAGGTTTTAACAAACAGGACAAATTAAACATCCTAAAAGAACTATCCTCAGAAGAACGCGATCCAAATGTCAAACTAAGCTACAGTGATGATTTAATTGCTTCAGCCCAACAAAGCGATTCCTTAGATTATCTCTTTCTTGGTTACTTGAATAAAGGCACGGCCCTAAGATTAAAAAGTGATTTTACACAAGCGCTAGACAGTTATTTTAAGGCAGCCAATATTGCCAGCAAAAATAAGATAGACAGAGATTTAGGCTTAGTAAATATTGTAATTGCCGATGTGTATTCTTTGATGGGAAATCATAAAAATGCCATTAATTATTATGAAATCGGTATAGATTTATTGAAAAAAGAAGGCGATTCTCTAAACTTTGCTAATGGCTTATCTAATTTAGGTGACGAGTATTTTATAAACAAACAATACGACCAAGCCATTGTTTATTTTATGGAATCTGGTTATATCTTCAAAAAAATCAATTCTTTAGAGGGCACCGCTTTTAACTTAGGAAACATGGGGATGGTTTATGCCCAACAAGGCAAAGACAGTCTTGCAAAGGCGCATATTAACGAAGCCATTGAAATTCTAGAAAATCTAGAGTTGTACTACCCTATTTCAGTTTACCTAACGTATATGTCTGATATTTATCTAAATCAAGGAAACCGAGAAGCTGCTCTAAATTATTCTGAAAAAAGTCTTGAACTAGCTACTAAATATGGTTTAAAAGATCAAATAAGTGAAGCTGCTTTGCAAATTTCCAAATTGTATGAAGACGCGGGTAACTACAAAAACTCCTTAAACTATTTTAAAGAATATTCTAAGTTTAAGGACAGTGTTAGTAACTTATTTAAAGTTCAGGAAATGGCAGATCTTCGAACAAATTTTGAAGTATCCCGAAAGCAGGTTGAAGTAGATTTACTGACTCAGCAGAAAAAAAACCAAGAAATTGAAGTAGCCTTGCTCAATCAGCAAAAAAGAAACCAGAAAACCATTGTGTTCGCTACTATCATTGCTTTAATACTAATTTGTACGTTGGCGTTTGGACTTTATAGAAGAAATAAGTTTATAAATAAAACAAAGCGAATTATTGAAGATGAAAAAAACAGGTCCGACAAATTATTGTTAAATATTCTGCCCGAGCAAACAGCTTTGGAGTTAAAAAAACACGGAAAAGTAGTGGCCAAAAGATTTGATTTAGTATCTGTTATGTTTACAGATTTCAAAAATTTTACCAGCTATTCTGAAAAATTATCACCAGAAGATTTGGTAAAAAGTGTGGATTATTATTTTTCTAAATTCGACGAGATTATTGAAAAATACCAATTGGAAAAAATCAAAACTATTGGAGACTCCTATATGTGTGCAGGAGGTCTGCCATTTCCATCTAACGACCATGCCATTAGAATGGTTCTTGCCGCACTTGAAATTTCACAGTTTGCCAAAGAATCCAGAAAATCAAACATAAACAATATAATGCCTTTCGATCTTAGAATTGGAATTAATACAGGTCCTGTTGTTGCTGGAGTAGTTGGCACTAAAAAGTTTGCTTATGATATTTGGGGAGACACCGTCAACATTGCATCTAGAATGGAAGAAACTTCTTTAATAGATAAAATCAATATTTCCGAAAACACCTTTCAACTAGTTAAAGATGCTTTTGAATGTGAGTTTAGAGGAACCTTTGAAGTTAAAAACAAAGGCCAAATGAACATGTATTTTATTAATAGAATTAAGGATAAAACATTCTATAACTACCTAAATATCAATCAAATTTCCGATGATACCCAACAGTAATCTATTTGTTCTTTTCTTCAATCCATTTGCTCATATACTTTGTACTTTGCATATGTTGATGCTGAAGCATCTGTCCCGTGAAGTTGTTTAATCGATGTGTGAAAAGTTGTTTGGTTGTCTCTTCAACTCTCTTAAGAAACTGTTTCTGAAAATATTCTCTCTGAAATCGGGTATTGATAATGTCAAATCCGTTTTGCTGTTTTTCCATCCAAATTTTTTCATCCGAATACAAGGCAACGCATTTGTTTACAAACTCTTTCGGATCATTTTCCACAAAACCATTGGACTCCAATTTTCCAAACATCCCTTCTGCTCCAATACTTGTTGTAACACAAGGGGTTCCAAATTGCATGGCATCCACCAATTTCCCTTTTAGTCCAGCTCCAAATCGTAAAGGAGCCAAACAAACTTTTGCATTTTGCATGACGTTTGAAACTTCTTGCGCAAAACCTTTTATTAAAAACCCATCCTTTTCGTTATGTAACTGATTAACTTTTTGAGGCACATAAGCCCCATAAACAAGAAGTTGAGCTTTGGGCAATTGTTTCCTAATCAATGGCCAAATAGTTTCTTTTAAATATAAAACGGCATTGTAATTAGGTTCATGTAGAAAATTTCCAATGCTAACAAAATCTGTTCTTTTCTCAAATTTAGGAAGCTTTTCAATGTCAGAATTTGAGATTTTATCCAATAAAAACGGCAAATACAACAAAAGAGATTCAGGAACCTTAAAATCTGTTTTAAGAAGGTTTATTTCAGCTTCAGAAATAATCAAAGTTAAATCGCATCTATAAATACTAGCTATTTCACGTTTTGCCGTATCATTAAATAAATAATTTAAACTGAAAGGTTCTCCTGTTTTTAATGCCAATTGCCTGCCTTTACGCAATCCGTGTAAATCTTCAGTATCAAGAATTCGCAAAGCTTCAGGGCATTGTTCTAATACACGCCAACCAAATTGTTCTTCCATCATAAATCTATCAAACAAAACCACATTTGGATTTAAATTTCTCACAAACCCATCAAAACTGGAATGGTTCAGTTCTATGGCAACCGGCTTTACTCCTATACTTTCCAGATTAAATGCATTAGCACTTTTAGCACAAGGACTTGCAAAAGTAATGCTGTAATTATCCGCTTGAAATAATTGAATGATTTGCAGCATCCTAGTTCCGGCAGCAGAACTTTTCGGTTCCGGCCAAACATATCCAATAATTAAAAGGTTTTTTGCCACAAACACAAGAATGATAAGGGGTTATTACTTAGAATTTCTGATTGAATTTTACAGAATTACAAATTCTATTCAAATATACGTAAAAACAGCAAACAGCTAATTGAAGCTCAATACTGTTACTCTGGTTTCGGAATCAAACTATATTTAAAACGTACTTGTTTTGCCCAATTTACCATATCTAGAATTTCCGCATCAGAAAGCTTGGCTTCTTGATGTGTCCAAGTATAGGAAGGCAAAGGCATTTCCTTTTTTTCGACCATTTCAATAAGTTCTTCAATTTTGTGGTCTTTTTTCTTTACAGATAAACCTTCCCAATTGGACATATTGAAATGCTTTTTTCCATCTTTAACATGTTCTGCCAACCAGTAGTTTACGGGCGTTATATTATCATACCAAGGATATTTAGTAACGTTGGCATGACAATCGTAACAACTTTCTTTTAAGATGGCTTTAATGTTTTCTGGCGGATTTGTTTCAATTAAAAAAGGTTCAACAGAAGCTAGATCTCCATTATTTTTTTGTGGTCCAAAAAATTGTGCTACAACAAATAGAATCAGTACTACGAATAATATTTTTTTTGTAGTTTTCATTTTAATTAATTTAAGATATTAAAAATAAGTATTTCTTATGACTAAAAACAAACTTTGAAACGAATAAATAATAGCAATCATTCGCACAAAAAGTCTGTAGAAATCTACATTAATAGGTTGTACTTTTTTGAGAACATTTTTAATTGGATCTCTTAGGATTTGGTGCTGGTTTTACAACCTAGTTATCATTTACGGAATTCGACTTTTAAAGCACGTGCCAAACACATTTTAAAAAAGATTAAGAAGTCGTCAAATTACTTTATAATTCATAAATCATAAATCGTCTATCGTAAATCATTTCCTTATCTTTGCATCTTTAAAATATGCATTGAAACATTTTTGAAAACTCACAAAAACCAACACAAATCATGTCTTTAACATCTCTAAATGCTATTTCTCCTATCGATGGTCGCTATAGAAATAAAGTAAACGAATTAGCTCCTTATTTTTCTGAGGAAGCATTAATTAAATATCGTGTACAAGTAGAAATTGAGTATTTTATTGCACTTTGTGAGCAACCTTTACCTCAACTTAAAGCTTTCAATCCAAATTTATATGAAGAGTTACGTGCTATTTATAGAAATTTTACAACGATAGATGCTTCAGCCATTAAAGAGATTGAAAAAACCACCAATCACGACGTGAAGGCCGTTGAGTATTTTATAAAAGACAAGTTTGATGCCTTGGGCATTTCAGAATTTAAAGAATTTATCCATTTCGGATTAACATCTCAAGATATCAATAATACAGCAATTCCTTTAAGCATTAAGGAAGCCATGAACGATGTTTACGTTCCGGAATTTATTATTCTTCGCGATAAATTAAAAGAACTTTCTAAAGATTGGGAAAACATCCCAATGCTTGCTAGAACCCATGGGCAACCAGCTTCTCCTACCCGCTTAGGAAAGGAAATCGCTGTATTTGTTGTTAGAATGGAAGAACAATTTAATTTATTAAACGACATTCCAAGTGCCTCTAAATTTGGTGGAGCTACAGGGAATTTTAATGCGCACAAAGTGGCTTATCCAAACATCGATTGGAGAGCTTTTGGAAAGAATTTTGTTCAAGGAAAATTGGGATTACAACATTCGTTTCCAACGACACAAATTGAGCATTACGACCATATGGCCGCTTTGTTTGATTGTTTAAAACGCATCAATACCATTTTAATCGATTTAAACAGGGACATTTGGACGTATGTGTCCATGGAATATTTTAAACAAAAAATTAAAGAAGGTGAAGTTGGAAGCTCTGCCATGCCACATAAAGTAAACCCTATCGATTTTGAAAATAGCGAAGGAAATTTAGGAATTGCCAATGCCATCTTCGAGCATTTATCGGCTAAACTTCCTATCTCAAGACTACAAAGAGACTTGACTGACAGTACTGTTTTACGTAATGTTGGCGTGCCTTTTGGACATACACTTATTGGATTTAAATCTACTTTAAAAGGGTTAGGCAAATTACTTTTAAATGAAAGTAAATTTGCAGAAGATCTAGAAAACAATTGGGCAGTTGTGGCAGAAGCCATCCAAACCATTTTACGTCGTGAGGCTTATCCAAATCCTTATGAAGCTTTAAAAGGCTTGACAAGAACTAACGAAAAAATTACTCAAACATCGATTTCAAGTTTTATTGATACCTTAGAGGTTTCAGATGGGATTAAAAAGGAATTAAAAGCCATTACTCCAAGTAATTATACGGGAATATAATATGATACTTACAGACAAACAATCTTTACTTATTTGCGCCGTAGTAACTTTTGGCTTCTCCATTCTAGGCATTATAGATGTTTTAGATAATCACGTGATTGTTGCTGTACTTTTACTCTTATTTGCACTAGTGGTTGCTAATTTACTAAGCAGCAAACATTTATTTGAAAAAGATGAGGAAACTGATATTGAAGAAAATTCCAAAAATGGAACTATTTAAAATAAAAAAGGCTTCTGAAATCAGAAGCCTTTTTTATTAATCTTAAGGATTGTTCTTATTTAAAAAACTTAATAACATCTTCAAATTTTGAACTATCAATATCTGCATTTTGAAAAGCATCTACAAGTGTTGCCATTTTCTCTGGACGCATATTGTTTCCTAAAATCCTAACAATACCAAAGCCCATATCTTTCGAACTGGTAAATACAATAAACTCTTCAACCGCATCGTCGTCACCAATATATTTAACAATTACCTTGGCTGCTTTATCATTAAATTCAATCAGTTCAATATACTTTTTATCGTTTAATATGGATTTCACTTTGGAAAGCTCTTCGTTATAAACATCTTGATTGTTTTCATTGATTTTAAATCCTAGAAAATTCAATCTTTTTACCGAGTTATAAGCTTCCTTCTGGTCTTCTGTTAAAGTACTTTTATCCAGTTCTACAATAGTTGTAGGAATATCTGCCGAAATAAAATTTGGAGTTTCTTGATTATCTACAAAATAAGTTTGTAGAGATTCTCCTTGATTACAACTTACTAGCAATATAAATGCTAGTAAGTTGAATAGTATTATTTTGATGGATGAATTCATAAGTCTTATTTTTTACTTTTTTTCTCTAAATGCTCACTACCTTGAATGTTCATTTTCTTTGTAAGTTTCGAAATCTGGTTTAAATCGATGTTTCCTGTTAAAGACACAACAACTGTTTCAAATTCTCGTTTTTCACCATTCATGTTCACATCCAAATCTTTAGTAACAGCACTTAAACCATCTACAAACATTAGGAATTCGCTTACATGGTCTTCGTCTTTTCCTTGCTTCACATAAAAGGTCATGTTTACACCACTATCTTTTACCACCATTAATTCTTCCAGCGCACTTTTACGGGATTGCACCCATTTAGAAACATCTGTTGAAATGGCTTTGCTTCCTGTAGTTATTACTTTAAAACTAGTAATACTGTTTACCATATTTAGGTATTCTTGAGCTTCGGGATCGTCGGTATTGATATCCATTTTAGCTAACATTTGGAACATTTTGGGTTTAATGGACACATAGGTTACATCTGGACTTTCGCTGTATTTAGCAAAAATATCCTGTGCCATGGATGTTAATGGCAATAACATAATAGCCATTAAAAAAAGGATTGCTTTATTATTCATTTTACTTGTTTTAAATTTATTTATCGTTTTCATTTTATATTTTTTTAGGGGATTATTTAAAAATTATTTTTGTTTTGTTTTCCATTTCACTTAGGTAACCAACCTTCGATATTCCGGAATCCAAATGATCTAGATAACCTAGTTTTTCAGTTCCCTTATTTAAACTGTTGGAAATTAATTCTAAAGATTTGACCACTTCATTATAAGCCATTATTGGATCGTCGAAGGTTCCTAAATCTTCATCTTCTTGGAAAACAGGCATACTAAAATAGAAGCCTAATAAAAGAACTGCTACCGCTGCTACCGAAATCCACTTATAACTGAATATTTTCTTAGATTTTAATGGAACGGTTTTGGTAAACGTTTCTTTTTGATTTATGGAAAAGTAAGCAAACATAGGTTTGTACATTTCCAAATGTGGTGCAATAGTCCCTTGAGAAAAATAGCTTCTTAACTCCTGCTCTTCTTTTAGACTTGTCTCTCCGTTTTCGTACTTTTCAAGTAAGTTTTCTATATTATTTAGTGCCATAACTATGTGTGTTAGTTAATTGTTCTCTTATTGTTTTTCTTGCTCTGGATAAAGCCACTCTAACTGCTGTATTATTCATGTCTAGCATTTTTGCAATCTCCTCCAAATCGTATTGTTCTATATCTCTTAATTGAATGACCAGTTTTTGTTGTTCTGGCAAATTCTCTATAATTTTTGCTACCCAATCTACACTGTCGTTTAATTCAATCTGTTTTTGTAAAGAGGTCCTTTTATCTTCATAGTTGCTATGTACAATTTTTAGATTTTGTGCGTGTTTGGATTTTAATTTATCTAGGCAAAAATTCTTTGTCATCGTCATAGAAAATGCTTCAACATTTTTATAGTCTTCAATTTTCTCTTTATTATTCCACAATTTCAACAAAATCTCCTGTGTAGCATCTTCAGCTTCTTCCTTCGAAACCAATAATCGTTTCGCTAATCGGAAGACTTTATCTTTAAAAGGCATGACTATATTTAAAAATTCTGCCTGTGTCATAGTTTGGTTTGGTTTTTACAGTTGGTTTACGTCTGCATATTATTACGACGATACACTTGTTGTTTTGTTACAAAAAATTTTTAGTCTAAGATAAAGTAAGTACTTTTATTCTAATTCTTCGGAAGAAAAAGTTCTAATATGAAAACCAAACATTTAAAATTACTTAGCCTATTATTTTTATTCTCCTTTATTACTGTTGGATGTTTTGAGGATTTAGACGATTATCCTGCATCAACAAAAGACTTAAACGATTTTGTTTGGAAAGGTCTAAATAGATATTATTTATATAAAGATGAAGTACCTAATTTAGCAAACAATAGATTTACCGATTCTGAATATGACAGTTTTATAAACAGTTTTTCTTCACCTGAAGATTTATTTGAAAGTCTCATCTTCCATAGACAATCCATTGATAGATTTAGTTGGATAACAGATAATTATATTGAATTGCAACAACAACTCAATGGAACAACCTATAACAATGGAATGGAATTTGGATTGGTCCGGTTTTCCAGTACTAGTTCCGAAGTTTTTGGTTACGTACGTTATGTCTTACCTAATACCGATGCTAAAAACAAAGGTCTAAAACGCGGAGATATTTTTCATGCTATTAATGGCGTCTCTTTAAATGTAACTAATTACAAACAATTATTAAGCCCTAATAATTACACTATAAACTTAGCCGTTTATAACGATAATGGCACAGAAGATACAAGTGATGATACCATAGAACCCATCCATCAAAGTATTAACTTAACCAAAACGCCTTATACTGAAAATCCTGTTTTTATAAAAGAAGTTTTAGAAGTGGCCAACCAAAATGTGGGTTATTTAATGTATAACGGTTTTACAAGGGATTTCGATTCGCAATTAAACGATGCCTTTGGTTATTTTAAATCGCAAAACATTCAGAATTTAGTTTTGGATTTACGTTATAATTCTGGAGGTTCGGTAAATACGGCTATTTTATTATCGAGCATGATTACTGGGCAATTTACTGGACAGGTTTTTTGTACAGAGCAATGGAATAGCGAGATTCAATCGCAATTGGACCCAAATGCTTTAATAAATAATTTTAAAAACAACGATAATGGAACGCCATTAAACAGTTTGAGTCTTGGTAAGGTTTATATTTTAACAAGCAAAAGTACCGCCTCTGCTAGCGAATTGGTAATAAACTGTTTACATCCGTATATCGATGTTGTACAAATTGGAACAACCACAACCGGAAAATATCAAGCTTCGATTACACTTTTTGATTCTCCCGATTTTAGTAGTAATAACATCAATCCTATCCACACATATGCCATGCAGCCCTTAATATTGAAAACTCTAAATGCTGTTGGGAACACAGATTATAACGATGGTCTGGATCCAACTTTTCCAATTAAAGAAAACTATGGAAATTTAGGAGTTTTAGGAGATCCAAACGAAACCTTATTGGCCATTGCTTTGCAAGAAATA
>Ga0209075_1001318_pt1 | contig 23384 bp, 18 predicted proteins | sample Stecom2011_FD_187523 | JGI IMG/M metagenome (GOLD analysis project Ga0209075, IMG submission 187523) | Agricultural soil microbial communities from Utah to study Nitrogen management - Steer compost 2011 (SPAdes) (version 2) | ecosystem: Environmental > Terrestrial > Soil > Agricultural land...
ACAATTTCTATGGGAGGAACAGATCCCGGAATTGGAATTCCTTCGGTAATGATTTCAATGGCAGATGGAGCAGATTTAATTGCGGAAATTCAAAATGGATCTGTAGTAAATGCAACTTTACAGATGACCGCTTCAAACGTTCCTTTGGATGGAGATTTTGACAATGTAATTATCGCTCATGAATACGGTCATGGAATATCGATACGATTAACAGGAGGAGCATCTGAGTCAGGATGTTTAAGCAACGATGAACAAATGGGCGAAGGTTGGTCGGATTGGTTTGGTTTAATGCTTACTATTGAACCTGGAGATCAAGAAGCAGATGCTAGAGGAATAGGAACCTATGCTTCTGGAGAATTGCCGTCTGGAGGTGGAATTCGTCCACTTCCGTACAGTACAGATTTTAATGTAAACTTCATTACTTACGGTTATACCAATAATGAAGCAAGTATTTCAGAGCCTCACGGAATAGGCTTTGTTTGGGCTTCAATGTTATGGGACTTAACATGGGCACTGATTGATAAACACGGAATGGATCCTGATGTTTACAATGGAACAGGAGGAAATAATATAGCAATGCACTTAGTGATTCAAGGGTTAAAATTACAAGGCTGTGATCCTGGATTTATAGATGGTAGAGACGCTATTTTATTGGCCGATGAGCTGCTTTATAATGGTCAAAATGCATGTTTGATTTGGGAGGTTTTTGCCAAGAGAGGACTGGGATATTCTGCGGATCAAGGATCGCCATATAGCCGAACAGATCAAACAGAAGCTTTTGATTTACCTCCATATATCTCTCCAAGCTCAGGTGTTGAAAATGTAGTTTCTTGTGGTGATTTTACATGGCCAACGAACAACCAAACGTACACCAATTCAGGTTCCTACACGGGGTCTTTAATGAACGCGTATGGTTGTGATTCAATTGTCACTTTAAACTTAACTATTAATACGCTAGAGTCATCCTCAATAGTTGAAGAGGTGTGTGATAACTATACGTGGTCTGCTAACAATCAAACGTATTCTAATTCTGGCGTTTATACTGGAACTTTAAATACCGTTGATGGTTGTGATTCAATCGTAACCTTAAACCTAACAATCCAAAGCGTTGATACCGATGTAACAATAGATTTTGATGATAAAACCTTATTGGCTGCATCAAATTATTCGAATTATCAATGGGTAGATTGTAAAAATGGATACACACCAATTCAAGGGGCCAATACCGCTGTTTATGCTCCAACAGAAAACGGAAGTTACGCAGTGATTATTAATGATGGTAATTGTTCAGATACCTCTTCATGTATTTCCATTAATACCATGGATATTGATAAGGAGTCAAAAATTGATTTGAAAATTTACCCCAATCCAACAAATGGAATGGTGAATATAGATTTCATGAAAGACTCTGATAGGTCGATAGTTAAAGTATATGACATGACAGGGAAACTTGTTCAAGAATTTAAAGTTGAAAATCAACAGCAGTTTCAATTTTACCTCAAAGGAGAAAGCGGAATATATACTTTAGAGATCAATTCAAACAACGGAGTAGCCCAAAGGAAGAGATTAAATAAACTGAATTAAAAGCGAAAGAAGGCTTTAATCATTTATATTTCTCTATTAGGAATACAAGAGTCCGAAGGTTTAAGAAAGGAAAAATTCTTTTTTATAAGCAACGTAAGAAATGCAAGGGGCGTTTGCAACCAAAATCAGAAACATGAAGTATAGTTTATGCATTGCATTCTTGTTATTTACAGTATTTGGACAGAGTCAAATCACGAAAAAGGTGTTATTTATAGGAAACAGCTATACGAGTTCCAATAACCTACCAAGTCTTATTTCATCCATGGCCACTGCTGATGGAAATACTTTAACAACGGACGCCCATATGCCAGGAGGGGCACAGTTAAATGCACATGCAGTTAATCCAATAGTTTTAAATAAGATTGTAGCTGAAGATTGGGATTTCGTTGTACTTCAAGAGCAAAGTCAAAAGCCATCGTTTCCTGATGTCCAAGTACAGAATGATGTGTATCCCTACGCTGAAATTCTGGTGGACAGTATTTATTCGAATAATGAGTGTAGTGTTCCTTTGTTTTACAATACGTGGGGAAAAGAAAGCGGTGAATCTCAATGGATAGGAATCAATACTTTTGAAAAAATGAATCAACGCTTGTTTAATGCTTATACTTTCATGGCAGATCAAGCAGATGGAATGATGTCACCTGTGGGGATTGGATTTGCACATATCAAGCAAGACGTTGCTGCAGTTGTTAATTTTACCGCGTTGTACAATCCAGACCAGAGTCATCCAAGTATTTATGGTTCCTATTTAGCAGCGTGTATATTCAATAACCTCATTTTTGAAAATACATCCACAGGAAACACATATTTGCCTTCTGGTGTTACCTCTAACGAAGCAGAATACCTCCAAGGAGTGGCGGATCATGTCGTTTATGAAGTTGATTCTATTCGTGTAGACTTTCGTCCATTGTCAGACAATTCCTTTTCAGTGGTAGAGAATGAAAGTGAAATTGCATTTACACCAATTATAAATTTTGGTGATTTTGAATTTTGGGATTTTGGTGATGGAGAGACTTCAACCCAAGAGTTTGTAAGTCATGCCTATACTAATACAGGTACCTATGAAATAACAATGTCATCTTCCAATAATTGCTATACAGGTTTTGCTAAAAAGCAAGTTGTTATTGGAACCTCTTCTTTGATTGAAGAAAGTAAGGAGAGATATATTATATTTCCTAACCCTTCATTAGATGGTCTTGTGCACATCGAACTTTCTAATCATGAAAGTTATACTGTATATTCTGCTTTAGGCGAATTGGTATATGTAGGGACCAAAAAACAATTGCTTTTAGATAGAGGTGTCTACATTTTTAGAACTAAGAATAAAAGCCAAAAGATAATTGTGATGTAAGTGAGTTCATTAAATACATCGCCGAAAGTATTTTTATTCCCTCTTTTTTCCTCCCCTTCAAATTTTCAGAAGAGGGTATATTATCTTTTTTTAGCATTCCTATTCGAATAACTAAAAAGAGTTAAAACTATTTAATTAGATTTGTTTAATTATTTTATTCCAATTTGAATTATGGGGTTCCTGAAGAAATTAGGTAATTTTATTATTAGTAGAAAATTCATCATCAACTTTCTGTTGTTTGGTCTTGCTTGGATAGTGATTATTTGGGGAAGCACTTCCTACTTTGGAAGCTATACCAACCATGGAGAAAGAATTGAAGTGCCGAACCTTTTAAACAATAATGTAAAAGACATTCCTGACTTGATTGGAGATAAAAATATTCGTTACGAAATTCTGGATTCTATCTATAATCCTGATTTAGTTGAAGGAACGATTATTTATCAAAACCCAATGCCAACAGATTCTTCTGGGCTTTTTGTGAAATCAAATAGAGTAATACAGGTTCGGGTTTCAAAACGTTCTCGTTTGGTGTTTGTTCCTGTGGTAATCAGTAAGAGTCATCGTTTTGCAGAAGCAGTTTTGATGTCAAAAGGTTTGCGAACACGTGTGAAATATGTTTCAAGTAATGAAGATCAGGGCAGTGTGATTGCTCAGAAATTTGAAAATAAAGATATAATGACGGGTCAACAAGTTCCCATTAACTCAATAATTGAATTAACAGTTGGAAAGAGAACTGTAGGCAATATGGTGGGGGTTCCTAATTTGATTGGTCTTACAATAAATGAAGCTGAACAACGTTTTGGAGAGACTTCTAGCTTAAGGATATTTCCTGTTTACTCTGGTTGCATTACCCAGAGTGATAGCTTGAATGCACGTGTGATTCGTCAAACTCCAGTTGCTAGCGATAGCAGTAGAGTAGCTGAAGGATCCACAATAACAATTTTTGTGTCTCCAAACAGTGGTGACCTTAACGAATAGTAAAACACACCAATGAAGTATTTATATCTCATTTTTTTATTGCTTTTTGTTGCTCCAATTTACGCCCAAGATGGAGTAAGTCCATTAACTGCAAATCCAGATTTGTTTGGTAAAAAAAAGATGCAGCCCAAGTCTTTGGCAAATAGCTTTGACAGTACTTTTTATTATAAGACTGATACCTTAACACTGCCCTTCTTTGATGATTTTTCAAGAAATAATTTTCAACAGTATAATTCAAAAGTTGGAGACGCCAATGTGACTGAAGAGTTATTTCATAAAATGTTGGATGAAAACTCACTTGTTCCGTTGGCGCCTGATACAAAGTTGACGAGCTCAAAAACATACCGTTCTGCTTACGACCCTGTTGCAGATACAACAATTCTCTACCATTTCGATTCAACCCGTTTTCTATTTGATGATCTGATGGTTTACGAACCCAACCATATTCAAAGCTATGGGTTTCCTGCATATATTATTTATGATACCCTAGATGGAATGGGGAATCCTCAAGATACTATATGGATTAACGATCCAGAATTTGTTCAAGACTCAGCACGAATTTTTATTTCAACACTGTCTGATCCTGATAAACTTTGGCTCAACGACCAAGCTTATCACAATTATAGATTTTCACATAATCCATGGACATTAGGTGTTGTTACTTTTGATGGTTTGAACGAATATGGTTATCCCTATAATTTTGGGAGTTCGATCAATACACATGCTGACACATTGCTTTCTAAACCCTTAGATTTATCTGGAAATTTAGCAAGTGACTCCATTTACTTTAGTTTTCTTTATCAAACTGAAGGATTTGGTGATGCCCCTGAACCTGATAAAGATTCTTTGTTTCTTGAATTCTATTCGCCAATTACAGAAGTTTGGAAACGTGTTTGGAGAACCAATGGTGGGCCGTTAACAGATTTTAAAGTAGCACACATTCCTGTAGTAGATCCTAATTACTTTGGAAAGGGTTTCCAGTTCCGATTCATTAATTACGGCTCTCCCGCAGGAGCACTAGATCATTTCCATGTTGACTATGTTGAGTTTAGAACCCTCTCTGGATATCAAGACACTCTTTTTAAAGATTTCGCCTTAGTATATCCTATTTCGACTTTACTTAAAGATTACATAAGCGTTCCATGGAAGCACTATAGGAATCAGCCAAATGGTAAAATGAGTGATGAAGTTATAGTGACCGTTAGAAATGGAAGTGAATTGACAGAGAACAATCAAAACGGAAAGGTAAATGTCTATTATGATGGACTTTTAGAGTCTTCCTTTGTTTTAAATGCATCAACACTATCAGGAGGAAACATCAACTATTCACCCCGGACTACTTATTCAAGTGTTCACGATTTTTCTACTGGATATAGCTTCGATCATACGGTGAGTAATGATACGCTTGCACATTTTGATTATGAGGGAGTTGTAACTGCACAGTTTCCAAATTATGCTCCCAATGACTCAATATTTGGAAGTCAAGTTTTTGAAAATTATTATGCTTATGATGATGGAACTGCTGAAAAAGCATACGGTGTAACTGGAGTTCAAGGTTTGTTGGCAGTCCAGTTCGAAGCTTATCAACCAGACTCTCTTGTGGGAATTCAAATTCATTTTGTTCCTTCAGTTGTAGATGTTTCCAATAACTTGTTTCTTTTGACTGTTTGGTCAGATGATAACGGAAAACCTGGCTCAGTTTTATATGAAGATGAATTCTTTTTTCCAAGACAACCCATCTATACTCATGGAAGGAATGTTTTTAAAACTTATTTCTTTAAGGATACAATGCGTGTTGGTGTAGATGAAATTTTTTACATTGGAATGCGTCAGATTGATGAAGAAAGACTGAATATTGGGTTCGATGGAAATCATGATAATTCAGACAAAATCTTTTGGAGTGTTGATGGTGGAGGAACATGGAACAATGCAAGTCATCCTGGCTCAGTAATGATGCGACCTTTGGTAACCAGTAAGATGGATTACCAATTGGGTTTGCCGACATTGACAAAAGAAGTGGTGGATTTAGATTTTACGATTTATCCCAATCCAAGCCGTTCAGTTGTTAACTTTGAGGTGATGAATCCAGGTTTGCAAACTCAATTTGAAATTAGAGATTTGAATGGGAGGTTGGTAAAACAAGTATTTGATCAAACGCAAGCTGATGTTTCAGATTTGCAAAGCGGAATTTATCTGGTCAATCGATTGGAAAATAAACAAATAATAAAAACTAAGAAATTAGTAGTTCATTAAGATGATGAAAACAGAAGACGAAAGTGACAATATTGAGGAGAATGAGGAGCTTTATGAACACCATAAGTTTCTAGCAGATAAAGGTCAAGAGGTATTGCGCATCGATAAGTTTTTACTTGACCGATTGGCAAATACGTCTCGAAATAAAATTCAAAACGCTGCCAAAAACGGCAATGTTTTAGTGAATGGAGAAGCTGTTAAGCAAAACTATAAAATCAAACCAGATGATGAGGTTTCAATTGTTATGCCTTATCCTGTTCGTGAAATAGAACTTATTCCAGAGGATATTCCATTGGATATTCATTACGAAGATGATACTGTGATTGTGGTGAATAAACCACCCAATATGGTTGTTCATCCAGGTTACGGAAACTATTCTGGTACATTAGTGAATGCTTTAATTTACCATATCGATCAATTGCCTTCAAAGTCTGAAGACTATTCTGGCCGACCAGGATTGGTGCATCGTTTGGATAAACACACCACGGGTTTGATGGTGATTGCTAAAACAGAAGATGCATTAACACAACTGGCAAAACAGTTTTATGACCGTACCACAGAACGCCGTTATCAAGCTTTGGTTTGGGGTGATGTTGCAGAAGACGAGGGAACAATTGAAGGGAACCTTGGACGCTCACATAAGAATAGAAAGCTAATGACCGTTTTCCCAGAGGGCGATTACGGAAAGCATGCTGTGACGCACTATACCGTTTTAAAACGTTTTGGCTACGTTACACTTGTCGAGTGTAGGTTAGAAACAGGACGAACTCATCAGATCCGTGCCCACATGAAATATCTTGGACATACCTTATTTAATGATTTAGAATACGGTGGAGATAAAGTGCTGAAAGGAACTACATTTACAAAGTACAAACAGTTTGTAGAGAATAACTTTTCATTGTTAACAGGACAAGCTTTACATGCTAAAACCTTAGGCTTTATACATCCGAAAACAAAAGAATATATGCGTTTTGAGTCTGAGTTGCCAGACGACTTTAAAGCAGTTTTAGAACGTTGGGATAATTATTTAGCTACACGTAATGACTGATGCTCCTGACAAGTACTTAAAATTTATGTTTTTTAAAGTGTTGGTATAGTTGGGTATAGGTTTATGCTTTGTTAAGATTTGCTAACAAATTACGATATACTGTACTTTAAAAAGTAGTATGTAATAAATTTGTATTATTTTTAGAAGATTATTACAAAAGGTATTAAATATTCACATGAATACTTGTGTATAGATTTAATATTTACGTTATTTCGATAAAATTACTAGTTAAAATATTGCTTTTATGAAAAACTATTTATTGTTAATTTCAATATTCATCTCCACTTTAGCATTCGCTCAACCAGCTGCTATTGTTAAAGCTGATGCCGCTTTTGAAAGTGGGAAATATTTCGAAGCTGCTGATTTAGCAGTCAAAGCTTATGATAAAGTTTCTACGAAAAATGATAGGGCTTTGGCTTTAAAATCTTCGTTGGCTTATAAAGCAGCATACTCTTATGAGAAAGCTTATGATAATAATAAAGCGATTGAATGGTACCAACGTTCGATTGACTTGAAGCACTATCAGGAGAATCCTTATGTGTACTTTCGTTTAGCAAGTGCTTATAAGCTTAAAGGAGAGTATGATAAAGCAAGAGTTAACTATGAAGAGTTTTTGAAACTCGTTCCTATGGATAAACAAGCAGAAAATGCTTTGGCTTCTTTGGACGCAGCAGTAGTTATGAAAGATAACCGAACACGCTATACAGTACAATCAGAAACAAAAATTAATGATGCCGGAATGGACATGGCTCCTGCGGTTTCTAATCGCCGTGGAAATGCAATTGTTTTCGGATCAACACGTTCTTCAGTAACAGGGAAAGGTAAAGATCCAATCACAGGAGAAGGATACTTTAATATTTGGGAAGCTGAAAAAGAAAGAGGTGGAAACTGGACAGCTCCGAAATTATTTGAAGCAGATAGTTTGAACACTGAGCACAACGAAGGAACTTTGGTTTTTGATGGTAGATTTAGAAGTATATACTTTACAAGATGTCCTTCAATTCATAAAGCAGACTTAGGTTGTCAAATTTGGACAGCAGAGAAAAAAGGTAGGTCTTTTGGTATTCCTGAAAAATTAGCCTTAGCTCCACATGATACAATTAGTGTTGGACATCCTTTGCCAAACGAAGATGGAAGTTCTTTGATTTTCTCATCTGATATGCCTGGAGGTTTTGGGGGTAGAGATTTATGGTATTCAGAGTACGACAGAAGAGAAAAATCTTGGTCAACACCAGTGAATTTAGGTCCAGAAATTAATACAGAAGGTGATGAGTTGTTTCCAACTTACGGTTTGAATGGAGACTTATTGTTCTCCTCTACTGGTCACAAAGGTTTAGGTGGTTTGGATATTTTCCGTGCTGCAAAAACTGATGACCCTAAAAAATTCGAAGCTCCTAAAAATTTAGGTACTCCTTTAAACTCTGATGCTAATGACTACCATTTAACAGAGATAGATAAGAAAAACGGTTTTTTCACTTCAAATAGAGTAGGTTCTGTTGGAACAAAAAACTTACCAGATATTTGGTCTTATGTTTTACCTCCGAATATTTTCGATTTAAAAGTTATTCTTACTGAAGTTGGTGGAACATCTAGAATTGATGGTGCTACTATTCAAGTTACTCCAGAGGGAGGAACAACATTTACTGGTAAAACTAATTCATCAGGTGAGGTTTTCTGGGACAAGAAACCTGATGGTGACCGTTATATCAATGAAGAAACTAATTATGTTGTTAAAGTGTTGCCATACGAAGGTTACCACTTAAGTGACAACTCAGAAGTTTTCTCTACTGATGGTTTGGAGTATGACCAAAACTTTATTTTAGAAATGAATTTATTGCCTAAAACACCGATTGTACTTCCTGAAGTTCGATACGATTTAGGTTCAGCAGTATTACAAGTAATCGAAGGAGAAATTAACTCTAAAGATTCATTGAACTATGTTTATGAGTTACTTGAAGAGTATCCAGGAATGGTGCTTAAATTAGTTTCACATACGGATTCACGTGGTTCTGCTGCTGCTAACGAAGGTTTAGCTAAGAAAAGAGCTCAATCATGTGTTGAATATCTTGTAAATGAAAAAGGGGTAAGTCGTGAGCGTTTGGTTGCAACAGGTAAAGGTGAAAACAATCCTCGTGTTATCTATAAAAAAGATGGAAACTATCTACCTGCTAAGCCAAGTGGTGATTTCGAAGCAATTGAGTTAACAGAAAAGTATATTAATCAATACAAAACTTCTGATAAAGAGTTGTTTGAAAAGTTACACCAGTTCAACCGTCGTACAGAAGCGGAAGTGGTAAGAATGGATTACAATGCTAAAGACTCAGATAAAAAGTAGGCAATAACAATATTTAAAAAGCCCCATATTCTTTTTTGAATATGGGGCTTTTTTTATTCTGTTAAGGAATGGGTTTATAACAATGCAAATCCTAAGACTTCTTCCATAAACTCCTCTGGAGCTTCAGCGTGAATCCAATGACCAGCACGTTCTATAGTATAGAAGTCTGCCAGGGGGAAATACTTCCTAATGTTGTCCTGATCTTCTGGCAGAACATAGTCTGATTGTCCACCCGAAATAAATAATGTTTCAATCATTGTTTCTTTTACAGGCAAAGCACGAACAACTTCTGGTAGCTTTTCTTCTAAAACAGGAAGATTGATTTTCCATGAAAAATCATTTTGGCCTTCTCTGTTTAAGTTTTTCAATAGAAATTGACGTATAGCACTGTTGCGAATGTATTCAGAAAGTGCTTTGTTTGCCTCGCCTCTCGATTCTATTGTTTTCAAATCAAGTGATTTTAGACCTTCGATGATTCCATCATGAGTGATTGGGTATTCTTTAACCCCCATATCCACTACGATGAGTTTGTCAATGCTTTCAGGATATAACTGTGCATAACGCATTGCTGTCTTTCCCCCCATAGAATGACCCATTAGAATGATTTCCTTTAGGTCATGTTTTTGAATGAATTCGTGGAGGTCTTCAGCCATTAAATCATAACTGAATTCATCACTCCAGTCAGAGTCCCCATGGTTACGTTGATCAACCATGTAAACTTCAAAATAATCGGCAAGTTTTTTACCGTGCGTATGCCAGTTATCAGAAGAACCAAATAGTCCATGCAAGATGATAAACGCTTTTCCTTCTCCGTATTTTTTATAGTTTAACTCCATACTATTTAAGTAATGCTTTGTATCGTTTTACAGTTTCTTCTAATCCAATGTAAAGTGCATCTGCTATTAAAGCGTGACCAATACTTACTTCTTCTAAATTTGGAATGGAAGCTTTGAAAAATGCTAAGTTATCTAAACTCAAATCGTGTCCAGCGTTAATTTCTAAGCCTAATTCATGAGCTAATTCTGCTGCAGCAATGTAGTCTTTAATAGCAGCATCCTTATCAGCTTCGTAATTATCAGCATAAGGACCTGTATACAATTCAATTCGATCTACACCTACAGCTTTTGCTCCTTCAATATTTGCAGGATTTGTATCTACAAAAATTGCCGATCTAACCCCTAAATCTTTTAGTTGCTTGCAGATTTTAGTCAATTGATCCTTATACTTTACAGTATCCCAGCCTGCATTCGAAGTCAGTACATTCGGTCCGTCGGGAACCAATGTTGCTTGAGTAGGTCTATTTTCTTCAATTAATCTCATAAATCGCTCATCAGGATATCCTTCGATATTGTATTCTGTTTTCACTACTTCTTTAAGATCGTAAACATCTTTTGTGGTAATGTGTCTTTCGTCAGGACGTGGATGGATTGTTATTCCGTCTGCACCAAAACGTTCGCAATCGATTGCTATTTGCACAACATTCGGAACATCTCCTCCTCTTGCATTCCTAATTGTAGCTATTTTGTTGACATTAACGCTTAACTTTGTCATATTTGAATTAATTTTTTAGCAACAAAGTTATATACATTAACGCAGAATTACTACTTTGGTCGTTATATATGATAGGAATTGAACTTATATCAGATGATATCCCACCGTTGAAACATACGGATACAGGAGAAACAGCTTTACAGTGGATGGAAGAATTCAAGGTGAGTCATTTATCTGTTTTGAAAGATGATAGTTTTGTGGGATTGGTTTCAGAAGATGACTTATTAGACAAGTCAGATCTTTCGAAGCCCCTTACAGAGTTGTTTGATCATTTGCCAAGACCATACGTTAAGGGCACTTCGCATATATATGAAGTTTTGAACATTGCCTCTGCCGATCATTTGACATTGGTGCCTGTTTTAGATGTAGAAGAACATTATCTTGGTAGCATCGGTGTCTCCAGTTTAATGCAAAGAATTGCAGAAACAGGAAGTATTAAAGAACAAGGAGGTATAATTGTGCTGGAAATGAGTGATACTGATTACTCTTTGGCACATATTTCTCAAGTTGTAGAAAGTGAAAACGCGAAAGTGTTGAGTTCTTTCATTACTTCGAATGCATTGTCCAAAAAGTTAGAGCTCACACTTAAGATTAATCGATTAGAGTTAGGAAGAATACTCCGCGCTCTTGAGCGTTACGACTACAAGATCAAAGCAAGCTTTCAACGAAATAGTTATGAAGAAGACCTGAAAGATCGCTATGATGAATTAATGAATTATCTTAATATCTAATCATGAATGTAGCAGTTTACTCTCGTAAAATATTAAAACACGAAGTTCCTTTCTTTAAGAGCTTCTTTAAACAAATTGAAGATTTAAACTGGAAGCCGATTATCGAGCATAGTTTCTATCAACAGTTGAAGGTGCAAATTGGACTTAAAGATGGTTATTCAACTTTTAATAGTCACATTGACTTCTTAACTGGAATTGACTTGGCCATTAGTATAGGTGGAGATGGTACTTTTCTGAAATGTGTGAGTTATGTTCGTTCGAGTGGAGTTCCAATTTTAGGAATTAACACTGGCCGTTTAGGCTTTTTAGCAGATACAAATACATCAGATTTTGAAAGAACACTCGATAGAATTCTAAAAAAAGAATATTCTTTCCAAGAACGTTCTCTGATCCGTGTTGAAACGGAAGAACATATTTTCGGAGAACATAATTTGGCCCTAAATGAATTAGCAGTTCATAAAAAAGATACTGCTTCGATGATTACCGTTGAGGCTTATTTAGGAGGGAAGTACCTGAACTCCTATTGGGCCGATGGACTTTTAGTTGGTACGCCAACCGGTTCCACAGCATATAGCTTAAGTTGTGGTGGTCCGATTATAAGTCCTGGATGTGGTGTGCATTTTCTTACCCCAATTGCAGCGCATAATTTAAATGTTCGGCCTGTGATTGTTCCTGATCATATTCCGATTACATTAAAGGCAGTTGGTAGGGACAGAAACTTCTTGTTGACACTTGATTCTCTTTCGAAGCCTGTGAAAAACGGAACTGAAATCACATTGTATAAAAGTGATTTTATGATCAATGTTATAAAATTCAGTGAAAATGATTTCTTTAAAACAATCCGTGAGAAAATGCTTTGGGGAATTGATCAACGCAACGAATTATAAGGCTTTACCTACTAAGGATGAAAATGAAGTTTTATCAATATCAAATGGAAGTAAACAATAACTTTCTATTTCTTCCGTTATTCTCTTGCAAATGAAAGCCGTTTACAATATAGTTATTTTGAGTCTCATGGTATTTTATACCATTGGAAACGCGCATGCGCAAAATCAAAACTTTCGATCGCGTTCTTCTTTGGGAGTGATGATTGGAGGAAGCTATTATATTGGGGATTTAAATCAATTTGGACACTTTAAACACACAAATTTATCGGGTGCAATAGTTTACCGTTATCATTTGAATTCCAGGCTTGAATTACGAGGTGGACTTCGTTATGGAAAAATAGAAGGCTATGACTCGGATTCAAAGGACCCTTACAAACAAGCAAGAAACTTATCATTTGAAACTGAATTGTTTGAAGTAACAGGTGGAATAGAATTCAATTACCTAAATTATAAAATGGGGAATGATCGTTATTCGTTTACTCCATACATGTTTATTGATATTGGCGTGTTTAAAATGGATCCACGGACTGAGTACAATGGTGAAATGGTAAGTCTTCAAGCAATCGGTACAGAAGGACAGGGAAGTAACTTAGTGGACAAAAATCCCTATCCTTTGGTTCAATTAGCAATACCTTTTGGGCTTGGTTTTAAAGTTAATTTAGGAAAAAGAGCCGCGCTTTCCTTAGAGTACGGAATTCGAAAAACATTTACTGACTATCTTGATGATGTTGGTCCTGGTGATTTTATTAATAAAGCCGATTTAGCAGCTCAAAATGGAAATATAGCAGCCAACCTTTCAGATAAGTCAGCCAACGGAGTAAACCTAACAGGAGCAAGAGGGAATTCAGAAACCAAAGATTGGTATTCTATGTTTGGTGTAATGTTTACTTTTTCTTTAGGAAATCCAGATAAGTGTTTTTATCGCTAATCTGTTAAATGTTTTTGCTGAGATTGTTTTGCAGCAAAGAAGATAACGATGAGCACCATATAGGGAGCTTTAAACCTTACCAAAACATTAAACAATCCAGAAGTAAACCCTACAAAAAATCCGAGGAGCAACGAGAATAGAATTGCAAACACTAAAAACTCTTGTTTTCTAATAAAAGCAAAGTGTTTGAAGATATTTCCTGATCGAAAGAAGAAACCAAATGTAAGGCAAAGAAGTAGTATTCCTTCTAATCCACTAACGATGAGAAAAGCACTGTTGGCTTCCCAAATAAACGGGCGATAGAATGCAGTGATTATTGAAATAGGAGCAGCTTTAATCATTCCAGATGGTGTGTACTCTGTAATGCCTAAGTCGTATCGGTACCCAGTATAGAGTTTGTTCTGATTGAAATCCTGTTGAATAACGATAACCTCTTCCAAGTATGCGTTTGTTTTTGAGGAACTGTCATCTAAACTTTGAAAATACGTAAGTGTGCTCACAATTAGAATCACTGTGCTCACTCCTCTGGCAATCCATAAAAACATCGGATTATCGCTTCTCCTTCTAATCATTCGAGAAAGCAAAACAAAGAGGAACGGTGCGCCAATAGCAATGATCATAAAATCTCTAATGCGATAGAGAATAAAACTGGTTAAAAGCAACATGAATACTGCTTCAAAATTGAAAGACCTCTTTTTTATTAATATAGAAAAAGCATAAAATAAAAATATTTGAAATGCTGCCAGAATAAAGGTGTCTTTTGAAATACCAGAACACCAAAACGCTACAGTGGGTAAAAACAATGTGGAAGTAGCCAGTATCCATGGTTTGCAGAAATCAAAGTCTTTAACCAATTCATAAAGTTTCCAAGCACTTAATCCTGCAATTGCAGCACAGATGAGTGTCATTGAAACGTAGCTATTAAAAGTAAAGAAGGTAAATATTGAAAGTATCTTACAGATAAAAAAACTTTCAGGTTCATTATAAATCCACGATGGAGGGTAGCCCGTTCGTGGATTGAAATTATTGGTCATGGTTTGCGCCGAAGGTGTTTGGAAGATTTCTGAAAAATAAGCACTTGGACGATCCCAAAACAGGTTGTTTAAATCAACAGCACCTTCCCAATAAGCTAAGGTGTCACCACCACCTTCAAGAATCATCGTATAGGTAATTGCAAATAATAATCCAAAGCCAATTTTGAAAAGCATGGCGGGATAAAATAATTTGTAATGTTCTTCTTCAGTATGGCGTAAACGAATAACCCAAAGTAAAGATAGAATCAGAACTAGCCATCCAAAAGCAATGGAAATATCAAAAAGACTAAAGAATTCAGGTTTCAAAGTGAGCGTTTATTTTAAATAAAACGTTTATCTGCTTCCATCGTCTTTCCGCAGTTATCACATGTTCTATCTTCCACAGAACTATAAAACTCTTTGAATCTTGGAATGAAATCCTTTTCTATATTTTCTAATTTGAACTTATATGTTTTTAAAGGATGATTACAGTCTTCACAAAACCACATTAATCCATCAATTAAATCCGTTCCTTTTCTTACCTTTTCAATGACAAGTCCAACTGTGTTTTCACCGCGAACTGGTGAATGTGGAGTGCGTGCTGGCAATAAAAAGATTTCTCCTTCACGAATATGAACGTCTTTGGCTTTTCCATCTTCTTGAATGCGTACAAGGATGTCTCCTTCGATTTGGAAAAACAGTTCTTCTGATTCATTAAAATGGTAGTCTTTACGTGCGTTAGGCCCTCCAACAATCATTACAATGAAATCTCCAGCTTCTACAAATAAGTTTTTATTTCCAACAGGTGGTTTTAATAAGTCACGATTGTCTTCAATCCATTTGAAGAGGTTAAAAGGAGCCATCATATCACAAATTTTTATCTAATGTAGACAATCCCAACCATAACAACAATGGATTAAATAAAAAAACGGAGAGAAAATTTATTTCCCCTCCGTTTTTACTTTTTTATAATTTCTATATAAAGAAATGATTATCCGTTAATTAATTCTCCAAATCTTTGTTGTAAGTTTTGATCTTGCTGAATCGCTTGATAAACCTCTTGGTATCGTTGAATTGTTAACCCTTGTTTTTCAATCATTCCTGCAACTCTTTCTTGAAAGTCCGTTTGAATTTTTTGAATTTTTGTTCCAATGACAGTGATTTTCTCTAACTCTTCTTCCTCAGCTTCAACTTCTTGACTTGGATCATTTTGAGCATTTGCAAGTTCGTTAAAACGTTCTACTCCCATTCCTTCTTTTTCTATAACCTCTACAGCTTCGCCTTGCATTTTTTCACTTTCAGTTTGGACTTCTAAGTAAACAGTGGCAAACTTTTCTAATTCCTGATCGGTAACCTCAGTTCCTTGTTCTTGTTGAGGCATAGTTTGAAGTGTCTCCTGTCCTATTGTTGCTGTAGCTCCACACCATAAGCCAAGTGTTAAAATAATTGATGTAAATTTCATGATATATTTATTTGATTAAGCTTCAAACCTAAGGCTTATGGAATGCATAGAAAAATATAAACTGCAAAGTTCTGTTAAATTCCCGCTTGAATAAAAATATTTTAAAGAATAGACAACCTCTTTCTTTTTACATGCGTCTTATAATCAGTTTGTTTGGGGTTTTATTGAAGGGGTTCAATTATACAAACAAATATTCTCTTGCAGAGTAGACTCAGAAAGAACTTAAATATATGGTCACTGGCCAATAAAAGTTTTTCTGAGTCTTTTTTATGAAATATATTCCCTCATTTAAAAAAAGGCTACATTTGCTATTTCTATAAAAAAGAAGTCGAAAATGAAAAGATATTTACTCATTATAACAACAGCTTTATTAACCGGATTTACACACGGTCAACAACAGCTGCAAAACGGTGATTTTGAAAGCTGGGAAGCCGTTCCAGGAGGTTCTGAACCTGTGAATTGGAACAGTTTCTTAACAGCAGGAGGAGGTTTAGCTAGCTTAGCTGCTAATCAGATTGAAGTATCTGCTGATGTGAGACCAGGTTCATCAGGTGTAAAAAGTGTGAAGATTTGGTCAAGAGTACCATTTCCAACTTTGATTGCAAATGGAAATTTGACCCTTGGTAAAATCAATATGGGATCTTCTCAAGCTACTAATGCAGATAATTATAACCGCACCATTACCACTGATCCTGCATTTAACCAGGTAATGCAAGACAAGCCAGATTCAATAGTTTTTTGGACTAAATTTACACCCAACGGACATTCGGGTAAGGCACGAATGAAAGCAACTATTCATGATAATTATGACTACCGAGACCCTGAAGATGCTGCGTCTATGCTTCACATTGTTGGAACAGCAGTAGACAATTTTCCTTCAACAAATGGCCAATGGGTTAGAAAATCAATTCCATTTGAATATAATGGTCCAGCTACAGATGCAGCTTATGTTTTACTGACTTTCACCACGAGTGAAGTTGCTGGAGGAGGAAAAAAAGATGACTTCTTATGGATTGATGATGTTGAATTTATATACAATGAACTCAGCGTCGATAAAAACCAATTATTGAATACTGTATCCATTTACCCGAATCCTGTAAAGGAAGTTTTAACCATAAGTAATGTACAGAAGGCAACTAATTATACTATTCATTCAGTTTTAGGAGAAGTTATAATGAAAGGCGAGTTGAATGATTTTACCAATAAAATTGAGACCAATAAAATTCAAAAGGGCGTTTACTTTCTTCACTTAACCCATGGAGAGCATAAACGTACAATACGATTCATTAAGAATTAACCTTTTGTATTTAACTTGTTTCTTTAAAGTCAATATTTAAAAACCATGAGATTTCTTATCACCTCTATCTTTATTCTTTCGTATTGCTTCGCTTTTTCACAAAATGCAAAGGTAGTTGGTAAAGTCACGGATGACAATAACAATCCTCTTTTCGGAGCTACAGTAATGTATAAGAAAGACGTTACTATTGGAGCGTATTCTGACGAAAATGGTAATTATTTATTGGAAATCCCTGAAGGGAATGCTGTGTTGATTTTCCGATATTCAGGGATGAAAACTGATACAGTGCAAGTTTACGTTGCTGATGGCGAGGTGAAAGAAGTGAACTTTCAAATGTTTTCAATGGTCACTGAGTTGGAAGGAGTAGAGGTAAGGGTAGGACGTTTTGATCGCCCTCTTGAAGAGCAGACCGTATCTTTAGAAATTATTCGTGCTGATTATATTGAAAATAAAAACACAAGAAGTATTGAAACTGCATTGGACCAAACTCCAGGTTTAAATATTATGGATGGAGAACCACAAATTCGTGGTGGTAGTGGTTTTACATTTGGTGTTGGATCCAAAGTGGCTGTAATTGTTGATGATATGCCTTTGCTTTCTGGAGATGCTGGTCGACCGGAATGGGGCTTCATTCCTGTTGAAAACATTCATCAGATTGAGGTGATTAAAGGTGCGTCTTCAGTTTTATCTGGTAGTTCTGCATTGTCTGGATCGATTCATATTCGAACTGCATATCCGAAAAACGAACCCCTTACTAAGGTCAACCTGTATAGTGGTATGTACTCTAAGCCGAGTATTGCTGGAGCTTCATGGTGGAACGACGCTCCGGTTATTGCAGGAGCTAACTTTTTACATTCTCGAAAGCTTGGTAACTGGGACATTGTTTTAGGAGGAAACTTGAATTATGACCACGGCTATATGGGAGCTCCAGTTCAGGACTCTTTGGTTGAAGCAATGTATCCGGATACGATCTCAAGGTTCTCTGAAAAACAAATGATTTCTAAAAGAGCGAGAATTAATTTCAACATTCGTCACCGTAGTAAAAAGTTCAAAGGACTTAGTTACGGAGTAAATGGTAACTTTATGGTTGCAGAATCCCCTATGGTTTTCGCTTGGCTGAATGACAGTACAGGATTGTATCAAGGTTATCCTGGTGCTACATTTCTTCAAAACCAATTGATTTTTAATTTAGATCCTTTTGTGCATTTTATTACTGCAACAGAAGGGAAGCATTACTTAAGAACAAGGGTAATGCATACCGACAATGAAATGACCGCCAATCAAGACAATAGATCAACCACCTATTACGCTGACTATATGTTTCAAAAAGAAATTGCAACATTAAAAGGAGTAGATTTTATTGCTGGAATAACAAGTAAATACACTACTTCGTTTGCTGAAATGTATGATGGGTCTGGTAGTCCATATAATGATTTACTCAATGTTTCCGCTTATACTCAGTTAGACAAGAAGGTTTTGAATTTAATAAACCTCTCTGCAGGTGGACGTTTAGAGTATTTTGAGCTCAATGATACAGTAACGGCAATAAAACCGATTTTTAGATTGGGTGCAAGCATCAATGTATTTAGAGAAACCTATTTTAGAGCCTCTTATGGTCAAGGTTACCGATTCCCTACAATAACAGAGCGTTTTATACGTACTGGAGTGGGAAATTTCGGAGTATTCTCAAATCCTAATTTACAATCTGAAAGCAGTTGGAATGGTGAGGTTGGAATTAAACAAGGACTTAAGTTTAGAAATATATATGGTTATTTTGATGTCGCAGCCTATTGGCAGCAATACCAAAATACGATCGAGTATTTATTTGGTTTCTGGGGAGATTCCTATACTGTTCTAAGTGATGGATGGGGCTTTAAGTTTTTAAATACTGGCGAATCCCGTGTTTTAGGAATCGATATGTCCTTCTCTGGAAAAGCAAAAATTTCAAAGAATGCTGAAATGTTGTTTATGGTTGGATACAACTATATTTTACCAGAAACTTTGAATCCTGATTATGTCTATGCGGTTGATACAATGTTAACCAATAAGGAGTACAGTTATAACTCCACTTCTTTAGATGCCTCCAAGAGAATACTGAAATACCGTTTTTTACACAATATAAAAGCAGATTTCGAAGTGAGTATGTTTAAGTCCATAGCTTTGGGAGCGAGTGTTAAGTACTTCAGTAAAATGGAAAATATGGATGGCGTGATTCAAGAGTTTGAGGACGCAACGTCTGGACCTTTTATTCAATCCATCCGATACATGGATTATTTTATAGAAAATCAAAAAGGAGTATGGATCATAGACGCAAGGGCTTCTTATAGCTTTAATGATACCCATAAGCTGGCATTTATTTGTAATAACCTGCTCAACAACAGCTATTCTCTACGTCCATTAAAAATTGAAGCTCCGCGTTCGTTTATGATACAATATACTTTAAAGCTGTAGCTTCAAATAAGAGTCGAGAATAGTTGATTAACTTAGGTGATTGAAACATTTACTTTGTTGTAAATATAAGGATGGTAAGATATGGATTCTTTGACACAAATTGTATTAGGTGCCGCAGTAGGTGAGGCAGTTTTAGGAAAAAAAGTTGGAAACAGAGCTATGTTCTATGGCGCAATTGCTGGAACGATTCCTGATTTGGATGTAATTTCCTCCTTCTTTGTTGATACCGTTCGAGCTTTAGAAATTCACCGAGGAATAACCCACTCCATATTTTTTTCAATTGTTTTTGCACCAATATTTGGTTGGATTGTTTCTAAAATAGATGCTTATAAATCGTTTAAAGGATGGTCTTGGTTGTTCTTCTGGGGGTTATTTACCCATCCTATCCTTGATGCACACACCACCTGGGGAACACAGTTGTTTTGGCCATTTGACATCCGATTAGCATTCAAAACTATATTTGTTATTGATCCGCTTTATACTTTACCATTTCTAACTTTCCTGATTTTGGCTATGTTCCAAAAAAAGGACAATCCGAAACGACAATTCTATAACCGAACAGGATTAATTGTGAGTTCAAGTTACTTGGCTTTAACTTTCTTGTTAAAAGGAATCTCTTTTTATCAGTTTACAGATGCCTTAGAGCAACAAAACATCACTTATCAAGAAATTGAAACCAAACCTGCTCCATTGAACACTGTTTTGTGGACAGCAAATGTTAAAAGAGAAAACGATTTCTTAATTGGAAACTATTCTTTCTTCGATAAAAGTGATATTCAATTTTCTCACTACCCTAAAAACCATGAACTCATTGATCACTTAATTGAAAATGAGAAAATGCAACGCATGATTCATATCTCTAAAGGGTGGTTTACAATTATAGAAAAAGAAGGAGAGTTGTTTTATAATGATTTACGATTTGGATTGTTAAGTACAAAAGAAGACGCAACAAACTTCGTCTTCCAATATAGAATTATCGAAAATAAGGATGGTACAATCAACTTTGTCGAAACTAAAAAAGATGTTTCCGATGGAAAGAAGTTGATGGGTGAACTGTGGGAACGAGTGAAAGGGGTTTGATAATTATTAATTGTCAATGGTTAACGCGTTCATTCGTGAATTGGTTTAATTGGTTGGGGAGTCATAATTGTTAATGAAAATAGATTGTTTACCTATCTCTAATTTTCTAATGCAGTAAAAGTTAGTTCGAAGCATTTCCTCCTTTGGAGGAGGATAAAGGAGGAGGATTTTTATAACTTCATAAAAGTTGTAATCGGAAGTTAAGTCCGACACTATCCCTCAAACCTCTCCCTTTTATATTGTGTATCGCAATATGAGACTCAAACTCGTATAATACTGTCCTTTATTCAGCATGTTCTGATGCCAGTCTCCCATAATAAATAACGAAGGTGAATAAGCTTGCGTTCCTAAATGTTCTCGAACGGGAATTAAAGAGTTTTGAAATCTCAATTCTACTTCCCAATCATTAGTTATCGCATAATTAACTCCTAATTGTCCACCAAAATCAAAGGTTTTGAATGGACGCACTGGATCTATTGAGCCGAAGCTTGTACTTTCTTTCTGATTGGTTTTAACACCGAGATAAAGTCCTGCACTGAGCTGAACCTTATTGAATTTATAATTAATTGTAATAGGAGCTTCAACATAATTGACCCTTAACTTGTAAATAATTGAGGTCTTTTTGGACTGATAAGTTCTTGCTCCTTTTTGATTAAACTGCAAACCAAAAGTAGCAGACCAATCGTCATTCATTTTATAATTTACGTCAGCTCCAGCAATAGCTCCAAATTGAGCAAAACCGTAAAAACCATCTCCACTAATTTGACTTGAGGTTGCTCCTCCAATTATTCCTAAGGTAAACTTTTGAGCAAAGTTATTGCTAGAAACACAACAGCTCAAAAACAGAATGAAAAGATAATTTTTATACATTAACACAAGATAATTAAAATCTTTGGAATTGAATAATCTAGATTAAACCTTTCGGTCCTTTCCAACACCGACCCCCATGAATAGTTTAACAATGGAAACAAAAATTAACAGAGCCAATGCATAGTTCCATACTTGTGTCAGGTCATAAATAGCTCCAACAATAAACGGTCCTGCTGCAGCAATTAGATAACCAATTGATTGAACAATTCCAGAAAGTTCAGCAGCTGTTTCTGCATCATCTGAGCGCAAAACAATGAGTAATAAAGCCAATCCAAATGTTCCCCCGAGAACCATTCCTATTAATCCCACCCATAGTTCAACCAATCCTAAATCTGGAATCATTAAACCAATAAACGCGATAATTTCTATAACGATAAGTAAAACGATTACTAAACGCTGATCTTTTCGAGATCCTGCCCAAACTGGTATAAGAATAGCTCCAATAATTCCAGTAGCTTGAGATAAAGATAACATCCACCCAGCATAGGTCGGATCAAACCCTCTGTCAATTAGAATTTCAGGTAGCCAAGCAAGAATAACATAAAAAGCCATCGATTGAAGTCCCATATATAACGCAAGTCTCCAAACTAACATTGATCCACTCAGTTTTTTCATTGCTGCTGCAAAGCTTCTCCTAGGTGGTGTTCTATTGATGCGTTTAACATTTGGAATCCATATAATGAAGGCCAATATTGCAAAAACCGACCAAATGCTAAGGGAACCCCTCCAGCCTAAATTAAATTCATTTGCCAAAGGGAAACTGAGGCCTGCTGCAACAGCAGCACCGAGAGACATAATTCCAGAGTATAAGCTTGTCACTATGCCTGCTTTATGAGGAAAGTTTCGCTTTATTAATGCCGGAATAAGTACATTTCCAAATGCAATCGCTACTCCCAATAGCACTGTTCCAAAATATAATGAGAAAACACCGCCGGAGGATCGAATTAATATTCCTGTAATTAATAATACCAAAGCTCCTAAAAGTGTATTTCCTATCCCAAATCGTTTCGTAAACAAAGGAGTCATTGTAGAAATCACTCCAAAAGCAATTAAGGGTAAGGTAGTAAGTAAGCCCAGTAAGGTTTCCGAAAGTCCAATATCTTGACGAATCATATCGATTAGCGGACCAATACTTGAAAGTGCGGGTCTTAAATTTATGGCTACGAATAGAATCCCTATTAATAATAAAATACGTGAGGACTTGTTTAATCCATTTTCGTCGAGCTTTTCCATAATCTATATAAGACAACAAAAGTAGGTTTTTGTTTTCATTAGAAATGTTTTTAGCATTCTTGAGCACCATGTTTTATAGTAAAAAACATATTCAATAGATTAGTTAACAGAGAATCAAAGCATTAGTTTATAAAAATTATAAATGAAGCTTCATCGAAATACTGAAAAAAAAACAAAGAAAAAAAACCTCAAAATCTTGATTCTCTTTATAATGTCGTACCTTTGCAACCAATTTTTAAATAAAAGTATGACCTTTAACGAATTAGGGCTGAGAAGCCAAGTGGTCAAAGCTGTTACAGACATGGGGTTTGAACAGCCAACGCCAATCCAGC
>Ga0209075_1001319_pt1 | contig 23384 bp, 21 predicted proteins | sample Stecom2011_FD_187523 | JGI IMG/M metagenome (GOLD analysis project Ga0209075, IMG submission 187523) | Agricultural soil microbial communities from Utah to study Nitrogen management - Steer compost 2011 (SPAdes) (version 2) | ecosystem: Environmental > Terrestrial > Soil > Agricultural land...
AAAAATTTTGATTTATAGATAAGTTTCAGGAATTTTGGCATTCATTAAATACCGATTATGACAAGCACATATTATATCAGTAACAATACATTAAGTTTAGAAGAACTAAATATTATTATTACAGAAAACCATCCGTTAGCACTTTCGGAAGAGGCGATTGCCAACATCAACAAATGCCGTGAATATTTAGACCGGAAAATGGAAACCGAAACCAATCCTATTTATGGAATTAATACGGGATTTGGCTCTTTATATAGTGTCAAAATTTCTTCGGAGGATTTGACTACTTTACAGGAAAACCTGATGAAATCACACGCTTGCGGAACCGGAGATGAAGTTCCAGCAGAAATTGTGAAAATTATGCTGTTGCTTAAAATTCAATCGTTGAGCTATGGGAATTCCGGAGTACAGTTGGAAACCGTTCAGAGATTAATTGATTTTTACAACAACGATATTTTACCGGTGGTTTATACGCAGGGATCATTGGGTGCTTCGGGCGATTTGGCACCATTGGCACATCTTTGTCTGCCTTTGATTGGCGAAGGCGAAGTGATGATGAAGGGTAAACGCATAACTGGTCAGGAAATGCTGACGCAGATGAATTGGGAAATGATCAGGCTGAAATCAAAAGAAGGTTTGGCATTGCTCAACGGAACACAATTTATGAGTTCTTACGGAACTTATATTTTGTTGAAAGCTAAAAAGCTGAGTTATCTCGCAGATGTGATCGGTGCGGTTTCTTTGGAAGGATTTGACGGACGTATTGATCCGTTTAATAAATTGATTCATCTGGTTCGCCCGCACAAAGGACAGGTAACCACAGCGGCATTTATGACTGAAATTTTAACGGGTAGTGAATTGATCCAACAGCCCAAAAAACACGTGCAGGATCCCTATTCGTTCCGTTGTATTCCACAGGTTCATGGGGCTTCAAAAGATGCAATGGATTATGTAGAAAACGTATTTAAGACCGAAATCAACTCTGTAACCGACAATCCAAATATTTTTGTGGACGAAGACATTATTGTTTCGGGAGGAAATTTCCACGGGCAACCGTTGGCTTTAGCGTTAGACTTTTTGGGAATTGCTTTGGCAGAAATCGGAAACATTTCAGAAAGGAGAACTTACCAGCTAATTTCAGGATTACGCGGATTACCACCATTTTTAGTAAACAATCCGGGCTTAAATTCCGGTTTTATGATTCCGCAATATACTGCGGCAAGCATTGTGAGTCAAAACAAACAACTGGCAACTCCGGCAAGTATCGATAGTATTGTATCGAGCAACGGTCAAGAAGATCATGTAAGTATGGGAGCCAATGCAGCTACAAAAACCTTGAGAATTGTAGAAAATATTGAACGTGTTTTAGCCATTGAATTATTCAATGCAGCACAGGCATTAGAATTCAGAAGACCTTTAAAATCCAGTGAGTTTATTGAAAGTTTTGTGGCAGCTTACAGAAAAGAAGTGCCAACGGTGGAAGAAGACCGAATTTTGCATTACGATATTCAAAACAGCATTCATTTTTTAAAGAATTATCCGATAAATTTAAAATAATCTGATAAATGCGCTTTCAAATAAAGAAAGTGCATTTTTCTTTTTCATAAAATACTTATCTTTGTCCGTTATTTGAATAAAACAGTTTTGACATCCGAAAATAAATTAAAAATTTTAAACGACCCTATTTATGGTTTCATAACCATACCCGCAACGTTGCTATACGATTTAATTCAGCATCCGTATTTTCAGCGTTTGAGGAGAATCAAGCAAATGGGATTGTCATCTTTGGTTTATCCGGGTGCCGAACACACGCGTTTTCATCACGCTTTGGGTTGTATGCACATGATGCAGAAAGCCGTTCAGGTACTGCGTTTTAAAAATGTTGAAATTTCAAAAGAAGAGGAAGAAGCGCTCTATATTGCTATTCTGTTGCACGATATTGGTCACGGACCTTTTTCACATGCGATGGAACACAGTATCGTAGAAAATGTTCAGCACGAAGAGATTTCACTGCTGTTTATGAATGCTTTGAATGGAGAATTTAAAGGAAAATTATCCCTCGCTATTGAGATTTTTAAGGGAAATTACCATCGCAAGTTTTTAATTCAACTGATTTCTTCTCAAATGGATATGGATCGGATGGATTATTTGAAACGCGATAGTTTTTATAGTGGTGTAGCCGAAGGAAACATTAATTCTGAACGTTTGGTACAAATGATGAATGTACACAACGATTTGTTAGTAATCGAAGAAAAAGGAATTTATTCTGTAGAAAAATTTTTGGTTGCCCGTCGTTTGATGTATTGGCAATGTTATCTGCACAAAACAAGTGTAGGTGCAGAATTGTTGTTGTCAAAAATTTTAAAGAGAGCAAAAGAACTGACTTTGCAAGGAAAAGAATTACCTGCGAGCAATGCTTTGAATTATTTTTTACATCATTCCATTTCAAAAGAAGGGTTTGACGATAAAGCTTTGTTGCATTTTTCTTTATTGGATGATGCGGATATTATTACCGCACTTAAAAACTGGCAGTTTCATCCCGATGTTGTTTTGTCGTATTTAAGCAGTGCAATTGTCAATCGCAAACTGTTTCGGGTAAAATTAGTTTCAAAAAATGAATTTAATTTAAAATTAGAAGATTACAAAATTTTATGTAAAGAAAAACTTGAAGTGGATAATTCAATGCTTGATTATTTTGTTTTTGGAGACAAACTAAAAAATCAAGCGTATGATTTAACAGCAGAACCCATTAGAATCTTTACAAAAAACAAAGAAATTATTGATGTTTTGGAAGCTTCGGATCAATCTAATTTACGAGCTTTGTCTGAACCTGTTTATAAATACTTTATTTGTTATCCAAAAAGCATACATAAAGTAAAATAATTTTTAATATTTTTGTGGTTAATGAATATAACAGCACAACAAATAGCAGATATTTTAGAAGGAGATATAGTTGGCGACGCTTCGGTTAGCGTAAATAAACTGGCAAAAATCGAAGAGGGGGAAACAGGAGCGATTACGTTTCTTGCAAATCCTAAATACAACAATTATATCTATGCTACAAAGGCATCCATTGTCATTGTAAACAGATCTTTTGAGCCTTTACATTCCGTAAATGCGACAATGATTCGGGTGGATGATTCTTATAAAGCATTTACAACGCTTTTGGAATATTACAACCACATTAAACTATTGAAATCGGGAATTGAACAGCCTTCGGTTATTTCGGAAGGCGTTACTTATGGCGAAGGATTGTATTTGGGCAGCTTTTCCTATATCGGAAACAATACCAAAATAGGAAACAACGTCAAGATTTATCCTAATTCGTTTGTAGGCGACAATGTCGAAATTGGAGATAATACCGTATTGTTTGCCGGCTCCCGGATTTATTCCGAAAGTATTATCGGAAAAAATTGTGTGATTCATTCCGGAACTATTATTGGTTCGGACGGATTTGGATTTGCACCTAATAACGACGAAACCTATTCCAAAATACCACAAATAGGCAATGTAATCATTGAAGACAATGTGGAGATTGGTGCCGGTACAACTATTGACCGGGCAACTTTGGGCTCTACGATCATCAGAAAAGGTGTGAAATTAGACAATCAGATCCAGATTGCACATAATGTGGAAGTAGGTGAAAATACCGTAATTGCTTCACAAACAGGAATTGCAGGATCTACAAAAATAGGAAAACATTGTGTTATTGGTGGTCAGGTTGGTATTGTTGGACATATAACCATTGGTGACAATGTTCGTATTCAGGCACAGACAGGTGTGGGACGCAGTATTAAAAGCAATGAGATGATCCAGGGATCTCCGGCTATGCCTTACAATGATTTTTCAAAATCTTATATTTATTTTAAAAAATTGCCTATTATTGTTAAAGAATTAGATGATTTAAAAAAGACAATCAACGAAAATATTTAAGTTTAAAAAAAGTTATGGTGAAACAGAAAACCGTTGCACAGGAAGTTACAATAGAAGGAGTTGGTTTGCATACAGGTCAAAATGTAAGAATGACCTTTAAACCCGCTCCTGTTAATAATGGGTTTACTTTTGTACGCGTAGATTTACCGGGCAGTCCGGTAATAGAAGCAGATGCAGTCTATGTGGTTTCTACAGAACGAGGAACCAATTTAGAAAGCAAAGGAGTACAACTTCATACCACCGAACACGTTTTAGCGGCTTTAGTAGGATGTGACCTTGATAATGTAATCATTGAATTAAACGCTTCCGAACCACCGATAATGGACGGCTCTTCCAAATATTTCGTCGAAGCTGCTGAAAAAGCAGGAATTGTAGAGCAGGATGCCGAACGCAATGAATATATTGTAAAAGAGGTAATTTCGTATGTGGACGAACGTACGGGAAGTGAGATTATTGTGATGCCTGCAGAGGAATATCAGGTAACAGCAATGGTCGATTTCGGAACAAAAGTTTTAGGAACACAAAACGCTACACTTAAAAGCTTGAGTGAATTTAAATCCGAAATATCACAGGCGAGAACATTTAGTTTTCTGCACGAATTGGAAACTTTGCTGGCACACGGATTAATCAAAGGAGGAGATTTAAACAACGCCATTGTTTATGTGGATAAAGAAATTTCTGAAGAAACTTTTGAACGTCTGAAAATAGCTTTTGGAAAAGATAATATTTCTGTAAAACCCAACGGAATCCTTGATAATTTGACCTTGCATTATCCAAATGAAGCTGCACGTCATAAACTTTTGGATGTCATTGGAGACTTGGCATTAATAGGAACAAGAATACGAGGGAAAGTCATCGCAAACAAACCGGGACACTTTGTCAATACACAATTCGCAAAAAAAATGGCAAAAATCATCAAAGCAGAACGAAGAAATCAAGTACCCGTTTATGACTTAACTAAAGAACCATTGATGGATATTACCCAAATAATGGCAATGCTTCCACACCGTTATCCAATGCTTTTGGTTGATAAAATCATTGAATTGACCGAAAATCACGTAGTTGGTATGAAAAACGTGACCATGAACGAAGAGTTTTTCCAAGGACATTTTCCAGGTGCACCTGTAATGCCCGGTGTTTTGATCATTGAAGCAATGGCGCAAACCGGTGGAATTTTGGCTTTGAGCACTGTTCCGGATCCTGAAAATTACCTGACGTATTTTATGAAAATCGACAATGTAAGGTTCAAACAACAGGTATTACCCGGCGACACGCTGATTTTTAAATTGGATTTAATCAGTCCGATACGCAGAGGAATTTGTCATATGCAGGCAGTAGCTTATGCCAATGGTAAAATCGTTACCGAGGCCGAATTGATGGCACAAATAGTAAAAGCAAAATAGTAATTAATACAAAAAAGAATGAATCAACCTTTAGCATACGTTCATCCGGGTGCAAAAATTGCCAAGAACGTGGTTATTGAACCATTTACTACCATCCACAACAACGTGGAAATAGGCGAAGGCACGTGGATTGGATCGAACGTAACCATAATGGAAGGGGCACGAATCGGTAAAAACTGTACGATTTTTCCGGGCGCGGTTATTTCCGCAGTTCCACAGGATTTGAAATTCGGAGGTGAAGACTCTATTGCGATTATAGGCGATAATACAACAATCCGCGAATGTGTGACCATCAACCGTGGTACGGCAGCATCGGGACAAACTGTGGTGGGAAACAACTGCCTTATTATGGCTTATGCACACGTAGCACACGATTGTATTGTCGGGAATAACGTAGTTATTGCAAATAGTGTGGCTCTGGCAGGTCATGTAACCATAGGAAATTTTGCTGTTATAGGTGGTTTGGCAGCCGTGCATCAGTTTATTACTATTGGCGAACATTCTATGATTTCGGGAGGTTCACTGGTTCGGAAAGATGTACCGCCTTATACCAAAGCCGCAAAAGAACCGCTTTCGTACATCGGAATCAATTCGGTAGGATTGAGAAGAAGAGGTTTTTCTTCAGATAAAATCAGAGAAATTCAGGGTATTTACCGTACTTTATATCAAAACAATTACAATAATTCACAAGCGTTGGATATTATTGAAGCTGAAATGGAAGCTACACCCGAACGCGATGAAATTATTTATTTTGTTCGTAATTCTTCAAGAGGAATTATGAAAGGATACACAGGGGTTTATTAATAAAAAAATTTAATTAAATATTTATGGCAAGTACTTCAGACATCAGAAACGGATTGTGTATTAAATTTAATAACGATATTTATAAAATTGTTGAATTTTTACACGTAAAACCAGGAAAAGGACCTGCGTTTGTAAGAACTAAATTAAAGAGTGTAACTACGGGAAAGACATTGGACAATACATTTTCTGCCGGACACAAAATTGACACTGTCCGTGTAGAAACACATACTTATCAGTATTTATACAACGAAGGAAATGACTTTCACTTTATGAATACTGAAACTTTTGACCAGATTACATTGGACAAAAATATTCTCGATGCACCAGGATTATTAAAAGAAGGAACCAACGTGATGGTGCAAATTAATACGGAAACTGAAGCTCCATTGTCTGTAGATATGCCGGCATCTGTGGTTTTGGAAGTGACCTATACCGAACCGGGTGTGAAAGGAAACACAGCAACAAATGCCGTAAAACCTGCAACCGTGGAAACAGGTGCGCAAATAAACGTACCATTGTTTATCAATGAAGGTGATAAAGTTAAAATTGACACAGCCACGGGAAATTATCTTGAAAGAATCAAAGAATAGTTTAAAATGAGATTTCCTAAAGTTTATAACTTAGAAAGCATTGCTGAGATTATTGGGTGTACGTATGTCGGAGCACCCGATTTTCCTGTTTTGGGAATGAATGAGATTCACGTGGTTCAGCAGGGCGAAATCGTCTTTGTAGATCATCCGAAATATTATGAGAAAGCATTAAACTCCAGCGCAACTATTGTTTTAATCAACAAAAACGTACCTTGCCCGGAAGGAAAGGCGTTATTGATTTCTGACGATCCGTTTCGGGATTTTAATAAACTTTCAGTTTATTTTCGTCCGTTTCAGTCTTCAAATCAACTCATTGCTCCTTCAGCAGAAATTGGAGAAGGAACAATCATTCAGCCTAATGCGTTTATTGGAAATCACGTAACAATCGGAAAAAACTGTGTCATTCATGCCAATGTAGTTATAAACGATCACATTGTGATTGGCGATAATGTTGTGATACACGCCGGAACTGTTTTGGGAGCCGATGCGTTTTATTTTAAGAAACGCCCGGATTATTTTGATCCTTTGATTTCCTGCGGTTCCGTAGTGATCGAAGACGATGTTACTTTGGGGGCACTTTGTACTATTGACAGAGGTGTTACAGGAAATACAACCATTAAAAAAGGAACCAAAATTGACAATCAGGTTCATGTGGGACACGACACTGTCATAGGAGAAATGTGCCTTATTGCAGCTCAATGTGGTATAGCAGGTTGCGTAGTTATAGAAGATAACGTAACTTTATGGGGGCAAGCAGGAACAACGAGCGGAATTACCATAGGGAAAAACGCCGTAATTTCTGCAAAAGCAGGTGTCTCTAAAAGTCTGGAAGGCAGTAAGACTTATTTTGGAACACCGGCAGAAGAAGCTCGTGAATATTACAAACATGTAGCAAAAGTTAAAAATCTAGTAAAATAAATCAATATGGAAAGTGCATTAGATGTGGTTAAAAAATTTTACGGTTCAGCCGGAATTTTAAGCAAGACCTATTGTCAGGACGTGTTGCATGAAGACGTTACGCTTGAATGGTATAGTTCAAAAGGACATTTGGTTTTGGAACATGCTGATATTTTGGCTCTTTCCAAAGACTTAAAACATTCGTATTTTGACTTGCGTGCCGAAATTCACGATACAATGACTCAGGAAAATAAAGTTATGATTCTTTATACATATTATATTCGTACCTTTGAAAACCCGGACGAAGAACTTGTTTTAGCAACCTTTTTCACAGTATGGGAGTTAAAAGATGGTAAGTTTTTTAAAGGTTATCAGATGAGTCAGCTTCAGAATTAATGAAAATTTAAATTTAAAAGTTTTAATATTGATTTCTAACCCTTATTTTTGTAAATAAATTCAAATAACGATACAATTAAATTATGAGTGTATTAGTAAACAAAGATTCTAAAATAATAGTTCAAGGCTTTACAGGAAGCGAAGGAACGTTTCACGCTTCACAAATGATAGAATACGGAACCAACGTTGTTGGAGGGGTTACTCCGGGAAAAGGTGGTTCAACACACTTAGACCGTCCGGTTTTTAATACAGTACAGGACGCCGTTGATAAAGCTGGTGCCAACACTTCAATCATTTTCGTTCCGCCTGCATTTGCTGCTGATGCAATCATGGAAGCTGCTCAGGCAGGCATCAAAGTAATCATTTGTATTACAGAAGGTATTCCTGTTGCCGATATGGTAACAGCTTACAACTATGTAAAATCAAAAGGGGATGTGCGTTTGATAGGTCCCAACTGTCCGGGCGTAATTACTCCTGAGGAAGCTAAAGTAGGCATTATGCCGGGCTTTGTTTTCAAAAAAGGAACAGTTGGTATCGTTTCTAAATCGGGAACTTTGACTTACGAAGCGGCTGACCAGGTGGTAAAACAAGGTTTGGGAATCACAACGGCAATTGGTATTGGTGGTGACCCGATTATTGGAACTACAACAAAAGAAGCTGTTGAATTGTTGATGAATGATCCTGAAACAGAAGCCATCATTATGATTGGTGAAATCGGTGGACAATTGGAAGCAGATGCTGCACGTTGGATTAAAGAAGACGGTAATAAAAAACCGGTTATCGGATTCATCGCCGGAGAAACAGCTCCAAAAGGACGTACAATGGGGCACGCAGGTGCGATTGTAGGTGGTGCGGACGATACAGCAGAAGCTAAAAAACGCATTATGAGAGAATGTGGTATCCACGTTGTAGATTCTCCTGCAGAAATTGGTAAAAAAGTAAAAGAAGTTTTAGGATAATTTCTTTTCGATATAAAAATAAAAGCCACGGATTCAATTCGTGGCTTTTTTGCTTTAAAATAACGTTCTCTATGAATCATAAATGTTCCTAAATCCAAAACTATCAATCAAAAAACGTATATTTGCGCTTTGTAAAAAGCAGATAATTCTACTATTTTATCTGTCCCAAAAAAAACAATAAACAGCAAAAGAGCAGATGAAATTTGAATTACTTCAGACCGATATAAATTCCAAAGCCCGTGCAGGAGTTCTCACAACTGATCACGGAGTGATTGAAACTCCGATATTTATGCCGGTGGGTACCGTTGCTACTGTAAAAGGAGTACATCAGCGCGAGTTGAAAGAAGACATTAACCCCGACATTATTTTAGGAAATACCTATCATTTATATTTAAGACCCAATACCGAAATCCTTGAAAAAGCCGGAGGACTACACAAATTTATGAACTGGGATCGAAACATATTGACCGATTCCGGAGGCTTTCAGGTCTATTCATTGGCAGGTCGCAGAAAAATCAAAGAAGAAGGAGTGAAGTTCAAATCGCATATCGATGGTTCATATCATTTCTTTTCGCCGGAGAATGTGATGGAAATCCAACGTACGATTGGTGCCGATATCATTATGGCATTTGACGAATGTACGCCATATCCGTGCGATTACCGTTATGCCCAACGTTCGATGCACATGACGCACCGCTGGTTGGATCGCTGTATTGATCATCTTACAAAAGTGCCTGAAAAATACGGATATGAACAAACCTTGTTTCCTATTGTTCAGGGTTCTACCTACAAAGATTTGCGCGCCCAGTCAGCAGAATATATCGCCAATGCAGGTGCTGCCGGAAATGCCATTGGGGGATTATCGGTAGGTGAGCCGGCAGAAGAAATGTATGAAATGTGTGAAGTGGTTACCAATATTTTACCTAAAGACAAACCCCGCTATTTAATGGGCGTAGGCACACCTGTTAATATATTGGAAAACATTGCTTTGGGAATTGATATGTTTGATTGTGTAATGCCTACACGTAATGCACGAAACGGAATGTTGTTTACATCTGAAGGAATCATCAATATCAAAAATAAAAAATGGGCAGACGATTTCAGTCCGATCGACACAATGGGACACACCTGGGTGGATCTGGAATATTCCAAAGCCTATTTACGCCACTTGTTCATAGCCGATGAATATTTGGGAAAACAAATAGCAACCATTCACAATTTAGGATTTTATATGTGGCTGGTTCGTGAAGCCCGCCAGCAAATTCTGGCAGGAACTTTCTATGCGTGGAAAGAAAAAATGGTCAGACAAATGGCAACACGTTTATAATTTTCGGTTTATGAAAATCATCGATTGGTACATATTAAAAAGATATTTGGGAACATTCTTCGTAATGATTATGTTGTTTGTACCTATCGGAATTGTTATTGATGTGGCCGAAAAAATCAACAAAATTCTGGAAAACGATATTCCTACGGCGGATGTTTTAATATATTACGGCAATTTCACGATTTATTTTGCCAATATGCTGTTTCCGATTTTTTTGTTTATTTCCATCATCTGGTTTACTTCTAAATTGGCGGGTAATACGGAAATTGTAGCTATTTTAAGTTCAGGGATTTCCTACATGCGTTTTTTACGACCTTATATCGTTGGAGCAACCATTATTTCCATTTTTGCATTGGTAATGGGATTTTTCTGGGTGCCAAAAGCAAGTTTGGGCTATAATGATTTTCGTTACCAGTATCTCAAACGGAAAGAAGTCCGCGAAACACAAAAAGTGTTTAAGCAAATCAGCGACAATGAATTTATCTATGTAAGCAATTTTAGTTATAATTCCAAAACAGGGTATAACTTTACGTTGGAAGAGTTTGACGGACTGGAACTTCGTTCCAAAACCACAGCAAACAGAATTGTATTCAATGACAGTGCACAGGATTATACCTTATATAATTATGAAAAACGCACAGTGGGAGAATATGATGATTTTTTAGAAAAAGAACCACAGAAAAACATTAAATTTGATTTTGACGTGGATGATTTAACACCTGCGATTTATGCTGCCGAAACGATGACTTTGAAAGAGTTGAATCAATTTATTGAAAAAGAAAAGAAGAGAGGTTCGGCAAACATTAATTCCTATTTGGTGGTAAAATATAAAAAATACAGCGTTCCGGTTTCTGCGTTTATTCTGACGATTATTGCAGTAGCCGTTTCTTCTATGAAACGTCGTGGCGGAATGGGAGTAAATCTTGCCATGGGAATTGCATTGGCATTTATTTACATTTTTTTCGACAAAATTTTCGGAACATTGGCAGAAGCTTCCAGTATCAATCCATTGTTTGCTGTATGGTTTCCCAATATCATTTTCGGAATTTTAGCCGTTTATTTACTCAACAATGCTAAACGTTAATTTAAAAAATCAGTTAGAACTCCACCTAATCGTTTTTATCTGGGGGTTTACGGCAATATTGGGTCAGTTGATTTCGTTAGATGCCCTTCCGTTGGTGTTTACCAGAATAGCACTTGCCGTTTTTGTCATTTTAATTTACCTGGTGTATAAAAAGAAAAATCTGGCATTGCATCCCAAGGATATTTTTAGGTTTTTAGTATTTGGATTTGTAATTGCATTGCATTGGCTGACTTTTTTTCATGCTATAAAAATATCCAACATTTCCATCACATTAGCGTGTATTTCTACAGGAGCTTTTTTTACTTCATTGCTCGAACCAATTTTCTATAAACGGAAACTGATTTTATATGAAGTATTGTTGGGGTGTATGGTTGTAGTTGGTTTACTGTTGATTTTTCAGTTTGAAACCCAATACAAAATGGGAATTATTGTGGCTTTGATTTCGGCATTTCTCTCCGCTTGCTTTTCCATTATCAATGGAAAACTGGCACATACGCACGACAGCGTGGTGATTAGTTTTTATGAATTATTGGGAGGATTGTTCATACTTGCCGTTTTCTTATTTTATCAGGGAGGATTTCCTGCCTTTCAATTCGATTTTCAACCCTTCGATTATCTTTGGTTAGGTATTTTAGGTACTGTTTGTACGGCATATCCTTTTATCGCAACCATTGATATTATGAAATATCTCACCCCTTATACCGTGATGCTGACCATTAATCTGGAACCGATTTATGGAATTTTGCTTGCAGTTTTCCTTTTCAAAGATCAGGAACGAATGACACCTGCTTTTTATTTTGGTGCTGTTATTATATTACTTACAGTGTTGCTTAATGCTTATTTCAAAAATAGAAAAAAAGCCCTCGCTTAATTAATAAAAGCACTATATTTGTAGTTGCAATCAGACTAAACAATCGAAGTTTATGGAGTATTTAGATTTTGAATTACCTATAAAAGAATTAGCGGAACAATTAGATAAATGTCAAATTATCGGGCAGGAATCCGATGTGGATGTGACCGATACCTGCAAAAATATTGAAAAGAAATTAGAAGAAAAGAAAAAAGAAATATACGGAAACTTAACGGCCTGGCAGCGGGTTCAATTGTCGCGTCATCCCAACAGACCTTATACATTGGCATACATCAAAGCGTTATGTGGTGATACTTTTTTAGAACTCTTCGGAGATCGTGGTGTTAAGGACGACAAAGCGATGGTGGGTGGTTTAGGAAAAATCGGCGATCAGACGTTTATGTTCATAGGTCAACAAAAAGGGACGAATACCAAAACCCGCCAATACCGCAATTTTGGTATGGCAAATCCGGAAGGATACCGCAAAGCTTTGCGCTTGATGCGTATGGCGGAAAAGTTTAACATTCCGATCGTTACTTTTGTGGATACTCCGGGAGCTTATCCGGGATTAGAAGCAGAAGAGCGCGGACAAGGAGAAGCTATTGCCCGTAATATTTTTGAAATGTTTCGTATCAAAGTGCCCATTATGGTCATTATTATCGGTGAAGGTGCGTCGGGCGGAGCTTTGGGAATTGGAGTAGGAGACAAGGTGTTTATGTTAGAAAATACCTGGTACTCAGTAATTTCTCCTGAATCGTGTTCTTCTATTTTATTCCGTAGTTGGGAATACAAAGAAATGGCAGCCGATGCGTTGAAACTTACTTCAGTGGATATGAAGAAAAATAAGTTGATCGACGAGATCATTCCTGAACCTTTAGGAGGCGCACATTACGATCAGGAAACAACTTTTGAAACTGTAAAAAATACGATTGTAAAAACGTATGCTTCTTTATCTAAAAAGAACATTGACAAACTCATTGAAGAACGAATGGAAAAGTATCTGGCAATGGGAGAATTTTCGGAGTAAATACTGATGAAATAGATACAAAAAAAGTCGAACAATGTTCGGCTTTTTTCGCTTTGATTATTTTTGAGTGATAACTTATCAACATCCAAATGTTACTAAGTGTAATCAAATAGTTAATAAATTTCGTTAGGTACATCTGTTTAAAAAAAGTAAATTCGCTTTATGGAACAAGAAAGAGTTTTAAAACCGAATTATAAAGAAAGACAAAATGTAATTGCCTTAGAAAAAGGGAAGTTACCTCCGCAGGCTGTCGATTTGGAAGAAGCGGTTCTCGGGGCAATGATGATTGATAAAAAGGGGGTTGATGAAGCCATTGATATTCTAAAACCTGAAGCGTTTTACAAAGATGCCCATCGGTTTATTTTTGAAGCCATCGAAACACTTTTTCAAGCTACTCAACCTATCGACATACTGACCGTTTCTACACAATTGAGAAAAAACGGTAAATTGGAAATTGTAGGCGGCGATTTTTACCTGATCAGTCTTACACAAAAGATTGCTTCGTCGGCACATATTGAGTTCCACTCGCGGGTTATTCTTCAAAAATACATTCAACGTAGTTTAATTAAAATATCTTCAGAAATTATTGAAGATGCTTACGATGAATCGTCGGATATTTTCGAACTGTTGGATCAGGCAGAATCTAAATTATACGATGTTACACAAGGAAACATCAAAAAAAGTACCGAAACAGCTGAATCATTAGTTGCACAGGCAAAAAAACGGATTGAAGACATCGGAAAACGTGAAGGCTTGTCAGGTACACCAACAGGTTTTCATAAATTAGACGCTTTGACTTCGGGTTGGCAACCATCGGATCTGATCATTATTGCCGCCCGTCCGGGTATGGGAAAAACAGCTTTTGTATTGTCTATGGCACGAAATATAGCGATAGATTCCAACAAAGGAGTGGCTTTTTTCTCGTTAGAGATGTCGAGTGTACAGTTGATAACTCGTTTGATTTCGTCCGAAACCGGTTTATCTTCAGAAAAATTGCGTACAGGAAAATTAGAACAGCACGAATGGGAACAACTCAATGTAAAAGTGAAGGATCTGGAAAAAGCACCACTTTTTATTGATGATACCCCCTCACTTTCCATTTTTGATTTACGCGCCAAAGCCCGCCGGTTAAAATCACAATATGATATTCAATTGCTCGTGATCGACTATTTGCAATTGATGACTGCAGGAGGTAATTCAAAAGGAATAGGAAACCGCGAACAGGAAATCTCGACTATTTCCCGTAACTTAAAAGGGTTGGCAAAAGAATTAGATATTCCTGTTATTGCATTGTCACAGTTGTCGCGTGCTGTTGAAACACGTGGTTCGTCCAAGCGTCCGTTACTTTCTGATTTGCGTGAATCGGGTGCCATTGAGCAGGATGCCGATATTGTTTCGTTTATCTACCGCCCTGAATATTATAAAATTGATGTTTGGGACGATGAAGACCAAAGCCCTACCGAAGGGCAGGCAGAGTTTATCGTGGCAAAACACCGTAACGGAGGTTTGGATAATATTCGTTTGAAATTCTTAGGAAAATATGGTAAATTTGATAATCTGGATGATTTTATGACTCCGTTTGATGAATTTCCATCCAGTATGAATGCCGGAAATATGACCAATGAACTACCGCCTGGCGATCAGATTTTTGGCAGTAACTTCAGTAACGACAATGAAGTTCCGTTTTAATAAAAACATAAATTCAGATAGCAGTTTAAAACTATAAATCCATTCAAAGTTTGATTCGAATGGATTTATAATTTTAAAATCAAGGTTGTTTTTATAAAAAATAAGAGTTGTTATTCCTCATCTTCTTCGTTATAGAACATATTCAGCCACATCAATCGGGAAATTCTGTAATTAAAGGTCGATAAGAGTAATACCACCACCACCACAATAATAAACATATTTAAAAAGCCCAGACCCAACAGCAAACTTATTACAAACACTGCAACCATTTGTCCAACGGTCAAAGCATAACTCATATACATTGCACCAAAATAAAAACCTGTTTCGCGATGAAAAGAGTAGTTGCAATGAGAACATCTTTTGTGCATCACAGGCATTTTAAACAAAATTGGATTACCTTTCGATTTAAAAACTTTTGTTTCACCACATTTTGGACAACAACCTTTTAAAACATTAGATACGTACGACATTTCTTTTTAATTTTGCTGCAAAGATACAATTATAAAAGCAAGAAAATTTTTTATATCGTCGCAATTAATTGCACAATCCGGACATTTAATATTTTTTCAATGAATAAACCCCCTGTTGTAAAAGCCTCCTGTTTTATTCCTTTTTCACAAGATGTTTCACACATCGCACTGCCTGAAAAGATGAATTTTCCGTTTTATTATGACGTACACCCTTTGTGCAAAACAGCCGCTGAAGAAGTACAAACTTTTTTACAGAATCAACAGGACATTAATCACAATTTTGGATTAAAATCCGAAAACGATTCCCTGCCTATTGGTAAAATGTTTGGTGTTTTGGTGGCAGAACATCAAGGTAAACTGGGGTATATTGCCGCTTACTCCGGTAAATTGGCAAACAGTAATTCCGTGGCATTTTTTGTTCCTCCGGTTTTTGATATGCTCCAAAGTGACGGATATTTTTTAAAAAGAGAAAAGTATCTGAATGAGATCAACCATAAAATTACACAGATTGAAACGTCTGAAACTTTTGTTACTTTAAAACGTATTTTTGAAGAATTAAAAGTTTCCAACAAAAATAAAACCGAAGCATTTAAAACCGAAATCAAGGCTAAAAGGCAAGCACGCAAACAACAACGTATTGAAAAAATAAATCATTTGCCTGAAGAAGAATTTCTGCTTTTAGAAGAAGAATTAATTAAACAGAGCTTGTTTGATAAACGTTTATTAAAACATTTAATTGAACAATGTCAATATGAAGAAAATCAGACTCTTGATAAAATTATTAAATATCAGGATGAGATAGATTCCTTGAAAGAACTACGCAAAAAAGAATCCAATGTTTTGCAGCAATGGTTGTTTAAAAATTATACTTTTTTGAACGCCCGAAACGAAGAAAAATCTCTGTTGGATATTTTTCAAACATCGCTTCATATTCAACCTCCGGCTGGTGCTGGCGAATGCTGCGCACCCAAATTGTTTCAATATGCGTATAAAAATCAATTAAAACCCATTGCACTGGCTGAGTTTTGGTGGGGACAATCACCTAAATCCGAAGTACGGAAACACGGACAGTTTTATCCATCGTGTTGGGGAAAATGCGAACCCATTTTGGGGCACATGCTTCAGGGTTTGGAAGTAGAAGAAAATCCTTTCTTAAAGAATCCGGCGCAGGGAAAAGAATTGCCGGTTGTTTACGACGATCCCTATTTGGTAGTGGTCAACAAGCCTGCAGAGTTTCTGTCGGTTCCCGGTATTCATATTTCCGATTCGGTATATGAACGCATCAGAATTCGCTATCCGAATGCCACCGGACCTTTGATTGTACACCGTTTAGATATGTCCACTTCCGGAGTAATGGTTTTGGCAAAAAGTAAAGAAGTACACGAAAATTTACAAAAACAATTCATAAAACGCAGGGTTAAAAAAAGCTATATTGCGCTTTTAGAAGGTATTGTTTCGGAAAAAGAAGGAAAAATAGAACTCCCCTTACGTGTAGATTTAGAAGATCGTCCACGCCAGATGGTTTGTTATCAGTATGGTAAAGCAGCTATAACAGAATATAAAGTTTTATCAATCGAAGACAATTTTACAAGAGTTCAGTTCACACCGGTAACAGGAAGAACGCATCAGTTACGTGTTCATTCTGCGCATCAATCCGGACTAAATGCACCGATAAAAGGCGATGACCTGTATGGAATCAAAAGAAACCGATTGCATTTACACGCATATTCATTAAGTTTCTTTCATCCGGTAACCAATGAATGGATAACAGTTGAAGCTCCCCCCGAATTTTAATCTAAGAAATTTCGTGACATCGAGTTCGTCGATTCGTGTGAGATAAAACAAAGAGTTTCTGTTTTACTTTTAATTCAGAATAAACGAGAGAAATAACCCACTGGCTCTGTATTGTAGAGTGTTGGGAGTAAGTTTTTATTACTAAACTTCATAAAGATTTTGTACATTTGTTTTTCGTAAAATGAACTTATGTACTTAATAGAAGTCAAAAATAGCAAGACCCGAAAACAGTTTTTAAACTTTCCTGCGAAACTCTATGCAGAGGATAAAAACTGGATTCGACCTCTGAATCAGGATATTGAGAAAGTGTTTGATCCTTCAAAAAACAAATTGTTTAACCGTGGCGGGAAGGCGATTCGCTGGAATTTATTTGACGGAAACAATCAGATGATCGGACGCATAGCGGCATTTGTAAATCCAAAATATGAAGGGAAAGATCCGGTAGGCGGTATTGGTTTTTTTGAATGCATCAACGATCAGACTGCCGCAAATTATATGTTTGATCAGGCAAAAAAATGGCTGGCCGAACAAAAAATGGAAACCATGGATGGTCCTATCAATTTTGGAGAACGCGATCAATGGTGGGGATTATTAGTCGAAGGGTTTTACGAACCTTTGTACAATATGAATTACAATTTCCCCTATTATGTGGATTTGTTTGAAAATTACGGATTCAAAACTTATTTCAATCAGGAATGTTTTGCCCTGCCTATCACACAGAAATTACAGAAAAAACTCTACGAACGTCACCAAACCATCGCTCAGGACAAAGATTATCACGCCGAATACCTCAATCCAAAGAATCTGGACAAATACGTGGGCGATTTTGTAACCATTTATAATAAAGCCTGGGCATCTCACGGAGGAGGAAAAGACATGAGCATGTCTCAGGGAAGATTGATTTTTAAAACAATGAAATCGGTGCTTGACCCAAAGCTTGTTTGGTTTGTTTATTACAAAGACCAACCGGTAGCTTTTTGGCTCAACCTGCCCGATTTGAATCAGTACTTTAAATATTTAAACGGTAAATTCGACCTTTTCCACAAACTGAAATTCCTTTATTACAAAACGTTTAAAAAAAGTAAACGGGCTGTAGGGGTTGCTTTTGGCGTTGTTCCCGAATGGCAGGGGAAGGGAGTAGATGCTTTTATGATTATGGAAGGGCGTAAAGTAATTGTATCGCAGCTTTCTTATACAGAATATGAAATGCAGTGGATCGGTGATTTTAATCCGAAAATGATCAATGTTGCGAAGGGGCTCGGTGCACATGTAAGCAGGAAATTAAGAACTTACCGTATCCATTTTGATGAAAATAAAATTGTAGAGCGACACAAAAAAATATAAAAGAGGTTCAAAAAACCTCTTTTTGTTTTTTAGGAATATTTAAACTTCTTTACCCGATGTGAACCCAATAATTTTTAGTAATTTTGCAGATTAAATAATTTATCTATGTTAACAGTTTCAAATTTATCGGTACAATTTGGAAAACGCATTTTGTTTGATGATGTAAATGCAACGTTTACGCAGGGAAACTGCTACGGGATCATCGGTGCGAATGGTGCAGGAAAATCTACTTTTTTAAAGATATTAGCGGGTGATTTTGATCCCACTTCGGGACACGTAATATTAGAACCGGGCAAACGTATGTCGGTGCTGAATCAGAACCACAATATGTTTGACGAACATACAGTTTTGGAAACCGTGTTGATGGGCAACAAGGTTTTGTATGCCGTTAAAAAGGAAATGGACGATTTGTATGCGGATTATTCCGATGAAAACGCCGATCGTATTGGCGAATTGCAAATTCAGTTTGATGAAATGAACGGTTGGAATGCGGATTCTGATGCAGCTTCTTTATTGTCAAATTTGGGTATTTCTGAAGACTTACACTATACATTGATGGCGGATGTGGAACCTAAATTAAAGGTTCGTGTGTTGCTGGCACAGGCACTTTTTGGAAATCCGGATGTGTTGATTATGGATGAGCCTACCAACGACCTTGATTTTGAAACCATCGGTTGGTTGGAAAACTTTTTGGCAAACTACGAAAATACGGTTTTGGTAGTATCTCACGACCGTCACTTTTTAGATGCTGTATGTACACACGTTTCGGATATCGATTTCGGAAAAATCAACCATTATTCCGGAAACTATACGTTTTGGTATGAATCCTCACAGTTAGCTGCCAAACAACGTGCACAGCAAAACAAGAAAGCAGAAGAGAAAAAAGCCGAATTAGAAGAATTTATTCGTCGTTTTTCTGCCAACGTAGCAAAATCCAAACAAGCGACTTCCCGTAAAAAAATGATCGAGAAGTTGAATATCAGCGATATTAAACCTTCATCACGTCGTTATCCTGCCATTATTTTTGAACAGGAGCGTGAAGCCGGAGATCAGATTCTGAACATTCAGGGATTAAAGGCATCTGCCGAGGGAGAAATCCTTTTTAAAGATGTGGATTTCAATATGGCAAAAGGAGATAAAATAGTGGTGTTTTCAAAAGATTCACGGGCTACTACGGCTTTTTACGAAATTCTGAACGGAAATCTTCAAGCTGATGCCGGAACATTTGATTGGGGAATTACTACTACACAATCCTATTTACCAGCTGATAATCATGCGTTTTTCCAGGAAGACCTCACGTTGGTAGATTGGTTGCGCCAATGGGCAAAAACCGAAGAAGAGCGCGACGAAGTTTACGTACGCGGATTCTTGGGTAAAATGATTTTCTCGGGAGAAGAAGCCCTGAAAAAAGGTTCGGTTTTATCGGGAGGAGAAAAAGTACGTTGTATGATTTCACGAATGATGATGCTTAGAGCCAATGTATTGATGTTAGACGAACCTACCAATCACTTAGATTTGGAATCGATTACGGCATTTAATAATTCGCTCAAGAACTTTAAAGGATCGGTATTATTTACTACCCACGATTACGAATTTGCTCAAACTGTAGGAAACCGTATTTTAGAACTGACTCCAAACGGCGTTATCGACCGCTATATGACTTTTGACGAATACTTAGGCGATCCAAAAATCAAAGAATTAAGAACAAAAATGTATTCTTAAAAAGGATATAAATATTAAAACAACGGCTGTTTTCTGTGATCAGAAAACAGCCGTTGGTGTTTTATCTACCAATAATTTTATAGAGGTCATCAGATAATTACCTGTTTTTAAACTTTGTAAACCCCTTTAACACAACGTTTGTCATTCCGTAGGAATCTCTTATCAGTGTCGGTAAAGATGCTTACAGCATGACAAACATGATGTTAATTTTAAAACACTATTGATTTACAACGTTGTTTCAATATATATGTATGAACTTAAGTAATGACCTCTATAATTTTATTTCATAAAGTTTTGATGTCTATCCCAATCCTGTTTCTGATATTTTAAATATCCGGATGAAAAACAACTTAACCTTAGAAAATGTAACCATTTACAACAATTCAAGGCAAATTGTTAAAACCGCACAACAACAAACTGTTGATGTAAACAACTTATCATCGGGAGTCTATTTTGTGGAAATAACCACCAATCAAGGAATAGCAACGAAAAAGGTTATTGTGAAATAATTTAAAAAGTGTTTAGATTTTCAGACGTACCAATTGATGAAAAAATTGTTTTTTAATCTGTAAAACCTCAGTATATTTGCATTTTAACAACACACCCTAAAAATTTATGTTGACAGAATTAAATGCTATATCGCCTATCGACGGTCGTTATAGATCAAAAACCGCTTCTTTGGCAGCTTATTTCTCGGAAGAAGCTTTGATAAAATACCGTGTTTTGGTGGAGGTAGAATATTTTATCGCTTTGTGCGAAGTGCCTTTGCCCCAGTTGACCAATGTATCAAAAGATCTTTTTTCGGAATTGAGAAAGATTTATATGGAATTTACTACCGAAGATGCCTTGTGGATTAAAAACACCGAAAAAACAACCAATCACGATGTAAAAGCGGTCGAATATTTCATTAAACATAAATTTGATCAGTTAAATCTGAGCGATTATAAAGAATTCATCCACTTCGGACTGACTTCTCAGGATATCAACAACACGGCAATTCCGTTATCCACAAAAGAAGCTTTTGAACAGGTTTATATGCCGACGTTCATTCAGCTTATCAACAAGTTGAAAGAGCTGAGCATCGAATGGAAAGATATTCCTATGCTGGCAAGAACGCACGGACAACCTGCTTCGCCTACACGTTTGGGCAAAGAGATGATGGTTTTTGTGGTGCGTCTGGAAGAACAGTTGCGCTTGTTGAACAACATTCCTTTTGCTGCAAAATTTGGTGGTGCCACAGGAAACTTCAATGCACATAAAGTTGCGTATCCACAAAATGACTGGCGGGCTTTTGGCGAAAATTTCGTAGAAAATAAATTAGGACTAAAACACTCGTTTCCTACCACGCAAATAGAACATTATGATCATTTTGCTGCTTTTTTTGATGCTTTAAAACGAATCAATACTATTCTCATTGATTTAGATCGTGATATTTGGACGTATGTTTCGATGGAATATTTCAAACAAAAGATCAAAGCAGGTGAAGTGGGGTCATCGGCAATGCCACACAAAGTAAACCCGATTGATTTTGAAAACTCGGAAGGAAATTTGGGAATTGCCAACGCTCTTTTTGAACATCTGTCCGCCAAATTACCACTTTCTCGTTTACAGCGTGATTTGACCGACAGTACGGTATTGCGCAATGTAGGAGTGCCTTTCGGACATACCATTATCGCTTTTGAAGCCACGTTGAAAGGACTTAACAAATTGTTACTGAACGAAGCGAAATTTGCCGAAGATCTGGAACACAATTGGGCGGTGGTAGCAGAAGCCATTCAAACCATTTTACGTCGCGAAGGGTATCCAAATCCTTATGAAGCCCTGAAAGATTTAACCCGGACAAACGATATAATTAATCAGGTTTCCATTCACGCATTCATCGACACTTTGAATGTTTCTGACAGTATTAAAAACGAATTGAAACAAATTACTCCGAGTAACTATTTAGGAGTTTCTGTTTAAAAACATATAAATTAAAAAGTACCTGTAAGAAACTTGCAGGTATTTTTTTTACGGAATTATTATTGAAAATGAGTAGTTTTGAAAATAAAAAAGTCCTGAATCATTTTTGGCACGGTTCATGAATAGAGTCAATTATAGAAATTCAATTTACAAACATTTAAAATATATATTATGAAAAAGATAGCTCTACTTGCCGCAGTATTTACAGGATTTGCAACATTGCAAAGCTGTACCATCGAAGAATATTATGATGACTATGAATCAATGTCTCAGGTTTTTGAAAAAATCGTCGATATTGATGTACCCGAAGACAGATATACTAATTCTGCTACCTGGGATTTTCAACCTCCAATTTATGACAGTGATAATGTTATAATGTATAGATGGGAAGGAAATGCCTGGAGAATGTTACCAATTACTTATGCTTTAAATAACGATGGGGATCAGATTTATTACGATTATGATTTTACCCGTTATGATGTAAAAGTATATGTAAGCACTAATTTTGATTTTGAACTATTATCTAATGCAGAATACAACGCTTTTGTCAGAAATCAAACGCTAAGAATAGTGGTCGTTCCGGGAGGTTTTGCAAAAGCAGACTATAGCGACTATAATGCAACTATAAAAATGCTTGGACTGGAGAATACCCCTGTAAAAAAGCTTGATCGTTAAAAATAAAATAGTTTTTTTTAAATACCACCCCCTAAATTTTAGGGGTGTTTTTGTTTTGTGAAAATATTTTTTTTACTTTTGCTTCATAAATCAATACAATTTAATCGTATGGCATCCTTTCGTTTTGAAGCTTTAAAAGCAGCAAGTAGTCGCAAACCGGTTTCTGTTTCTGAATCCGGAAAAAAATCAGAAATCTTTGGCAGCAATGTCTTTAACGATAAATCTATGCGCCAGCATCTGACACCCGAAGCATATAAAGCGGTACGGGCGGCAATAGATCGTGGTACAAAAATTGACCGTAAAATGGCAGAATACATTGCTCTGGGAATGAAAGAATGGGCAATGAACAAAGGTGTTACACATTATACCCACTGGTTTCAGCCTTTAACAGGAACTACCGCCGAAAAGCATGATGCTTTTTTTGAAACTTCTTTTGATGGTTCAGATCCGGTAGAAAA
>Ga0209075_1001320_pt1 | contig 23379 bp, 22 predicted proteins | sample Stecom2011_FD_187523 | JGI IMG/M metagenome (GOLD analysis project Ga0209075, IMG submission 187523) | Agricultural soil microbial communities from Utah to study Nitrogen management - Steer compost 2011 (SPAdes) (version 2) | ecosystem: Environmental > Terrestrial > Soil > Agricultural land...
AACGAAGTGTATCGTGCGGAATTTTTAGCATACAAAACCTTTTTAGCATCGCTGGAAGTTCAAGAATTTGATGCACAGGAATTTATTACAAAAACAGTTGAGCAAAATTATTCGGAAAATTACATAAAAGGCGTTCACAATTTTGATGCATTACAGATTTATAATGCCGTGAAATTGATGGATGAAAAATTGGATTTACTTCGATTTGACCCGCATTTACGAGCAATGGCACAGCTTTTTTGGCATCATTTATTGCCGGAACGCAGGGAAAAATTAGCCGCTTTGATACAGTCTACTCATTTGGTTTTGAAGACGTTCCCTAATTCCAAAAATTATCAATCCGTTCTCAATGAAATTAAAACGGAGTTTTTGAAATGGGAAAATATTTTGGATCTTTCAGATATAAATGCCGAAAAGATAGCTACTTATCTGTTTAAATCGTTTACCAATTATGGTAAATTTGTGATGAGTGAAACGGCAGATGTATTGAAACAAAAGTTTCTTCGTTTCATAGAAACCCAAAAGTCACTTAATGATTTTCAAGTAGATTTAAACAATGATAAATTCTCTATTTCAGACCGTTTTTATTTGATATTAAATTGGTTACATTCGTTTATTGATGAAAACCCCGACTATGAAAATTCGAGAAGGTATATTGAAGAAACAGCAGGCTTTTTATTGTTTCCAAATGATGAGTACGAATTGATTTTTGGAAATGACCAACTTGAAATAACGGATTTAAAAGGACATCATTCCATTTTGGAAAATGGTCAATTGCGTATCAATTATTATGATTTCATTCAAAAAATGGCTCGTTTTTCAGAAGTTAGTGTGCCTCGTTATCAGGCATTTTCATCTTTGAAAGAAAATTTAAGCAAGACCTATGAAAAAGAATTGAAAATCAATGAGTTTGAACCAAAAGTATTGACTTCTTTTGTACGGAACAAATTGATAAACGAAGTGTATTTTCCGTTGATTGGCAATAATCTGGCTAAACAATTGGGAACAGCCGGCGAAAATACACGCACGGCAAGAATGGGAATGTTGTTATTGATTTCACCTCCGGGTTACGGAAAAACTACATTGATGGAGTATTTGGCAAAAACGATGGGATTGCATTTTGTGAAAGTCAACGGTCCTACAATCGGGCATTCCATTACTTCGATTGATCCAGTAGAAGCCAAGACTTCGGGCGAACGAGAAGAGTTGAAAAAGATTAATTTGGCTTTTGAAATGGCAGATAATGTAATGTTGTATTTAGATGATATTCAGCATTTAAGTTCCGAGTTTTTACAAAAATTTATTTCATTGGCAGACGGACAGCGAAAAATCGACGGGATTTTTGAAGGAGAAAGCAAAACGTATGATCTGCGAGGAAAGCGTTTTTGTATCGTAATGGCAGGAAATCCTTATACGGAAAGCGGTGCGAAATTCCAGATTCCGGATATGTTGGCAAACCGTGCCGATGTTTATAATTTGGGAGATGTGATTGGAAATACCGAGCATTTGTTTAATCTGAGTTTGATAGAAAACGCAGCGATAGAAAATCCATATTTGGAAAAAATTGCCGGAAGGTCTTTCAAAGATTTTTATGCACTGATTGATTTTGTGCAAAACGGTGCAGAGCAATTACCTGATTTAGAAGGGAATTATATGCAGCAAGAAATTGATAATTTTGTTTTGGTTTTAAAACATTTGTTGAAAATCAGAGATTTGGTTGTAAAAGTCAATCAAAATTATATATTATCGGCAGCAATGCGAGATGCTTATCGCACCGAACCGGCGTTTAAAATGCAAGGTTCTTACCGGAATATGAGTAAATTAGTTACGCAGGTAGTTCCGATGATGAATGATGAAGAAATAGACGAATTGCTTTTGGCACATTACGAAAGTGAATCACAAACGTTAACGGCTGATACAGAGAGTAATTTGTTGAAATTAAAGGAACTGGCAGGACTGATTTCCGAACAAGAACAAAGACGTTGGGAAGAGATCAAAGAGATTTTCAGAAAAAACAACAAACACGGCGGACTAGCAAAAGATGATAAAGTATTCGCTGAAATGTTGAACTTAAACGAAAATTTAGAAGGAATTATTGATGCGATAAAAGAGAAATAAGGTGATAAGAAGCACCTGACTTGGCAATTGGATGGTAGCTATGATTGTTTTTCGAGCTTGTGTTTTAATGCTGTTAAAAGTTTTATTTCGAAGTCGTTAATTATTATTTTCGACCAAAAATTTGCGTAAGCATTCATTTTTGAGTCAAGTTTATATTCGCATTTTAGAATGAGTTCTGTTTTATTACTGTCAATCTGGTTCAATGTATAGGAGATGTTTTCAAAATTGAAATAATTACTTTTCAATAAATGTTGGTCTGTTGGTTTGTTTCTCAGTTGAGATTTGTCGATATGAATTTTAAAATTTATAAACTTATTTTCGTTACGCTGAGATATAGTTTCAGTAAGTTTTAAGTTGTCAGAAAAATATCCGATTCTGAATATCTCATTTTCTGAAATTTTTAATTCAGATTTGATAGGTCTTGGAACTCCCATATAGTTGAAAAAGCCAAAATCATATTCATCGTCCTTAATTTCTGGCACTTCTAAAATGTTTTTCCAAACTATTTGTTGGTTTTGCTCAATAATGATTTTATTTTCAACGCTGAAAAATTCGACTGTATTGGGTAAAAGATTTTCGATTGGATTTAAAAGAAACGGAAGTAATACAATGGAATATAATTTTTTATTAATTTTTTTATTTTTGATAACAGTTCCAATAATCATTCCCGTAATTCCAGCCACAATCAAAAAAGGTAATCCTAAAATTAAGATACATAACAAATCTTCCAAACCAGTACTTAGGGCAATAATTGCAAATAGTATTATCGTTAAAAAAGGAAAAAAGAATAGCTTTAACTTTGATTTATAGAGTTCATTTGTAGCAATGAAAATTGGGATTAAGCTGATAATAATAGGGGTTATCCAAATAAATGTTATGCTGTAAATGTTATAAAAATCGGACAATATATCTGTTCCTCCTAAAATTCGAATTAAGATTCCGTAAATCGCTCCGAGTAGGATGCCTAAATATTGAGAGAATTTCATCTTAAGTACATATTCTAAAATTACAGCCAGCACAAATATACATTTTTTTTACATTCTGAAATAAATATTAACTGTAATAAAATCAATGTTTTATAAGATTTTATAGATTTACCTTTAGTAATGCATAGCTAAACTATGTTTTTATCGAAGATAAAAAGCTATCTAAAACTTATAATTAACTATATCTTAAAATAACTATGATATCTATGTGGTTTATTTATTGTTTTGCGCTTTTTGGTATCAATAAGGTTTGAACCACCTCGGTGTTTGTGGGATTCTGTTTTTTTTATCCATTTAAAGTCGTTGTCTCACCACTTCATACAAAAAAGCACCGCAAGCAACCGAAACATTGAGCGACGAAATAGTTCCAAACATTGGTAGTTTTGCTTTTTCGTCCACTATTTTCAAAACCGACGGATTCACGCCTTTATCTTCTGAGCCCATAATAATTGCAACACCACCTGTAAAATCAATATCGTAGATGTTTTTATCCGTTTTTTCGGTGGCTGCTACCGTTTTGATACCCGAACCTTGTAGATAAAAAACGGCATCTTTAATATGATCAACTTTACAAATTGGAATGTTAAATACTGCACCGGCTGAGGTTTTTACCGTATCTCCGTTTACAGGTGCCGCACCTTGTTTCTGAATGATGATGCCATCCACACCCGTACATTCTGCAGTTCGGATGACCGCTCCAAAATTGCGTGCATCGGACAACTGGTCTAATATTAAAAACAAAGGATTGTCTTTTTTTTCCAAAGTTCCTTCTACCAACTGTTCCATCGTTAAGAAACTAACAGGGGAAATACTTGCCACCGCTCCTTGATGGTTGTTGAACTTACTTAATTTGTTGAGCTTTTCGATTGGAACATAAGAAAAATTGACGCTGTTTTTCTTTAAATTTTTTAATAACTCTTGCATCAATTCACCTGTAGCTTCCTTTTGCAAGAAAACCTTATCGATGTTTTTTCCGGCGGTGATTGCTTCTATCACTGCCCGTATTCCAAATATTAATTGTTCGTTTTGCATAATGCAAAGATATTATTTATATTCATCTAAATTTATAAAATTTCCATCTATGAAAATTTTTGTTTTATAGCTTTAAATGTTCTGGGGTTAATTTCCTGTAAAACCAAAACGACTTATAACAATATGCTTATCAAGAAATAATAAACAACTCGGTTCTGTTGCACGCTTTGGAATAAAAAGGAATGGTTTGTCCCGGAACAATTCCATGATTACGCGACGTTTTGTATGTAAATGGCAGCTTACCAAAAGGAGTAGTAGCTTCCATTAACAAAGCGAGAAAGACGCAATATCAAAATTTTAGGTAATCATTTTATTTAATTTGTGCTGCTGTTTATATCTTTCTTAAATTTGTACTTTAATTTTTAACAGTGGACAAAAAATTAGTTGTATTTGTTGGTGGTCCGGGTTCGGGTAAAACCACTTTGATAGAAGCGCTTCGTAAACAGGGTTTTACATGCTATCCTGAAATTTCTAGACAAGTAATTTTAGAAGCACAAAAACAAGGAGTCGAACAGTTGTTTCTTGAAAAACCTTTGTTGTTTAGTGAATTATTGTTGCAAGGAAGGGTTGGACAACACCACGAAGCTTCGTCCGAAAATGAAAAAATAGTTTTTTTTGATCGTGGCATTCCTGATGTTTTGGCTTATTTAGACTACATAGGTATTTCTTATCCAAACTCCTTTTCTGATGCTTGTAAACAATATGTTTATGATAAAATCTTTGTTTTTACACCGTGGAAAGAAATTTATCAAAATGATAACGAGCGTTATGAAAGTTATGAGCAATCTCTTTTGATTCATAGCCACTTAGAAAGAACATATCATAAATTTGGATACCAACTTATAGTAGTTCCTCAAGTAAATATTGCAGAAAGAATCAATTTTATTTTGAATAATTTGTAATTTTTTATTAAATTCGAATAAAAATAAAATAGAGTGTCTGAAGCTTTACATATTTTAGAAAAACATTGGGGATATGACGGTTTTAGAGAACCGCAAGAGCAAATCATTACTTCCGTTTTGGAGGGCAATGACGCTTTGGTTTTGCTACCCACAGGTGGAGGTAAAAGTATCTGTTTTCAAGTGCCTGCATTGATAAATGAAGGCATTTGTCTGGTCATTTCACCTTTGATTGCTTTGATGGAAGATCAGGTAAATCAATTAAAGCGGCGCAATATAAAGGCATTGTCTATCAGTGGGAATCTGTCTACAGATGAGGTTTCAGCTTTGTTGGATAACTGCCAATTTGGGAATTATAAATTTTTATATATCGCTCCGGAACGATTAAAAAGCGAGTGGGTTTTAAGCAGGATCATTCAATTACCTATTAATTTGGTCGCCATAGACGAAGCGCATTGTATTTCTCAATGGGGACATGATTTTAGACCGTCTTACTTAGAAATTGGAAGTTTAAAAGAATGGTTGCCCACTGTTCCTTTTGTCGCCCTTACAGCTTCTGCTAATCAGAGAGTTGAAAATGATATTATACATTTTGCTAAATTAAATCAACCGAAGATCTTCAAAAAGACCTTTTTTCGAGATGAATTGCATTATGGAGTGTATATTCAAGATGATGTAGATGAACGTATGTTTCAAATTTTGAAAAAACATGCTGCTCCTGCAATTGTGTACGTTCGAAGTAGAAAAGCGACAGTGGAAGTTGCGAAAAATTTGATTTCTTATGGTATATCGGCTGACTTTTTTCACGGAGGATTGGATTTTAAAACAAAGAAGATAAAATTAAACGATTGGCTCGAAGAGAAAACAATGGTGATGGTTGCTACCAACGCATTTGGAATGGGAATTGATAAGCCAAATGTCCGAAACGTTATACATTTACATATTCCATCAAATATGGAAAGCTATTATCAAGAAGCAGGTAGGGCAGGACGAGATGGTCAAAATGCTTTTGCTACGATGTTGTTAACCAAACAAAGTGTTCGAGAGGCAAAGACTTTTCACGAGCAAAATGTCTTGAATACTGATTTCTTAAAATTGATTTTTAAACGTTTTGTGAATCATCACCAAATTGCCTATGGAGAAGGATTTAACGAAACCATTCGCTTTAGTTTTAAAGAGTTTTGTGAAAAGAACAACCTGCCTGTCAGTAAAACTTTTCAAGCGTTTGAGTTTTTGGATCGGCAAGCTGTAGTTACTTTTCAAAAATCATTTCAGTACAAAAGTTACTTGCAGTTTTTGATTTCTTCAGAACATGCAATTGAGTATTTTTCATTGCACCCGATGGAAGAAGTGCTTTTTTTGAGTATATTACATCATTATCAAGGAGTTCAAGAAGTAGAAACAGCTGTTGATATTGCATTGCTTAGCCAACATACCCGCATGCCGGAAGCGAAAATTATGGAAATGATTAAATTATGGGCTGCGCAAGGATTTTGTACATTTTCTCAAGCTCCAAATGATACAAGTGTCACTTTAAATGAAATCAGAGAAGATGATATAACTATTAACAGAGTGGCTAAAAACCTTATTCAGTACAATAATATTAAGGAAGTGCAATTTCAGGCAATGATGAATTATGTGAACGATACAACTACTTGTAAAAATGTTTTGTTATTGAACTATTTCGACGAAGCTTATTCTGAAACTTGTGATAAATGCATGGTTTGTGTAAACAACAGAAAAGAACAACCAGTGCTTATCATTCAACGAATAAAGGCGCAGCTTTTGAGTCATCCAAAAAACGCTCAATATTCAATAAATGATTTAAAATCGCTTTATTTTGATGAGATTGAATATTTAGCTCAAGCCCTTCAGCAATTAACTGAAGAAAATCAATACCTTTACAACAACGCAATTTACACAAGATTATAATGGAAAAATTACGCATTGTTTTTATGGGAACACCCGAATTTGCGGTGGAAATTTTAGATGCAATTTATAAAAACAACTACGAAATCGTAGCCGTTGTCACTGCGCCAGATAAGCCTGCAGGACGCGGTCAAAAAATCAAGCAGTCGGCAGTAAAAATATATGCTGAATCAAAAGGACTGAAGGTATTACAACCAACAAATCTCAAATCCGATTCATTCATTGAGGAATTAAGAGCATTAAAAGCCAATCTGCAAGTAGTGGTCGCTTTTAGAATGTTGCCAAAAGTAGTATGGTCCATGCCAAAATTTGGTACTTTCAATTTGCATGCCTCTTTATTGCCAGACTACAGAGGTGCGGCACCTATTAATTGGGCTATCATCAATGGAGAAGAGAAAACAGGAGTGACCACCTTTTTTATAGATGAAAAAATCGATACGGGGGCTATTATTTTGCAAAATGAAACAACGATAGAAAAAGAGGAAACGGCGGGCGTTTTACACGACAAGTTGATGTATTTAGGAGCCAAAACAGTTATTGAAACGCTTGAATTAATCGAAAAAGGTACTGTAAAAACCACTATTCAACCTGTTGAAGATACGAAAACAGCGTTCAAATTAAATCGAGACAACTGTAAAATTGACTTTAATCAAAACAGTGTGGAAGTGTACAATCATATTCGAGGTTTAAACCCTTATCCAGCAGCTTACACTATGGTTAGAGATGGTAATAAAGAATGGAATGTAAAGCTTTATGACGTGTCTTATGTAACTGAAAATCACGGACTTAATTTTGGTTTATTTGTAACTGACAATAAAGAGATTAAGATTTCGACTCGAGATGGTTTTATAAAAGTTGACGCTTTGCAATTCCCAGGGAAGAGAAAAATGACAGCCTCAGAATTGCTTAATGGAATGCAATTTTCCGACGAAACTTATTGTTTTTAGGCGGTGAATCGAACAAATAAAAGACTTTTTAAATAATTTATTTAAAAAAAAGTTGTTTAATTCATTTTTACTTTTAAATTTGTAATAGTTTTATTAACTCATCAATAAAAATTATTATGAACAAATCACAATTAATCGACTCAATTGCAGCAGATGCAAGCATTACTAAAGCGGCAGCAAAATTAGCTTTAGAATCATTTTTAAAAAACGTTGGAGAAACTTTACAAAAAGGAGATAAAGTTTCTTTAGTAGGCTTTGGTTCATGGTCTGTTACTGACAGAGCTGAAAGAGAAGGAAGAAACCCTCAAACAGGGAAAACAATCAAGATTGCAGCAAAAAAGGTTGTTAAGTTTAAAGCAGGAGCTGATTTAGACGGTTCTGTAAACACACCTGTGAAAGCTGCAGCTAAAAAGAAAAAGTAATTTTTTTTAGCAATAATAAAACCACTCTTTACTCGGGTGGTTTTTTTATAATAATTGTTTATATTTGTTTTAAATGGATTAAAAATAATTCAAATACGCAATAATATGAAACAACAGCAGCCTGCAAAAGGAAGGTTATTGGTGTCCGATCCTTCTATTTTAATTGATTCGGTATTCAGTCGTAGTGTGGTTTTGCTTGCGGAACACAATCTTAAAGGGAGTGTTGGATTTATTTTGAACAAACCTTTAGATCTTACATTGCAAGACATTGTTCCAGAAGCACATTCTAATTTTAGGGTTTACAGCGGTGGACCTGTAGAGCAAGACAATCTTTATTTTATACATACGGTGCCTAATTTAATACCGAACAGTCTTGAAATTGCTCAAGGGGTTTTTTGGGGAGGAGATTTTGAAGTATTGTTTAACCTGTTGAAAGAAAAACAAATATCTAAGGATACTATTCGATTTTTCTTAGGTTATTCTGGTTGGGATTTTGAACAATTACAAGACGAACTCGCTGAAAAGGCTTGGCTTTGTGTCGAAAACGATTTTTATGACTCGATATTAGAGAAATCGCCTTCCGTTATGTGGAAAGAGTTGTTAGCTCAATTGGGAGACGAATTCTTAATTTGGGCAAATGCTCCTGAGAATCCAGTTATGAATTAAAACGAATTTGTGCGTTTAATAACATCAATAAACGGTCGGAAAGCTTTCGACCAAACTCTTTCTTGCGATATTTTGTAACTGGACGGATTCCTTGGATTACATTTGTAATGAAAATTTCATCCGCTTTTTGTAGTTCAAAAGGAGAGATGGAACGCTCTTCCCACTGTAAATTTGGGTCTTTCTGAATCAATTCGATTATTTTTTTGCGCATAACTCCATTGATGCAACCGTCCGAAATAGCAGGTGAAGCAACAATATTGTCTTTAACAACAAATATATTTCCATTGATAGCTTCCGCAATGTTCTTATCTTCATTGATCAGAAAACAATTAGCATAACCGTTCTCTTTAGCAAAAATTGCAGCTGTAATATTAATCAATCGATTGGTGGTTTTTAGAGTAGAAAGCAATTGTTTGGAAATATGAAAATCTTTAAACAATTCCATTTCATAAGGTTGCTCTTCTGCTGAATACATCAATGCTGTTTTTTCAACTGTAATTAAGTAGGTTACCGCTCGTGTCTCTGGTAAATATTTACCTTGACCTGAACGATATACGGTACAACGAACACGTGCACTGGTCAGATTATTTGCATCGACAGTTTTTAAAACTTCCGCTTCCAAATGTTCTAAGGTAAATTCTATCGGGATTTCCATCCGTAGTATTCGCATGGAAGCCATCAGTCTGAAATAGTGATCTTCGGCAAACAACACTTTGTTGTCAAGTACTTTGATGGTTTCAAAAAGAGCGTCTCCATAAAGAAACCCTCTGTTTTGTTCGATAGATGTCTGGGTCTTATTTATTAATTGACCGTTGAAGTTTATCATAAAAAAATTGCTCTGAAAATTCAGAGCAAAGATACAATATTTAGGTGGAACCTAATACTTTTTTTAAATCTGCAATTTGATTGTCCCAAAGTTGTTGCTGATCTTTCACTTCGTCTGCTTCGGCAAAATCTGTAACCAAAAGAACAACGTCTTTGGTGAGCTCATCCAAGACGATTCTCAATTCAAAATAGTATTCAGATTCGTCTTCGTCATCTTCAATCCAGCGAAACTTAACTTTCTCATCATTCTTTTTAGCAATCAATCTTGCTTTCTCTTCAGTATCTCCCCAGATGAAAGTAAAAACTTCGCCTCGAGAGTTTACATTGTCTGCAAACCATTCGGTCATGCCCGAAGGAGTGGCTATATACTGGTATAATAGCTGTGGCGATGCATTGATAGGATACTCTTTATCGAACTTAATTTTCATGCTTATAATTTTTCTCGAAATATATAAAAAATAAAGCTATTGACAAATTATTTTTGTTAAAATATGTCAACATTTTAGTTTTGTTTCAAACGGGGACTTTTATTTAACCAGCTACTTGATTTAGAAGGATTTTATTACATTGGTTTCAAAGCGGAAATGAAAGTAACTACCACTGGATAAAAAACGGATAGTATACATTATTAGAAATGAAATGAATCGGACAAAAAAGCACCGTATTTACAGTATTTGGTACAGAAGAAATAGAGCTGCAAAAGGAGATGGGGCTCCTTTGTTATGTCAAATCTTTCGATCTGATTGAAGGTGTTCTCTATATTTCGATTTAAATCAATGCCTTTCAATTACTTCTCAAACAAAGGAATCTGCTTTTGGTCTATTGCTAGTCTTAAGATCCATTACTAAGAAAGTGTGCTTCGCAGAACTTCTTGTATTCTTTTCACTATTTGTAAAGTAAGGTAATTTTAATATCAAGTTCTCTGACTTATTCATAAATCTTACTTTCTCTTTTCATACGTTGAATTAAGATGTTATGCTTCATCCTAACTAGAAGCTAAGTTGGTAAAACCAGAATTTAGGTGTCTGATTAGAAACGACACCTTTTGTCGTGTATTAATTGTACTTTTGTACTAAATTAAGTTAATTATGGAACTCCTTTATTTTGTTTTAGGTTTATTGGTCGGCTTGTTGGTTATTGGTTTTGTTTTTTTTCTTAGAGGAAAACGGATAAGCGAACAATTGAAAAGTGTTTGTTTCCAATTGAAGGAGTCTGAAAAACAGTTGAATAACAAGATGGAAGACAATGGTTTGCTGCAGAGCCAACTTCAAAAGTGGTTGGGAGAAGCTAAATCTTATCAGACGCGATGTGAAATTTTGGAGCAATCAACCAATGAGCTTAAAAAGGAATTAAGTGAATTGAAAGCAGCTTTTTCAATTGTTAATAACGAGAAAATGGAAGTACTTTCAGCTAATGAGTTTTTACGGAAAAGCATGCTGTCCTATCAAAAGGGACAAGATGAATTGCAAAAGAAATCGCTTTTAGAGTTCGAAAATATTGCTCAAAAACTGTTAGAAGAAAAGTCAGATAAATTTACAAAGAGCAATAAACAAAATATGGAGGCGATTTTACAACCACTTAACGAAAACATCTTTCGATTTAAAAAACAAGTGGAAGAAACTTATGATAGAGAATCCAAAATGCGTTTTTCTTTGGATGAACGTATCAAAGAATTGATGGCACAAACATCAAAAATTAGTACAGAGGCAAATAATTTGGCTCATGCGTTAAAAAGTAATCATAAAAAGCAAGGCGATTGGGGGGAGGTGATTTTAGAAAGTATCTTGGAAAAATCGGGTTTAATAAAAAACAGAGAATACCGAGTGCAACAAAATTTAGTTTCGGAAGAAGGGAAGCATGTTCGACCAGATATTATTGTCGATTTACCAGAAAATCGTTCGATTGTTATTGACTCCAAAGTTAGCTTGAATGCCTACAACGCTTATTGTAATTCGGATCGTAACGAGGATCAGCAAGTTTATCTTAAAAATCATCTAAAAGCCATCCGAAATCATATAGAAGAATTAAGTTCAAAAAATTATCATGAATTGGTAAATAGTTTGGATTTTACAATGCTTTTTATTCCGATTGAACCTGCTTATTTGTTGGCAATTCAACAAGATTCAGAGTTGTGGAATGATGCATACCAAAAAAGAATTCTATTGATAAGTCCTACCAATTTAATAGCCTGTCTAAAACTGATTGTTGATCTTTGGAACAGGGAGAAACAAGATAAATCCGCACAAAAAATCGTTAAGCAAGCCGAAAAGGTATATGATAAAATCTTTTTGTTTGTAAAAAGCTTTGAACAAATTGGAAAACAGTTAGAACAAGCTTCTCTAACTTATAGTAAAGCGGAGAATCAGCTTAAGTCCGGTAGAGGCAATGTGTTGACACAAACCCAACAATTGTTGGAATATGGAATTGCTCCCAAAAAAGATTTAAATGAATTTAGGAGCGAAGATTGATCAGTTTGTTAAAACCTGATGCCACCGCTTGTCCAAAAAGTCAATTAAAAAAAAGTTGTCAATGTTTGATAAGAGGTCAAAACAGCTTATGTAGTCTCAAAGCTTTAGGGTTCAATACAAAAAAAGTGGATAGCATTGCTGCCAACCACTTTTCTTTTAAAACTATTTAATTGAGTTTACACGTGTAAAGCTCTGTTTTCTGTTGCTGCCAACGCAGCTTCTTTGATAGCTTCTGCAAATGTTGGATGGGCATGCGACATGCGTGCGATGTCTTCTGCTGAAGCTCTGTATTCCATTGCTACCACCGCTTCGGCTATTAAATCTGCTGCGCGAGCTCCTACTATATGGAAGCCTAAAATTTCATCTGTTTCTTTATCAGCTAATATCTTTACAAAGCCATCTAAATCAGAGGAAGCACGGGCACGACCTAATGCTCTGAAAGGGAACTGCCCCACTTTGTATGCTTTGTTTTCTGCTTTTAGTTGTTCTTCTGTCTTTCCTACTGCGGCTACTTCAGGCCAAGTGTAAACAACACCAGGAATTAAGTTGTAGTCAATATGTGGTTTTTGACCAGCTAATAATTCGGCTACCAACACACCTTCTTCTTCCGCTTTGTGAGCCAACATCGCTCCGCGAACTACATCGCCAATCGCATAGATGTTTGAAGTGGTTGTTTGCAACTGTTCGTTTACTTCAATTTGACCTCTTTCGGTAAGCTTGATACCTGCTTTTTCTGCGTTTAAGCCATCGGTATAGGGACGACGTCCTACAGACACCAATGCGTAGTCTCCTTCTAATGAGATTATTTCTTCTTTGGAATTTAATGCTTCAACTATTACGGACTCTCCCTGGCGTTCTACTTTTTGTACTTTGTGAGATGTGTAGAATTTCATACCTGCTTTTTTTAGCACCTTAGTCAATTCTTTTGATACAGCTCCGTCCATAGTTGGTATTATACGATCAGCATACTCAACAACAGATACCTGAGCACCCAATCGTAAGTAAACTTGCCCTAATTCCAACCCGATAACGCCCCCTCCAATAATAATTAAGTGTTTGGGAATTTCTTTTAATTTTAAAGCCTCGGTTGAAGTAATGATGCGTTCTTTGTCAATATTGATAAATGGCAAAGTAGAAGGTTTTGAACCTGTTGCAATAATCGTATTTGTTGCGGTTAGTTGTTCAATAGTACCGTCATTCTTTGTAACGTTGATGGTCGTTGCGTTTTCAAAAGAGCCCACACCTTCAAAAACAGTAATTTTATTTTTGTCCATCAAAAATTTAACGCCGCTGCAAGTTTGATCAACGATGGTTTGTTTGCGAGCAATCATTTTTTCAATATCAACCTTTAATTCGCCGGGGATTTCAATTCCATGATCAGAAAATCGTTTAGCTTCCTCTACATGATGGGAGGACGCTAACAATGCCTTAGACGGAATGCAGCCAACATTTAGACAAGTACCACCCAATGTTGAGTATTTTTCAATAATTGCGGTTTTCATTCCTAATTGTGCACAACGGATTGCTGCCACATATCCTCCTGGACCTGATCCAATAACAGCTACGTCAAATGAACTCATATTTTTTTTATTTTAGTATAATGTTTGTTTTACAAAAGTACGAATATTATTTGTAACAAGGATTAAACACACCAAAAATCATGGCGCTACTTAATTTGTCGATTAATTGATGATTGGTATTGTTGTCAACAAAAAAGTATCTTATAATGAACTCATATTCTGGGTTAAAGTTTCTATGAATTTACTAATTGGACCTTTGATCATCATCGCCATCATCGGGTTGAAATCTCCCTCAAAAAACAATTGAACATTAGTATCTTCTGAGGATATTTCTTCTAGTTTGGTAATTAAGGTAAAAGATAATTTACTACTTGCAGCTCCTAAAATAATTTCTGAATTTGGGGTAGCACTTTTTTTTACCAATTTGATTTCGGGCATTCCTTTTAACGCAAATTCAAAACAATTTTCATCGATAACCTCAAACTTTGAGATGTTTTCGGGCATTAGTTTTTCAAAGTTTTTAACATCTGACAAGGCATTAAAAAGATAGTCTGCAGATTTTGAAACGGTTGTTTTTGTACTTTCTAGATTCATGTTTGATAGATTATAGATTCCAAGTCGACGGATTTTCACGCCAATTCGACAAAGTGAGTAATTCTTCTTGTGATATGTATTGTTTCTCCACAGCAGCTTGAAGTAGTGTAGGGTAGTTGCTCAATGTAAAAAGATCAATATTTGCGTTTTTAAAGTTTTCTTTTGCTATATCAAATCCATAGGTAAAGATAGCTGCCATACCCAAAATTTGAGCGTCAGCTGCTCTCAAAGCTTCTACGGCTTGCAAGCTGCTTTTTCCCGTGCTGATAAGATCTTCTACTACTACTACGGATTTTCCAGATTGAAAGTGTCCTTCAATTTGATTTTGTCTTCCGTGTTTTTTGGGCTCAGGACGAACATATACAAAAGGCAGTTCCAAAGCCTCGGCAACTAATAATCCTATGCCGATGGCGCCTGTTGCGACTCCTGCAATGTAGTCAGGCTTACCAAATTTGGCCACAATGTTTGTAGCAAATTCATTTTTCAAAAACTTTCTGATTTCTGGAAATGAGAGTGTTATGCGATTGTCGCAATAAATAGGCGATTTCCATCCCGAAGCCCATGTAAAAGGATTTTTAGGATTTAATTTAATTGCGTTTATTTGTAAAAGCAATTCAGCCGTTTTTTGTGCTGTATTTTTATTAAAATTCATATTGCAAATGTATAAAGTTTTTATAAATGATAAACCACTTTTTTTAACGAGCAAGTTACAAAAAGAAACTGATTTTAAATACTATTTATTGAACACAGTTGACCTGCAAATGCTCATTGGTCAATATTTTTCTGGCAAACACACTCCTGCATGGCTGTATCATGATGATGAGACAATGTTGCTCAAGCTTTTTAAGGAAAAACTTGTTGTGAACAAAGCAGGAGGAGGCTTGGTGGAAAATAATAAAGGACAGGTGTTGTTTATTTACAGAAATGGCAAATGGGATTTGCCAAAAGGAGGTATTGAAAAGCTGGAAACAATCGAAGAGACTGCTGTCAGAGAGGTTGAGGAAGAAACTAACTGTAAAGGCTTAACAATAACGGACAAGCTTCAGAAAACCTATCATATTTTCAAAAGGAATGGTGCTTATCGCTTGAAAGTAACGTTCTGGTTTGCTATGAAGACCACTTATGATGGACCACTCAAAGGACAGTTGTCCGAAGGAATAGAGAAGGTACTTTGGGTAGATAAGAAAGACATTCCTGAATTATTGAAGAATTCCTATCAAAATATCATATCTCTTTTTGAAAAGGAGTAAAAAAAAAACAGTACAAGCAAAAGCTTGTACTGTTTTTTAAATACAAAAAATAAATTATTTTGCAACCTGAATCGCAACGTTCAATTTAATGTTGTCGTTGATTACTTTGTCACCAGCTAAATCTTTAATCACCGAGCCAGAATTGTAATTTACATTCCACAAGGTTCTATCGATTTCAAATTCTTCAGAATTAATAGTAACCTCAGTGTCGGTAACGTTAACTTGGGCTGGGAATTGAATCGAATGAGTAGTACCTTTCATTGTAAGGTTACCTTCAATAATTTGATTCCCATTGTTGTCAAGAACATTCGTAATTTCAAAAGTAGAAGTAGGGAATTGAGAGGTGTTGAAGAAGTGATCAGCATTTTCTTCAGTAGTTCCTTTCAAGTGTGCTTCAAGATTACCTTTCATTTCTGGATCAGTAAGGTCAGTTACGTTGATAGAAGTCATGTCGATAACAAATTTACCACCTGTCAAAACGCCGTCGGTTGCGAAAACCTCTCCGTTTTGAATAGAAATGGTTCCTGTGTGTCCACCACCGGCAAGTTTGTTTGCTTCCCAGTTGATAAGTGAAGCAGCAGTAGTAACATTGTAAACTACTGCATCAGCAGTTTGTTCTGCAGCTTCGTTAGTTGCAGTACTCGTTGTTTCTCCTTTTTTACAAGCCGTGAATGATAAAGCTGCCAAGGCAACTATAGCTAATACATTTTTTTTCATGATATAACGTTTGTTTTTTTAACGATGCAAATATATTATAAAAAACATTATAAATGAAGTAATGACGTTTAAAATCGAATTTCTTAATCCAGATTAAGTTTCTGTGTGTTAATTGTTTTGTGATAATACTTCGGTAAAAATCTAAGCAGCAATTAAGCCGACTCGCCTTAATTTGTGTAATCTTCCCCCGCTGCCGCACGAATCTTTCGTGTGGTGGAAAATAATAAAAAATTAAAGCCCTGTAAGTTTGCGGGGCTTTTATATGGTAAAAGAAACATCAGGCTTGCAGCTTAGCGTTTTGGTATGTTAAAAGGATTAATGTCTCATTAATTATTTGTGCTTAGGTTGCTTTGAGTCAACTGACATTTTGTCTATTTTCAAACATTGGCTTTGAATTTGCATAATAAAAGTAACAAAACATAGAATTATGACAGGCGAAGAGATAAAAGACGAACAGAATGGTATAGATGAGCAAGAAGTTCAAGGTCAAGTGGATTCAAATGATATAGAAACGATTGACATAGAAGAACAATTAGCTGAAGAAAAAGACAGAAATCTTAGATTGTTTGCTGAATTTGAGAATTTTAGAAAGAGAACCGCTCGTGAGCGATTGGAGTTGTTTTCTACCGCAAACGAAGACTTGATAAAGGTGTTGCTTCCTGTTTTGGACGATTTTGATCGCGCAATTACACAAATGGAAACCTTGGGAGCAAGTGAGCATTTGACAGGTTTTAACTTGATTTCTCAAAAACTTCGTGACAATTTGTCTTCGAAGGGACTTGTTTTGATGAACATTGAAATTGGAGATACTTTTGACGCTGATATAGCAGAGGCTGTAACGCAAATTCCTGCTGGAGATGAGTTGAAAGGAAAAGTAGTCGATATTATTGAAAAAGGCTACAAGTTGGGAGAAAAAATAATCCGTTACCCAAAAGTGGTCATCGGGCAATAATAATTAGGATAAAATGAAGAAAGATTATTATGAAATATTAGGGGTTGATAAAAGTGCCGACGCTGCAGCGATTAAGAAAGCATACAGAAAAAAGGCAATTGAATTTCACCCCGATAAAAATCCGGGAGATAAAGAAGCTGAGGAAAATTTTAAATTGGCAGCAGAGGCATATGAAGTTTTGAGTGACCCGGATAAAAAAGCTCGTTACGATCAATATGGTCATGCTGCTTTCGAAGGCGCTGATGGTTATGGCGGAGGTTTCAACAATATGGAAGATATTTTTAGCCAGTTTGGAGATATCTTTGGCAGTGCGTTTGGAGGTGGTTTTGGAGGCTTTAGTGGTTTTGGAGGCGGAGGTCAACAAAGAACTAAGGGATCTAATTTACGAATTAGAGTCAAAATGACCTTGGAGGAAATCGCTAATGGAGTCGAGAAAAAAGTAAAAGTTAAACGTAAAATAAAAGCAGCTGGCGTAACCTATCAATCATGTGGCAATTGTAATGGAAGTGGCCAAACGATGCGGATTCAAAATACAATTTTAGGACGTATTCAAACCTCTTCTCCTTGTCCTGCATGTAGTGGCTCTGGACAGACGCTGAGTCATAAACCAGAAGGGGCTGATGCGCATGGAATGGTTGTTTCAGAAGAAACCGTGTCGATAAAAATTCCCGCTGGGGTTTCCGATGGAATTCAGTTGAAGGTTTCAGGGAAAGGGAATGAAGCTCCAGGAAGCAATAGTATTTCAGGAGATTTAATTGTGGCAATTGAAGAAGTTGAACACGAAACCTTTAAACGCGAAGGTGAAAATATTCATTACGACTTGTATTTGAGTATTTCCGATGCAGTTTTAGGTGGTTCCAAAGAAATTGACACTTTGACTGGAAAGGTTCGAATTAAATTAGAAGAGGGAATTCAGTCAGGTAAAATTTTGAGATTAAAGGGTAAAGGTTTGCCAAGTTTGCAGGGTTATGGCAACGGTGATTTTTTGATTCATATCAATGTGTGGACACCTAAAAAACTTTCAAAAGAGCAAAAAGATTTTTTTGAAAATATGAAAGAAGACAAAAACTTTGAACCTCATCCTCAAAAAGAAGATAAAAGTTTTTTTGAAAAAGTTAAGGAAATGTTTTCATAAGTTAAAAAAATGTGTAACTTTGCGTTACACTTATAAAACGGTGGATTTTCTTTTTCATAGCAATTTTTCCCATCCTTGTTAACGCAGGGATGGGTTTTTTTTAGGTACTTTGTAGAAATTTAGTAGTATATCAAAAAATGAGTCAATCAATACTTGAAGTAAAAAATATTGTAAAAAAATACGGCAAAGAAACAGCTTTGGACAATGTCTCTATCAGCATCCCAAAAGGAAGTGTTTTTGGTTTACTCGGTCCAAATGGAGCTGGGAAAACTTCACTGATTCGCATCATCAATCAAATTACTTTTCCCGATCAAGGCATAGTTTTTCTTGACGGAGAAAAATTGCAGCCGAAACATGTACGTCATATCGGTTATATGCCTGAAGAACGAGGACTGTACAAAACCATGAAAGTAGGTGAGCAAGCATTGTATCTGGCTCAGCTTAAGGGTATTTCAAAACAAGAAGCTAAAAAACAATTGAGCTATTGGTTTGAAAAATTTGAAATTACAGAATGGTGGAACAAAAAAATCCATGAACTTTCTAAAGGAATGGCACAAAAAGTACAATTCATCGTCACCGTTTTGCACCAACCCAAGCTTTTGATTTTTGACGAACCTTTCTCTGGTTTCGACCCTGTCAATGCCAATATTATTAAAGATGAAATATTGGAGCTTAAAAAACAAGGAGCTACTGTTATTTTCTCAACCCACCGAATGGAAAGTGTGGAAGAGATTTGCGACGAAATCGCATTGATTCATAAATCTAAAAAACTATTAGATGGCAGTTTAATCGATATTAAGAAAAAATTTCGTTCCAATACTTTTGACGTTGGAATCAACACACAAGATCCCGAAGCGTTAAGAAACAAACTGAAAGAAAAATACGAGCTACAGGAAACTTCCTTCAAATCATTGGATAATGAATGGCAATTTTCTACAGTTTTAGGACACTTTACTTCAAATGATTTGTTGAACGACTTGTTGCCTCATGGTCAAATTACACATTTTACAGAGAAAATTCCAAGTGTGAACGAAATTTTTATTAAAACAGTGAAAGAAGGATAACTTTTATTTGTTGACCGACTCATTGTCTAACTTGGATTAAAACAGTTAATAAAGTAAAATTTAAAAATTAAATGAATATCTTAGCCTTAATCATAAAAAGAGAATTCGTCTCAAAAGTTCGCAACAAAGCATTCATTATCATGACGTTTGTAAGCCCTTTGATCTTTGTGGCTGTGGCAGCATTAATTGCTTATTTGAGCTCCATGAGAACTGAAGTTAAACATATTGGAATTCACGACGAAAGTGGGTTTTTTGTGAATGAGTTTAAGAGCAACGAAAATTATAAATACCACGATGTGAGTCATATCTCTTCGGAAGTTTTGAAAGATAGTATTTCTCAAAAAAACTACGAGGGCGTTCTAATTATTCCCAAAAAAGAGAAGCTAAAGGACTACGAAAAAAGCATTGAATATATTTCAGAAGATAGTCCAAGCTTGGGTTTTATCGTAAATGTAGAATCAATACTTTCAGAAAAATTGACGCGGCAAAATATGAGCATCATGGGTGTAGATACCTTGTTGTTGGATCAATCCGAAATTAAAGTCAATATGCACCTTGCAAAAGCTTCAGGTGAAGAAACAGTGAAAGGACTCAACGAAATGAAAGTCGTCATAGGTTCGTTATTTGGTTATCTGATTATGATGTTTATTATCATCTACGGCAATATGGTCATGCGAAGTGTGATTGAGGAAAAAACCAATCGCATCATAGAAATCATTGTTTCTTCGATCAAACCCCTACAATTAATGATGGGAAAAATCATCGGAACTACTTTTGCTGGTTTGTTACAGTTCCTTATTTGGGCAATTGTCGGAGGTGTTTTACTCGTAATCGCTAATGTGGTTTTTGGGTTAAATACAAGTAGCCCAACTACAACGCTGGCATTGGAAGCTGCACAGCAATCTACGCAATTGGATCATGTGAAAATGTATTTTGCCGAATTTTTAAAATTGCCCTTAGTCAGTATGTTGGTGTATTTTTTGATTTATTTCATAGGTGGTTATTTTTTATACAGCTCACTTTATGCGGCAATTGGTGCTGCTGTGGACAATGAAACCGATACACAACAATTTATGTTTCCAGTTATCATGCCGCTCATGTTGGGAGTTTACATTGGTTTTTTTACGGTAATGAACGAACCACATGGTACTGTGGCAACCGTTTTTTCAATGATTCCCTTTACGTCGCCTATAGTGATGTTGATGAGAATCCCATTCGGAGTGCCTTTTTATCAAATAGCATTGTCTATTTCAATCTTATTCACTACCTTTATAGCTATGGTATGGGTAGCTTCAAAAATTTATCGCATCGGAATTTTGATGTATGGAACTAAACCTACTTGGAAAGAACTTTTAAAATGGTTGAAATATTAATATGGCAAAAATCTTAATAATTGAAGACGAAGCAACGATACGAAGGGTGCTTACTAAAATTTTATCAGAAGAAAACGAAACCTATCAGGTCACTGAAGCTGCTGATGGAGAAGAAGGCCTAAATAAAATAAAGACAGAGGATTTTGACTTGGTCATTTGCGATATTAAAATGCCTAAATTAGATGGTGAAGAAGTATTGGACGCCGCTAAAAAACTAAAGCCCGAAGTTCCATTTATCATGATTTCGGGACATGGTGATTTGGAAACGGCTGTAAATACCATGCGCCTTGGAGCGTTTGATTATATTTCAAAACCACCAGATTTAAATAGACTGTTGACCACAGTTAGAAATGCGTTAGATAATAAGTCGCTGGTCATTGAAAACAAACGATTAAAGAAAAAAGTAAGCAAAAACTATCAAATGATTGGTGATAGTGAACCGATTGCTCAAATCAAAGAAATGATAGAAAAGGTTGCTGAAACCGATGCTCGAGTGTTGATTACCGGTGCCAATGGAACAGGAAAAGAATTGGTGGCACACAATCTACACGAAAAAAGTAACCGCGCGCAATTTCCTTTGATTGAAGTGAATTGTGCAGCGATACCATCGGAATTAATTGAGAGTGAGTTGTTTGGTCACGTTAGAGGTGCTTTTACTTCGGCTGTAAAAGACCGTGCAGGAAAGTTTGAGGCAGCGAATAAAGGAACTATTTTTTTAGATGAAATTGGCGATATGAGTTTGGCTGCTCAGGCAAAAGTGTTGCGTGCATTGCAAGAAAATGTAATTACCAGAGTAGGAGCAGACAAAGATATTAAAGTAGATGTTCGAGTGATAGCTGCGACTAACAAAGATCTCAGAAAAGAAATCGAAGAAGGTCGGTTCAGAGAAGATTTATACCACCGTTTGGCTGTGATTTTAATTAAAGTTCCGTCTTTGAATGAAAGACGTGAAGATATTCCACTTTTGATAGCTCATTTTACCAAAAAAATAGCTGAAGAATCGGGCAGCGCACCAAAAGTGTTTTCCGATGAGGCAGTCGATCTTTTAAAGGCATACGACTGGACAGGGAATATTCGGGAATTGCGTAACGTAGTCGAACGACTAATTATATTGGGTGGAAAGGAAATTTCAAAAACAGATGTAGAATTATTTGCTACTAAATAAAATGAAGTTAAAAAAAATCAACGAAAATTTACAGCAAGCTTTAATTGAAAATGGTTTAACGGAACCTTCAAAAGTTTTAAAAGAAGCCTTTGGTACTATTAAATCAGGTAATGACGTGGTGCTGATTGTTGATAATGAATCCGAACGGGAAGATATTATTGCAATCTCAGTTATTCAACGGTTGGATAAGCCTTTTATGGAATCGCCGCGAGCATTGATTTTGGTGCAAGAAAAAGAAGAGGCTTTGCGAATGCATGAAAAATTAGAACAATATGCTAAATATACTGGTTTGCGTATTTTTATGTGTCACGAAAAAACAGACATTGACGACGATAAAAATCTGATTTCCTTAGGAATTGATGTACTGATTGGAACACCTGAACGCCTTAATCTAATGTTAAGCGTTGCTGGATATGATGTTAATCAACTCAAAATGTTTGTAATTAATGATTTGGACGAGTTGTTGCGTAAACGTTTTGATACGCGTTTATATCGTTTGTCGGAAAGCATTGGTAAAACACAGCGTTTGTACCTTTCTCATCAGGAAACAGAACGTTTGGAAACTTTTGTAGATAAAACAATGTTAGATAGTTATTGGTTTGCAGATGAGGAGGAAGAGTAATAAAAACTAAAATAATGCAAAGGGTTTTTCATTTAATATTTGGTATAGGAGTTTTGGTGTGTGTGAGTTGTTCTCCGCAAAGGTACATTCTCAATAAAACGGAAAAATTGGTGGAAAAAATTCATACAAAAGAGAAAGTGGATACTATATTCTCATATTCTTCCAATAATTTGACATTATTGTGGTTTTATAAAGATAATGGGATACAGAGTTACATTGTAAAACCATATAGAATAAAGAAATATCCTATTGCAAAAGCAGAAGATATAAAAGTAAAAAAAGATGAAATAAAATATTATTTCGATGCTTCTGAATATAAAAGTATAGAATGCTTTCCAATTCTATTATTTGATGGCGAGTCGCTTGGAATATATGTTAAAGAAAAGGCAATGTTTCACAGTTTTTTCGATATGAAATGTTTATTCAATAACAAATACGATATGAATAGTCTTCCTTACAAGATACAATATGATTTTTCAAAAATATTTAGACCCGAAGAGTATTCTTTTGAAAAAATGTATGAGGAAGAGTAATATAGATTAAACAAAAAAACGACCAAATGGTCGTTTTTTTTTATTCTTCTTTTTGCCCCATTGTCATAAGATAGGATTTCAAAAAAGGTTCGATTTCTCCGTTCATTACACCGTCAACGTCACTGGTTTCATATTGTGTACGAACATCTTTTACCAACTTAT
>Ga0209075_1001321_pt1 | contig 23375 bp, 17 predicted proteins | sample Stecom2011_FD_187523 | JGI IMG/M metagenome (GOLD analysis project Ga0209075, IMG submission 187523) | Agricultural soil microbial communities from Utah to study Nitrogen management - Steer compost 2011 (SPAdes) (version 2) | ecosystem: Environmental > Terrestrial > Soil > Agricultural land...
CCACGCCAGCTCGAAGGGTTGCTGGGCAGCAGTCAACGCTTTGATTTCAACTATTTAACCGGTTATTTAAAAGGCTTTATCGACTTAATATTTTGTCACAATGGTCGCTATTACGTGGCCGATTATAAGTCTAACCACTTGGGCTTCACTGTGGCCGACTACAGCCAGGCCAATCTTTCTAAGGCCATGCAGGAGCATGCTTATGATATGCAGGCGTGGATATACACGCTTGCATTAGATGCTTTATTAGCGCGTCGAATCGAAAATTACGACCCTAAACAGCATTTAGGCGGTGTTTATTACTTCTTTATGCGTGGCATGCACTTAGGTGAGCAAGCGCCCTTGTCTCAACAGCAGTTATCGCCAGCGCCTTTGGCTGAAACGGAATCGCCGCAAATGTCTTTATTAGAAACCGAGCAAAGCACGCAAGCGCCCGGCGTTTATTACCATGCTGTTGATACAGCCAAACTTGCACAGTGGCGAGCCATCTTTAACGGTAAAACGGCATGATTATGAATCTATTAGAAACCCCAGAAATTACCGAACAGCTGCGTGCTATTGATATCCAATTTGCTAAGCAAATATTGGCTTACGAGCAGCAGACAAAACTGAACGAGCAACAAGCTGCTCACATAGAGCTGGCGGCAGTGTTGGTGAATATGGCCCTAGGCAAAGGCCAAACCTGTTTACCACTAGACAATATTGCTTGGTTATCGGCTTACCCAAATTTAGCCAAGCGTTGGCAGCAGCACAGTTTAGAAAGTGTTATTCAAAGTCTGCAGCAAGCGGCCACTGTTTTTACCGTTAGCGCTGATAACAATGCTAATACTAATATAATTAACTATGCCAACCAGCCGTTGGTGCTTAAAGGCGCAAACCTCTATTTAGCGCGTTATTATTTTTATGAACATAAGGTGTTAGAGCAAATACAGGCACGTCTAAATTATAAAAACCAGATTAACGACAGCGAACTCAAACAAGCACTGGATCTGCTGTTTGCGCCTCTAGAAAATCAAATCGACTGGCAAAAAGTAGCTGCCGCCAGCGCCTGCCTGCAGAACTTTGCCGTAATAACCGGTGGCCCAGGCACAGGTAAAACCACCACGGTAACCAAGTTGTTAAGTGCTTTGTTAAGTTTGAATCCAAGTTTAAGCGTGGCATTGGCTGCACCCACTGGTAAAGCGGCTGCACGCATGACTGAATCCATTCGTGGTGCCAAGCAGCGCGCCAAAGAAGGCAGTTTGCCACATGCTGAGCGTATTCCTGATACGAGCTTCACCTTGCACCGTTTATTAGGCTGGACACCCCGTGGGTTTCGTTACAACGCTCGCCAACACTTGCCGTTTGATTGCGTAGTGGTGGATGAGGCTTCAATGGTCGACTTACCCATGATGAGCCATTTGCTGGCCGCACTTGCGCCCAGTGCGCGTTTGATACTATTAGGTGACCGTGACCAGCTGGCTTCAGTAGAAGTGGGTAGTGTATTGGCAGACCTGTGTGATGCTGGTAAAAAACATGGCCCACAGCCAGAGTTTGCACAAAGGCTGCATGCCATTACCGGTAATGACCTTAAAGCCTATATTGAAGATAACAATAAGCCCTTACAAAACGCCGTGGCTGAATTACGAGTGTCGCACCGCTTTGATGCCAGCAGTGGTATTGGTCAACTGGCAAAAGCGGTGAACGAAGGTAATGAAAGTGCTGCTTCAAATGCGTTTAATAGCTTCACCGATATCGCCTTTAATGAGCTTGACGAAAGCACCGAACCTTATTGGCAACAAGCCGCATGGAAACAGCAAATAAAAGACGGATTTAAATGCTATGCCGAGGCTTTAAAACAAGCGGCAGCGCTAAACTCAGAAACAAGGTTAAGCCAAGTCAGTATGACGGATGAGTCTGCGCCCGAGATGAGTGTTGTAACCAGCAGTGCAGCAGACGAACAAGCCAAAGCGGTATTCGCCGCTTTTGATCAGTTTCAAGTGCTAGTGGCTTTGCGTCAGGGGCCTTACGGTGTCGAGCAAGTAAACCATCATATTGCCAGTTTATTGCGCAGCAGTGGTGTGTTTAATGCCTCTACAGACCGCCAAGAGCCGGCCTATAAAAACCTAAGCGATGGCCCTTGGTACTTAGGCCGCGCCATCATCGTTAACAAAAACAACTATGATTTAGGTCTGTTTAATGGCGATATTGGAATTGCACTGCCTGATGAAACCGGCCAGCTAAAAGTTGCCTTTCTAAGCAGTGAAGGCGGCGTACGTTGGTTGTTGCCCAGCCGTATTCCAGCCCATGAAACCGCCTTTGCTATTACCGTACACAAGAGCCAAGGTTCTGAGTTCACGCAATTGTGTTTACTGTTGCCGAATAAATGGCAAAACGTGATTACTCGTGAATTGATCTACACGGCCATTACTCGTGCTAAGAAAGAGTTTGTTTTGTATTCAAGCCAAGCCTGTTGGCAGCAGGGTATTAGCAGCCGAGTAGAGCGTGCCAGTGGTTTAAGAGAATCCTTATGGGGTGATTAAATTATCTCAAAAATATAAATAAGGAGCAGTCAGTGTTTAAACGAATTAGTGGTAAAAAAGCCAATCAAGAGCTAGCCAAAAAAACCGAACAGGTCACCGATAAAGACTTACAGAAGGTGCTGGCTAAAGAAGATAAAATTACGCAAAAAGTCAAAGGTGCGGGCTCATTAGAAGAACACTTAGAGACCGTTAAACTGATGTTTGCGCTGATTAAAGCTTATTGGAGTGGTGAGTACCGACAAATTCCTTGGTTTACCATTGCCGCTATGGTGGCTGCTTTACTGTATGTTTTAAGTCCGCTGGATTTAATCCCCGATTTTATACCAGTCATTGGCCTAATGGACGACGCCATGGTTTTAGCTGCTTGTTTAAAACTTGTGAAAAAAGATTTAGCGCAGTTTGAAGCATGGCGTCTTGCCAACCCTTCTAAAAAATAAGGGCGTAGCGTTTAGGGTGACTCTTGTTCTTCATACTGCTCTGATACATCTTCGTTAGAGTCCGTTTCCATCTCATAAACGGCAAAATGATCAGCCGTTAGGCTGCCTAAGTACAGTTTTTCTTGATGCTGTACGACGCTGGTAACTGGGTGGAAGGCACTTACGGCAGCATCTTGTAAGTTATAAATGACTTCGGCTTTTTCGTTTAAACCTAGCACAAATGCATGCGCTGCTGGTTGTGGTTGTAAAGACAATGGCAGCCTATAGAACAACTTACGCAACCAAGGATAAGGCGCTGCAAAGTCTAGCAAAGCGTTGCGTGGCGCGTATAAAGCTACCCAAAAAAGCCCTTCGCCATTGCTCGACATGCCATCAGGGATGCCGGGTAAGTTATCGATGAAAACATCATGCTGGCCAGCTTTTGGGCCACTTAGCCAATAACGAATAATATCGTAATTACCGGTTTCAGCGACCACTAAAAAAGATTGATCCTGTGATAAGGCAATACCATTAGCGAACTGTAAACCGTCCAATAATACGCTGGTGTCTTTGGTAAGAGGGTCGTATTTAAGCAAACGACCATGGCCGCCATGTTCTATAATGTCGTCACGCGCATGCATGGCAGGGCCAAACTTGCTGGAGGCGTCGGTAAAGTAGATAAAGCCGTCTTCAGCAATCACTAAATCGTCAGTAAACTTAAAGGGAAGATTGTCTGCACTGCTGGTAAGTACCTCTAAAGCTCCAGACTCTGAGTTAATCTTTAGTAAACCACGTAGAGCATCTGCAACTATTAGGTTACCGTCGTTAGTGACTTTCAGCCCTAAAGGACGACCATAAGTATTAACAATTAAATCGGGCTTTTTGCCGTTTAAATCAAAACGTACAATACGGCCGTCTTGGTAGCCAGTATATAAATAACCTGTGGCGTCGATAGCAATACTCTCTGGCCCTACGCCTTCACCAACCGCTAAGCGCTTTATAGAAGCCAGTTTATGATTGCTCTGATACTGTCCTTCTAAAACGGGTGCTTTAGGTGCTTCCCATGCTACGGGCTCTACGGGTACTGGCCAATAAAGCAAATAAGCTGCAATAAAAACGAACAGCAGCAGGGCGTATATTTTCTTCATATTAGAATCCTTGTTGTTATTTTCAGGTTCTACAGTACCTGTTTTTTAATAAAAATTGTAAAACTCCGAGGGTGAAACCTCTGTATTGGCTTATCATGGCGTAAAGCATCTACTCATGGTGTAAATCATCTATGGCTAGCCATTGGCAGGTGTTAAACTTTAACCATAAATACACTTAATAAATGGGCTCTGTTTTGCTTAAGAAAATTATAGTCTTCTTATCTACTTTTTTAATTGTTGTTATCTTGTCTGCGCTGGTGGTTTTGTATTTAGCGCCTGGTATTGCTTTAAGTTATGTCTCTGACTGGTATGAAGAGCAGGGGGAAGGCTATACGCTGACAGTGAAGGATTGGAAATTCTCACCATTCACTACCCACCTCACCTTAACCGGCGTTACTTTGAATCATCCTGAAGTTGGTCAGAACAAGCTTGGACAAGAAACCACTCATTTAGATCAATTAGTTATTGATCTAAATATATGGGCGTTGCTACAGCAAAAAATAGAAGTGCATAATTTAGTGCTTGATGGCGTTGATTTGGCTTTAGAAGCTTTGCTGACGGACGCTAACGAAAGTATCAGTATTGCAGGCTTAACCATTCCTTTGGCTTCTGAAAATACAGACAAACAAAGCCAAGAGCAGGCGACAGAAGTTGACTCAGATGAAATACAAGTCGATAAACCAAATGCTGAAGCTAAGAGCGAAGAAAAGACTAAAGCAGAAGTTAATACAGAGGTTAATACAGAAGAGCTGCAGCCTTGGACCGTGCAGATAAATAACCTAGAAATAAAAAACCAACAGTATCAGTGGCAAATAAAGCTCGATGATTTAAACACATCAGGCAGCGCTCATATTAAAAAGATTCAGTTAACCGGCTTAGACACGGCAGTTAACAGTCACCCGCAACTGAGCATTGAATTAGAGCTACAGGCACTTGCAGTGACAGGAGCGCAGAACCTAAAACTCAATAATCCGTTAAGTCTAACAATGAAAGGCCGTTTAAATAACCTACAAACGCAACCTCAATGGCAGGGCGAATTTAGTTTAAAAGACTTATCCTTGTCGCTTGAAGAAGAAATGACGGTTGGCTTTGAGCAACTTAGCTTGAAAAACCTATTAGCTGACGCCCACACACAAAGTATTGAACGCTTTTTAATACAAAACATTAGCTTGGTCGACAGTAAAGGCGTAACGCTGAATGTTGAAGACTTGTCTATCGATAAGCTGGTCAGTGGTGAGCAGCAATCTTTTTCTTTGTTGCAGCTGAATAATATTGCCGTACAGGACGAGCCTATGTCATTGGCGGTTGAGCAAGTGCGTTTAGAAAACTTTAGCCATCAAGACCTTAAGCCACAATTAGAAAGTCTGTTGGTTAAACAAGTCAGCCTGATTAGCCAAGAACAACAACTGCTCAGTTTGCAGCATTATGGCTTAGCCGACTTAATGGCCGATTTTAGTGAACAAGAGTTTAGCGTGACTTTAGGCAAGCAAAACTATTCTGGATTACTGGTTAACATTCAGCGTAATGCACAAGGCCAGTTAGTCGGTCTGGTTACAGATAAACAAGACGACCAAAGCGCACCAGTCGCAGCTAAGCCTGCGGGCGAAACTGTCGCTGAGGCAGGTGATACAAATACAGAGGCTACACTCGATAGTGCGCTTGATAGCACAGAAGAAAAACCTTTGTTGTTAGCCTTGGTGCTAGCGGGTTTAATTCAGCAAGCGGAAGAAGTCGACAGCGATAATCCCATTACTAACAAAATTCATATTGAAGACTATTCAATTAAGCCTGCGCTTAAAACCGATATTAATATTCATAAAATAAACATTGGCGAAGTAAGCAGTACTCTTAAGAAAAGCGATTTTGCTTTAACCAATGCAGTACCTTTTGAGATAAACCTAGGCATAGGCCGCTACAACAAGATCATAGCCACAGGGCAGTTAGGGTTATTTGAACGTGACGGGGCTTTGTATCCGCAAGGCGAAGTTGTCTTAACCGTACGTCAATTAGATCTAGTGCCATTTAATGGCTACTTTATTCAAGCCATGGGTTATCAGTTAAATCGTGGCTCTTTAGATATAGACGCACGCATTACCTTTGATAAAGCTCAGCTTGGTGGTGAAGCTAAGCTGCTGTTACGTAACTCTAAGTTTACCCCAGTGGATGAAACGACTATTAAGAAAGTCAGTAAGCAGCTGTCTATGCCCATCGACACAGCAGTTGGTTTATTACGTGACGATAATGGCAATTTGCGCTTAACCATTCCCTTGTCCGGTGACTTAACTGACCCCGATGTGGGTTTAAGTGATATTAGCAAACAGCTAACCCAACGGGCATTAAAGGCCGGTACGGTGTACTTCCTTAAACAAGCGCTGCAGCCATACGGTACCATGTTAACGGTGGCCAGTTTTGCTGGTGATTACTTGTTTGCCATTCGCCTAGACTCTTTGCGCTATGAACAAGACATCAGTGACTTAAGCGATGCTCAAATAGCTAACTTAATCAAAGTAGCCGAGCTAATGAAGAATAAGAAAAACATCGAAGTGCAGGCTTGTCCGTTTGTAAGCACGCAAGAAGCACAGCAAATGGGTGATAACTGGGCAGACCTTGCTAGAGAACGTGGCCAGAAGGTAAAAGACTGGTTAGTGGCTTACGATGAAAAAGTCAGTGAGCGTTTATCTATTTGCCGCCCACAGAAAGGCAAAACTGCAGAAGTGGTTTTAGGCGTTAACTAAGCTTTAGGCTAATTTGGCATTAAGCCTAATAAAAAAGGCAGCTGACTTCAGCTAAATTACACTGAAGTCGCCGCCTTTTTTTATTTGTACTAGTTTCTAGTTATCGCTCGTTAGTTATCTTGGTACTGCTTTTTGAAAGCAGCAAAGTATAGAACAGGAATAACCACTAGCGTTAGCAAGGTCGATACCAAAATACCGAAGATCAACGAGATCGCTAAACCGTTAAAGATTGGGTCGTCTAAGATAAAGAAAGCACCAATCATGGCCGCTACTGCCGTTAATACAATGGGTTTAGCTCGAACCGCTGCTGCCATAATAATAGCGTCAGTAAACTTCATACCTGCAGCGCTTTCTAACTTAATAAAGTCCACCAGTAGAATGGAGTTTCGGACAATAATCCCCGCTAAAGCAATCATACCAATCATAGAAGTAGCCGTGAACTGAGCACCAAATAAGGTGTGACCAGGCATCACGCCGATAATAGTCAGTGGAATGGGTGCCATGATAACCAAGGGTACTAAGTAGGAGTGGAAATGACTGACCACTAACAAGTAGATCAAAATCATACCCACGGCATAGGCGATACCCATATCACGGAAGGTTTCATAGGTGATTTGCCACTCACCGTCCCACTTCATCACGATCTCGTCCGTGAGTGGTGGCTGTTTGATCATCATTTGCGTCCAGTCCATGCCGTTGTCGGCCATAGAAAAGGCGATATCAAATAAGCCATAAAGCGGGCTGTCTAAATCACCGGCCATGTCGGCCATAACGAATACGACTGGCTGCAAGTTTTTGTGGTAGATAGTATAATCAACCGTGGTTTTTTCAATATCAATTAGGTCTGCCAGTGCAATCAAATCGCCTTGCATAGAACGTACTTTCATTATCTGCAGCTGGTTTAATTCAACCTTGCTGCCTTCGGGCAGTTCTAATCGAACCGGTAAAGGATACTTATTGTGCTCTGTGTGCAAGTAACTGACGTCTTCACCGCCTAAAGCGGTATTGATCGCTTGCACAATACTGGCTTGAGCCACGCCTAACTGGGCGGCACGAGCACGGTTAATATTGATGAGCCACTTTTCTTGTGGGTCTTCAATCATGTCGTACACGTCAACCACATCATCGGTTTTCTCAAATAATGCACGCAGTTGTTTGGCGGCTGCAATTTGTTGGTCGTAATCTGGGCCGTAAATTTCAGCCACTATCGGTGACATTACAGGTGGACCAGGCGGTACTTCGACTACTTTCACGTTGGCGTTATAAAGTAGGCCAATGGCTTGTAAAGGCGCTCGTACCGAATGAGCAATATCATGACTCTGACGCTTACGATGCTCTTTATCGACTAAGTTAACCTGAATATCGCCTTGATGAGGCATGCTGCGTAAATAATACTGACGTATTAAACCGTTAAAGTTAATCGGTGCAGCGGTACCAGCGTATAGCTGCACGTCTTTAATTTCAGGAACAGTCATTAATTCGTCTGATAAAGCTTCTAACACCACTAAAGTTTGTTCAACCGGTGTGCCCTCTGGCATATCGACTACAATCTGAAACTCAGACTTGTTATCAAAGGGCAGCATTTTTAAAACAACCAACTTAAAGGCAGGTAAAGAAACCGCTATTAAGATTAATACCATCACACCGGCGAATAGCATTAAACGCTTTTTGCCGGCATTGGCTCCTTCAATTAAGGGACGCATTAAGCCATTAAAGAAGCGATACAGTTTAGTATCCTGTTGCGCTTCTAAAGTGCTGTTATCGGGTGTGGCGGAATCGAACTTAATGCTACGCATCAGCTTGTAAGACAGCCAAGGGGTAACAATAAAGGCCACTATTAACGAGATCAGCATGCCAGTAGAAGCGTTAATAGGAATAGGGCTCATATAAGGGCCCATTAAGCCTGTCACAAAGGCCATTGGCATCAACGCTGCAATCACGGTAAAGGTGGCAAGAATAGTCGGGCCACCAACTTCGTCAACGGCCTCTGGAATGATTTCCAAGAGCTTGCGTGATGGGTCTAAGTGTAAATGACGGTGAATGTTTTCCACCACGACAATGGCGTCATCGACCAAAATACCAATCGAGAATATCAGGGCAAACAGAGACACACGGTTTAAGGTAAAGCCCCAAGCCCAGCTGGCAAATAGAGTAATGGCTAATGTAATAACAATAGCGCCACCTACAATCACACCTTCACGCCAGCTCATACTCAGTAATACCAATACTACTACCGCAGCGGTAGCAAATAAGAGCTTACCAATAAGTTGGTCGGACTTTTCTTTCGCAGTGATACCGTAGTCACGGGTAATTTCGACGTTAATGTCAGCAGGAATTAAGCGGTTTTCAAGCTGCACTAGTCGCTCTGCAATGGCCTGGGTAATATCAACAGCGTTAGTGCCCGGTTGTTTGGCAATGGCCATGGTAACAGCAGGCAGCGAGTTGTCTAAGTTTGGCGAACGCGTATAGACCGACTGCTCGGGTGTGTCGGCGCTCAGTTGAATGTCGGCAACATCGGCTAAATAGACGATACCAGATTCTGAACGACCAACCACAAGCTGGCTGACTTCACTGGCGTTCTTTAAGAAACTACCAGCTTGCACTTGAATGACCTGATTGTTTTGTATCAATGGCAAAATATGACCACCGGCATTGGCGCTTAATAGAGCGTTGCGGACGTCATCAAAGGATAAGCCAAAGCCATTCATACGGGCAGGGTCTAAACGTACTTCCAGAATGCTGTCTTGGCTGCCTATGGTGTAAATATCACGGGTGCCTTGAATGCGTTTTAGCTCAATTTCTAAGGCATGGGCTAGCTTGGTTAACTCTGAAGCGCTTATGTCAGCACGCTTTGAAGAAAGCGTCAGCGCCATAATAGGCACATCATCAATACCCATGGGTTTTACCACAGGGGGCAGTACGCCCATGTTCTGCGGGAACCAATCGCTGTTGCTTTGTACATGGTTATGCAAATTTAAAATGGCTTCTTCACGGGGAATACCCACTTCAAAAGCAATGGTCAGTACCGACTGTCCCGGTGAGCTGATAGAGAAAATATCATCTACACCTTTAATTTCAGACAGTACTTGCTCAGCAGGAATGGAAACCAACTGCTCAACTTGCTTGGCGCTGGCACCTGGAAAAGCAATAAAGACGTTAGCAAAGGTAACGTCAATTTGGGGTTCTTCTTCTTTGGGCGTAATCATTATGGCGAAGAAACCCAGCAATAACCCCACTATGGCGAGCAAAGGCGTAATTGGGGAATCTTGAAACGTCCGAGCAATCTTGCCCGATATACCTAACTTCATGGTCTCCCCCTTATTGTTGGCTGCTTAAGTCAGCTAATTGGGCTAATGCGTCGACAATAATTTGATCACCTGCTTTAAGGCCAGAAAGGATTTCTGTTCGGCCATTAAATAGTTCACCCGTTCGCACTTGGCGTAAGCGTGGTTTACCATCAACTAATACATAAACGGCGGCTAATTCGCCACGCTGTAATACGGCTGCACTTGGTACTAGAATTCCGTCACGTTCGCCGGTTTGAATGCGTAGTTTGGCCCACTGGCCAGGATATAAAACGGTATCTGTCGTTGGCAGTAGGGCACGTAAGCGTACGCTGTGATGACGCGCATCGGCGTAAGGAAACAAAGTCGTGCTTTCTGGTGTAATACTGTCAGACCCAATTAGCACTGACACTTGCTCTGCGCTTTTATACTCTTGGGCAATGCGTTGTGGTAAATCCGCTACTGCACGTAATGGTGTTAGCGCTAAGCCAGTCATTAGTGGTTGGCCTGGGCTAACTAACTCACCCATTTCCATGTGACGAGCTTTAACAATACCTGAGAAAGGCGCTTTAACCTGAGTGTAAGCCAATTGCTCACGGGCTTGTTTTAAACCTGCTTCTGCGGCTTTAACCCCAGCGGCTGCACTTTTAGCGCGAGCAACAGTGCTGTCATACTCGCCTTGAGACAATGTTTGTTGATCGAATAAACGTTTATTACGTTTGAGTAATACTTGTGCGTCTTCGTTCTGGGCTTTGGCTTGTTCTAAATTAGCCAAAGCTTGCTGTAAACCGGCTTGCTGCTGAGTATCGTTTATTTTAATTAATAAGCTTCCCGCTTCTACTTGGTCGTTAACGTCAAAGAAAATCCCTTCAACAGCGCCACTGGTTTGAGCAGACACTGTACTTTCGTTGACTGCCTCTAAAGTGGCTTCAAGATCAAAGTATTGTGCAATATTGGCGGTTTCTAATTTTAGGCTTTCTAAAGCAAAACTACTGAGGGCTAGTGTTGTTAGTCCCACAGTGATTATTGCTTTTATGTAGCTAGGGCGTGGGGAAAATATCATGCAAAGTTCCTCTTTGGCATAGTGCTTAACATATATAATATATAACTATATTAGAATATAATAATATATAGAAAGCAAGTATTCAGTACAAAGAGTAGCTGTAACTGACACAAACACTAAGGATAACTAAGCCTTACTTACATTTAATTACGTTAATGTTGATTTAGAGGTGAGGTAGGGTGTTGTTGGCCTAAAGAAAAGCGTAAATAACAGAAAAGACCAGTGGAATCACTGGCTTATCTACTAATGTAAGTATTGTGATGAAACTTAAAGGGTTAAAAACGATAACTTAACAGAATGCTGTGGGTATACATGTTGCCGTTAGGGTTACCAACACGGCGGTTTTCTTTTTTATAGGATTGATTGGCTCTTAGGCCGAAAGCATAATCGATACCAATGTCTTTGTATTGAACACCTGTGCCTACCTGCCAAGCCCAGCCCTTTAACGTACTGCTTTTAGTTGAGCCGTTTTCACGCGGTAGGTGAATGTGTTCTATGTGCCATGTTGGGCCAGTATAAATACGTACGCCATTATGAGCTAAGCCATAACCGAGCAGTAATTGTATTTCGCCACCGTGTACAGAAACATCGTCATTGTCTATGTTGTAAAGAATAAAACGCGAACCGGCAAAGTTGTTTTGTGTATGCTCAGCAAAGATACTGCCACCAAAATCGTTATCAGGCAGGCCTTGTGGGCTATGCTTTAACTTCATGCCGTAGGCACCAGCGCCTAATCTTATTTGTGGTTCAGTGGCGAAGCTTAAAGAGCTACTAAAGCTAAAAAGGATAATGGTTAATAGGTAAATAGCAGGCATGTTAAAACCACGATGAGGAATTTGCAGCAAGGCTAACTTGCAGCGTAAGTATTGGCAAGGTTAGCATGAGCTAATAATAACGACTTCACTGCAACGCTGTATTTCACTAGCAGCACTAGGTAAATGAGGAAGGGTATGCAAAGAATTATAATGGCCTTGCTGCTGTTGGTGTTTATTAGCAGCAGTTATGCAGATGAATCCATTGGTTTGGAGTTTCCCGTCGAGGATGCTAAATATGCAGCCTCACAAAGAAATTACGAGTTTTTGGGGATAGACCTAGAAGAGGGTGTAGAATTACCGGGCTTAAACAGCGAGCAAACACTGATTGTAGAACGTCAGCATAAAATTCGCTTACTTAACTATCGTTGGCAAACCTATACCAATATCGAACAGAGACAAAAAGAATACTTACGTATTCGTAACTATGCCGCTCGTTACAACCTTACTATGTGGCAAGAGATGAAACAGCAGCAGTTAAGAGATTTTAGGAAATATCGTTATTAATAACCTGAGCATTTTTATGGACTGTCGGCCTCAATGCGGTGCTTGTTGTATAGCCCCCTCAATTACCTCACCAATCCCTGGTATGCCTAATGGTAAAGCCGCTGGTCAGCGCTGTATTCATTTAACCGAAGACTATCGCTGTGCGATCTTTACAGACCCAAAGCGCCCCAAAGCCTGCGCTCAGTTTCAAGCAGAAGAAGTTTTTTGCGGCAGCAACAGAATACAGGCCCTGCAAATACTGACTGAGCTTGAGTTGATTACACTCACCCCACAAGCTCAGTAAATACTAATTACAGTTTAAACTTACCGACCAGCTGGCTCAGGTCTTGCGCCAGTTTAACTAAAGACTCAGAAATTTCTGTCGTTTGTCGGGCCGTATCAGCACTGTTTTGTGAATGTCCGCTAATGCGTTCAACGCGTTGATTAACACTGTCGGCAACCGCAATTTGGTTGTCCATACGTCTGAGAGTTTCTTCGTTGAGCTGATTCATACGCTCTACATGGCCAGTCATGTCATATAGCGCACTGGCAGCTTCTTGAACGCGTTCAATACCTTCTGAAGCCGTTGATTGAGCGTTCTCCATAGAGCCGACAGCGTTACGTGCTTCAGCTTGTAACTGTGCAATCATTTTTTCAATTTCTTGAGTCGACTCAGCCGTACGTTGTGATAGGGTGCGTACTTCGTCGGCAACCACTGCGAAGCCTCGTCCGGTCTCACCCGCACGAGCGGCTTCAATAGCAGCATTCAATGCCAATAAGTTGGTTTGCTCGGCAATGCCTTTAATAACGTCTAAAACACTGCCAACATTGTTACTACGCTCATCCAATGTTTGAATAACCTCAGCAGCGGATACTAAAGCTAAATTCATGGTGTTTATGCTTTGTGAGGCAAGATCAGTTTTGGTCATACCTTCATTAGCGACGACTTTGGCTTCTTGCGAAGCGATATTGCTTTCCTGCGCATTTGCCATGACTAATTGAGTACTTTCATGCAGCTCTTGTAGTGCATGATGGATTTCAATGGTTTCAGAGCTTTGTGATTGAGCGGCCTGCAAAGACGCCTGCGAAGAGGATTCAATTTCGTGTGCCGAGTTATTCAGCTGTGCCGCTAACGTCACGACTTGTTGTAATGAACTAGCAAAGCGTTTGATCATAGCGTTAAGTGCCATGGCAGCGCTGCCAATTTCATCATGGCTAATGACTTTTGCGCTTTGAGTTAAGTCTGAGTTCTTTTCCATAACATCAAGGGTTTGATGCATACTCTTTACTGGGGAAACCACCAAACGGCGGAATAAAGTCGCTAATAAGAATAAAGCACCGGCAAAAAGAGCGACCTGAATCATGCTCATTTTCAACATGTTGTTAAAAATACGACCGTTCATCTCATCAAGCGAGTAACTAATACGAATAGCGCCTAACACATCGTTCTCTTTAGCTTGGTGACAGGCAATACAGTCAGTGCCACGATAGTCGGCATAGGCTAGTACCGGCATCACGTAGGTCATGATGTGGCCGTTTTCATCGTTGGTCTCAAAAAGAATTTCTTCACCGAGGAGTGAGCGCTCGTCAATTTCATCAACAGGATGTTCGTGCGGCAAGCCTTGGCCATACATTTTATTAATAGACTCGTGGCGGATAATTTTAGCGCTGACAATATTGTTGTCAGAAAGCAGTTTCTCACGAACTAATTCACGGTTATGTATGGCACCGGATATCATCAGCATATTAAGAGTATCTAAATAGCTACTGGCCTTTTCTTGCAATTTCTCTACCGCCATTTCGTGAGCTAAATTCTTCTCAGAGTTAACAGAGACACTCACTACTACGACTAATACGAATAAAAATATTATCCCTAAAATTAGGTGGATTTTAGTGCGTATAGATAAAGCTTTTCCCATGATTCTATATTCCTCGGTATATATAACCTATAACTGTAGTAGATTGCGGCTATAATGCTATGGTTAAAAGGTGATATTAATGGCTATTATTATGTATAAACTTGCATTTTTTGTGCCAGAGACCCATATAGATCAAGTTAAAGAGGCCGTTTTTGCTGCAGGTGCAGGCCGAATGGGTGCTTACGAGGCTTGTAGTTGGCAAGTTTTGGGTCAAGGTCAGTTTCGTCCAGTGGTTGGTGCCACTCCATTTATTGGTAAGCAAGGAACACTGGAAGTAGTATCTGAGTATCGAGTAGAAATGCTGTGTGACCAAGAACATATTCATGCGGCTATTGAGGCATTAAAGAATGCTCATCCTTATGAAGAGCCAGCTTTTGAAGCTTGGCGCTTAGATCTCTTTTAACCAGAAAAGGGGATTTATTATGAATTCAATGAACGATAATTTATACCGTTACCTAGATGAGCGTTTACAACACCGACAACCGCGTAGATTTAATCAGCCAACATTGTTGGAGGCTGGTGTACTGATAGCTGTTACCGATGAATCTGATCCTAAGGTACTGTTAACAAGGCGCTCGTTAAATTTATCTTCGCATAAAGGGGAAGTGGCCTTTCCTGGAGGAAAAAGAGACGCAGAAGACGGTAGCATTATTATGACTGCCCTACGCGAGGCGTCAGAAGAAGTGGCCTTGCCACCAGAAGAGGTCAATATTGTTGGTGAGTTAGACCAAGTCGTTTCATTACATGGCTATGTAGTTACACCAGTGCTTGGAATAATTGAACCGAATATGGAATTTGTTGCAAATCCAGATGAGTTAGACGCCATTTTTCAAGTACCGTTAAGTCATTTTGAAAAGCCACCCAGCAGTTATTTTGAGCATGGCAGCGCTCGCATTCCTAGTTACGATTATGAAGAATTTCATATTTGGGGAATCACCGCCATGATGATAGTCGAAATGATGAACACCTGTTGGGACTGTGACATTACATACAAAATATAAAAATAAGGACACAGCATGTTTTACAAGCTAGGTAAGCGCCAACCACAAAAAGGCGCGGATGTTTTTGTAGCAGATAACGCTAAAATCATTGGTAGTGTAAGTTTAGAAGATCAAAGCAGTGTCTGGTTTGGTGTTGTTATTCGTGGCGATAACGACCAGATTACTGTTGGCCCTCAATCCAATATCCAAGACAATGCAGTGCTGCATACCGATGGTGGTATTCCACTTACGCTTGGTCGTGGCGTAACAGTAGGGCACCACGCCATGCTGCACGGTTGTACTATTGGGGATTACTCATTAATTGGCATTAATGCCGTGGTGTTAAATAAAGCCCAGATAGGCAAGCACTGTATCATTGGTGCCAATGCCTTAATTCCTGAGGGCATGGTAATACCAGATGGTTCACTGGTGGTGGGCTCTCCTGCTGTTATCAAGCGTCAACTCAGTGAAATGCAGATGAAAATGCTAGAGGCGTCCGCTATTCATTACGTGCAAAATGCTAAAAAATACCTGCAAGAATTAGAGGAAATAGACTTGTGAGTGAACATATTCCATCGCCCTGCGTCAGTATCTGTGCATTAGATGATAAAGATATTTGTGTGGGTTGTTTTCGTAGTGGTACGGAAATAAGTCAATGGGGCAGAATGGATAATGAGCAAAAGAAAATCGTACTAAAAAATATTGCCCAGCGGGAGTACGAATCTATGTACCCCGCCCATAAAGCAAGCTCATAATAGTATTCAGTCGTTAATGTTGAAATTTATACTTTGAACTGCTGTTCTTCAGATACTATCTTAATAACATTTTGCTGGCGGCCGTTCTTTTTAGCCTCATACAAAGCTTCATCAGAGCTGTTTAACCACTCTTCCTTAGTGTAGTTGGTTAGCCACTCACCAGTGTTCTTTAACCAAGTAATACCCGATGAAACCGTTATTTGATCATTTACGTTAGAATACTTATGCGGCAGAGCCAGCTTTAGAATTGCGTTTTGGATGGATTCGCTGAAAAGCTCTAATTGTTCTTCATCTTCGATATAAGCCAATATAACAAACTCTTCACCACCGTAACGAGCCACAATTTCATCAGCACGTTTAGCACAGTTAGATAAAGCTTGAGCAACTGCGTGCAGTACTTTGTCTCCTTGTACGTGGCCGTAATTGTCGTTATAGGGTTTGAAAAAATCGATGTCAATAATACATAACGCAATCGAACGTTGGTGCCTACAAGCTAGATTCCAAGTCTTTTCGAACAGAAGGTCAAAAGCTCGTCTGTTAGCGATATTGGTCAGCCTGTCTGTATTAGAAATTTTTTCTAATTCTTTTTTGTTGTGGTTAGCAATTCTTACTGTTTCGTTGTAAATGTCTCTAAGTTCAACCAGCTCGGTCACCTCGATAGGAGCAGTAATCACCAGCTCTTCCAGCATTCCTTTTTTATGGTTATCTTTTAATAAGTCAATCGCTATGTTAATTGGTTTAGTAAATAGAACCAAAATAAAGTAATACAGGGCTAAGGGTACTAGCAGCATTAATAAGTTAACAGATATTAGCTTGCTGTTAAGAAAAGTCGGCACCTTGTTGGAGTGGGTGAATTCGACACAAATAGATTGAACATTGTCCTTACTATTAAGGCAGCGTTGCTGGGTTTGGGTTAGCTCCATCGAAGTTTGATGAAAGTATGGAATCGAGGTCACATCATTTTCAGCGAAGGTAATGTTTTTTACCTTAAGCAAAGATAGCTTGTTAATAAGATTAAAGGTTCTTTCAGTGATGCGTTGTAAGAATATGATCCAGCCTTGTTGATTGGAGTCTTGACTATTGAGAGCAGTGATAATTAAGTTATAAGAATGGTCACCAATGCGAATAATATCGGTTTCAACTGAGTCAGAGAAATAAGCTTGGCTGTCGACCAGTTTTTTAAGCCATTGTTGGAGCTCTAGATCAAGGACATGATTATTGTTAGCTTCAGGACGGTGGATGTTTTGAATGTCGAAATTAGTGTCAGTAACAATAGCTGCATTAAGTTGTAGTTGTTTTAACTTGGCTGGCCAATCACTAATGTTTTCTGCGGCTTTGATAGTAGAGATATTATTGATAACAACCAGTTGTAGCACACGGCTTTTTAAACTTTCTAGCTGAACGTCGAAGATACCTTGCAGGCTTAAAACTTCTTGTCGCTGGGTTAGTTGCTGGTGTTCAATCTCAGCAGGATAAAACCAAAACCATCGTCCAGCGAGTAAGCTTGCGAACAGTAAAAAGAAGTAAAGAGTGGCTAAGCCAAGAGTAAGCTGTCGAATACTTATCATTTTTTATACTTGGTGTCCTTTATAGCACTGCCATTATAGCTTTAGTTGCTGCAGGTGTTTAAGCAACCTACACAGCTGTATAGAGTTGCTGAATAACCTTACATTCTATCCGTGGAAAAACCTTATCTTCAGCGTACAATCAGTCATACTACTTTACAAGGCTGAATATAGGAGTCCTGTGTGTCAGAAATCACTAGAGCACAAGTCGAAGCAGCGTTAGCAAGCTATACAGATCCATACTTAGAAACTGATTTAATCGAGGCCGATTGTATCCGTGACATTAATATTAAAGGATCCGAAGTTAGTGTGGAAGTTTATTTGAACTACCCTAGCAATTACTTAAAAGGTGGGGTCGAACAACTTCTTAATACGGCCATAGAAAATATTGATGGTTGTACCTCTGCCAAAGTGAATGTTCACTGGGGCGTGTTACCAAATAAGCGCCAAAACACCGTTGAATCCATCGCTAAGGTTAAAAATATTATTGCGGTGTCTTCTGGTAAAGGTGGTGTGGGTAAATCTACAACAGCAGTAAACCTAGCTGTGGCGCTGGTTAAAGATGGTGCCAAAGTAGGTTTGCTGGACGCAGATATCTATGGCCCTAGTCAAGGTATTATGATGGGCATAGCAGATGGTACCCGTCCTAAGACCGTTGATGGTAAGTTCTTCGTGCCTATTGAAGCTCACGGCGTTAAAAGTATGTCTATGGCGTACCTGGTAACCGAAAAAACGCCGATGGTATGGCGTGGGCCAATGGTTAGTGGTGCGTTGCTACAAATACTTACTCAGACTCTTTGGGGCGAGCTTGATTATTTGATTGTCGATATGCCACCAGGTACGGGTGATATTCAGCTTACCTTAAGTCAAAAGTTTCCAGTCTCAGGTGCTGTAATTGTTACCACCCCACAAGACATTGCTTTGGCTGATGCTAAGAAAGGCATAGAAATGTTCCGTAAGGTGCATATCCCCGTGCTCGGTATGATCGAAAATATGAGTATGCATATTTGTTCAAATTGCGGTCATGCAGAACACATTTTTGGTATCGATGGTGCGAACCGCTTAGCTGAAGAGTATGAAACTGAGATGTTAGGTTCTTTGCCATTGTCTAAGTATATTCGTGAACAGTCGGATGTAGGTGTGCCAGTGGTGGCTGCTGATGATCACTCTGAAGTGTCTATGATGTACCGCCATGCTGCGCGTAAAATTGCGGTAGCTCTTGCTCGCCAAGCACAAAATAGTGGAGCAATTCCTACTATTGAAATTAGCGAAGATTAGTTTTGCAGTCTTTGATTAGTTAAATGCTAAGATAGGTTATTTACCCTGAGTGTTTCTAGGGTAGACTAGAATGAATTAATAAAAGTAGGCACGGGTAGTTGTCTCTCCCCGTGTCTATAATAAAATACAGATAATTCTAACAACCGTGAGCTTAGCTATGAGTAAATACCCCCGCATTTTAGAACCTCTCGATTTAGGTTTCACTACCTTAAAAAACCGCATAATGATGGGTTCTATGCACACTGGTCTTGAAGATCGTCCTTGGCACTTTAGTGAATTGGCCGAATACTTTGCCGAGCGTGCCCGTGGTGGCGTTGGCCTTATGGTAACGGGTGGTTTTTCACCTAACCGTCGTGGTGACTTACTTCCACTAGGCTCGAAGATGATTAGCAGTCTACAGGTTCCTTTTCATAAAAAGGTTACTAAAGCCGTTCACGATAACGATTCAAAAATATTATTACAGTTGCTACACGCAGGGCGTTACGGTTACACGCCTTTTAACGTAGCGCCTTCGGCAATTAAGTCGCCTATTACTCCCTTTAAACCAAAAGAATTGACCAGTAAGCAGATTTATAAAACCATTGATCAGTTTGTGAAAGCGGCCAAGTTAGCTAAGAAAGCGAATTATGATGGCGTTGAGATCATGGGTTCTGAAGGCTACTTTATTACTCAAATGCTTAATACTCGTACCAATAAGCGTACTGATGAGTGGGGCGGTTCTTACGAAAACCGTATGCGTTTCCCTGTTGAAGTAGTACGCCGTGTGCGTGAAGCTGTGGGTGCTGACTTCATTATTATGTTCCGTTTATCTATGTTAGACCTAGTAGAAGACGGCTCTACCATGGACGAAGTGATTCAATTAGCCAAAGCTTTAGAAGAAGTAGGTGTGACTATTCTTAACACCGGTATCGGTTGGCACGAAGCACGTATTCCAACCATTGTTACCTCAGTACCACGCGCTGCTTTCGTTGATGTCACTGCTAAAGTTAAAGCAGCCGTTAATGTGCCAGTGGTAGCTTCTAACCGTATTAATATGCCTGACACCGCTGAAGAAGTTTTATCTTCTGGTAAGGCCGATATGATTTCAATGGCACGCCCGTTTTTAGCCGACCCTTTCTGGGTACAAAAAGTTAAAGAAGATCGTGTTGATGAAATTAATACCTGTATCGCCTGTAACCAAGCCTGTTTAGACCACACCTTTGAAAATAAGCGTGCTACCTGTTTGGTTAACCCACGCGCCTGTTACGAAACCACTCTGATTTATAAGAGTGTTTCTAGCACTAAAAAAGTAGCCGTGGTGGGTGCCGGCCCTGCGGGCTTAGCTTGTGCCTCTATTGCTGCTGAACGTGGCCACGATGTCACTGTATTTGAAGCACGCGATATTATTGGTGGACAGTTTAACTACGCCTCAAGAATCCCAGGTAAAGAAGAGTTTAAAGAAACCATTCGCTACTGGGATACCATGCTCAAGAAATATAACGTTGAGTTAAAGCTAAACCACAAAGTAACCATTGAAGAGCTAAAGGCCGGTGGTTTTGATGAAGTAGTTATAGCTTCTGGCGTACAGCCACGAGTGCCTAACATGCCAGGCATTGATAGCGAAAAAGTAATTACTTATCAGCAGTTGTTAGATCAAGAACTGAACCTAGATAAGAAAGTAGCCATTATGGGTGCTGGTGGTATCGGTTTTGACGTGGGTGAATACTTAAGTCATGAAGGTGTTTCTTTAACCTTAGACGCAGATCGCTGGCACAAAGAGTGGGGTGTAGATATTACTAACCAAGCTCGTGGTGGTTTGGTAAAAGCAGAAATTGAGCCTTCACCGCGTGAGTTATCCTTAATTCAGCGTAAACAAAGCCGTTTAGGTAAAGGTCTTAACAAGACCACGGGTTGGGTACACCGTGCAGTAATGAAAATGAAAGGCGTTGAGCAAATTAGTGGCGCTTCTTATGATCAAATTGATGAGCAAGGTTTGCACTTAACCATTACTAAAGGTGAGCAAAGCAATAAACGCTTGCTCGATGTCGATCAAGTAGTGGTTTGTGCGGGTCAAGAATCCGTTAATTATCTCTACGAAGCATTGAAAGCAGAAGGAGAGCACTCTTTCGGTCTTCACCTAATTGGTGGTGCTGAGTTTGCCGGTGAATTAGACGCTAAGCGCGCTATTCGTCAAGGTTGTGAGTTAGCTGCCAAGCTTTAAACTTAAAGCCTGTTAAGTAAGAAACGAAGCCGAGTTAATACTCGGCTTCGTTGTTTTCGGGGTTCAATTTAGTTTGGCTGTCGTCCAAACCAACTTCCTGTGTCTTGTTCTTAGATAACACTGGCGTTGTTAAATGAAACTTCACTATCATGGCAAAGCCTTCAGTGGTTTCAGGCCATTCGATATAACCCTGCATCAATTCGGTAAGCAGATTATAGGTTTGATATAAGCCCAAGCCTTTATTTTCCGCACTTTCGGGTTTGCTGGTATAAAACGGCATAAATATTAACCCCTGTTCTTCTGCGCTAATACCTACACCATTGTCGTAATAATGCAGCTCTATAAACTCACTGCGCTCTCGTATTTCAACGCTGACTTTTAAATTGCCTTCATCAAGCAGTTCAGCGTTATGCTCGCATGAGTTTTTAACCAGTTGGTTTAAGACAATGGTCAATGCTTCAGGATAAACAAGCCAGTCGACTATGTAGCTATGTACGGCGGTACGCAGTTGCAGCTTCTCGTGCTGCTCCTGTTGTTCCTCTTGCCAAGCGGTGAGCCACTCACGAATTCTAATTTCATCAACAATATATCTATCAGCTTCAATTACTGCGTTTTTCATAAGTTTATTCAGTTCTGTTAAGCGGCTACCGCCTTGCTCGATATACCAAATACCTTGTTTAATCTCACGTTTACGCTCTTCTTCACTGATATTGGGGCTATTATTTTTTAAGTAATTCTCGGCTGTATGAATTTCACTTAAGGGCGATTCCATTTGCTTAGCAATACCCATAACAAGCTGACGTAAAGATTGCGCTTTCTCTTTTTGTAATTGTATTAAGGCTTGTTCTTTTAAGTGGCTTTCAGTGACGTCTTGACCGGCACCAATCCACTCTACATTTTCGGTGTTGGATTTACGGATGGTTATAGACACCATAACGCGCTCACCGGTGGGCGGTTGCGTAAAGCTGGCGACGAAGGCCTGCAGTTGGTTTTGCCCTTTAATGTTTTGCCAAAATTGCTGACATTGTTTGCTGTCACTGAATAAATCGTTAAAGCGAGGGTTGTCGTCTAGGAAATAATCTTCATCGGTATAGCCTAAAATTTGACGCCATGAAGCGTTGCTTTTGATGAAGTAACCATCACGGTTTAGCTGAAATTTACCCGTTAACGAGTTTTGATAGAGGTCTTCATAACTTTGTAAATGTTTAATGGCTTCAGCTTGGCTAATAACCAGTTCTTGACGGGCTTGTTGCTGTTCGTTCTGTAAGCGCATGATGCGTTCAGACAGCGCCAAAGCCAGCAGCAGTACCTCAATAAAAGAGCCAATTTGATAAGCGTAAAGAGTAACGTTGTTAGTCGGTATTAAGCCTAGGCTACGTGCATTGGCCATCACTAGGCCTATCAGAAATGCTAACCAAGCAATAGTAAAAAAGCGTGCTGAAGCAATGTCTTTAGACCAAAAATAAACCCCAGTTATTAAGGCGGTACAGCTAATAACAATGCTTAATGTGTTATACAAAGGCACCAACAGTTGATAGTGCAGCAGCGGTAGCATAATAACGCTCACCAACACTAAGGCGCTGTAGCCCCTAAACAAGCGGAATAAGCTGTTGTTGTTTTCTTTAAGGTTAAGAAAGCTGGGAACAAAAAACGTCAGCGACAACATATTCAAGGCAAAGAAAATAGGTAAGGCGTAGTTGTTTATTTTTGGTAGCTCAGGCCAAAAGTATTGAAAAGCGGAGCCTTCGTAAACCATGTGAAACATTAAAAAAGATAAAGCGAAGCCAGAGTAATATAAATAGCTGCGGTCTCTCATCGAGAAAAAGATAAAGAGATTATAAAGACCCATTACCAATAAAATGCCGTAGTAAAAACCACGCCATATATTATTGGTATAAATTTCACTGTGTAAGCTAGTAGTATCCACCAAACTCATGGGTAACTGATAAGTCCCCTGAGTGTTTAAACGCATTAATAATAAATAATCTGTGTGCGCTTGCAGTGGTAAAGTAAGGATTAGCGTTGGATGATCGTGCTGACGTAAAGAGAAGGGCAGTTGGTCGCCAATTTGCTGATACTCGCAATTCTCAATGCCAACCATAGGTAAAGGGCAAGTCCAGACTTCGGTTAGATCAATCAGCGCATACTTATTCCATAACGCCCACTGTCTAGGTTCAGAGGTTGTAACTTTAGTAGCTAGCCAATAAGCAGA